>Ga0180433_10004603_pt1 | contig 19244 bp, 12 predicted proteins | sample SS_ome_8_FD_132980 | JGI IMG/M metagenome (GOLD analysis project Ga0180433, IMG submission 132980) | Hypersaline lake sediment archaeal communities from the Salton Sea, California, USA - SS_1_D_1 metaG | ecosystem: Environmental > Aquatic > Non-marine Saline and Alkaline > Hypersaline >... | reverse complement strand
TCGCGCAGTTTGTCAAAAGCCCTCTCGATGTTGATCGCTCGGTCCCTGACCCGACTCGCTTTCCTGGCGTCGTCTACCAGGTTCAGTTCGTAAAAGATGGTCGCCATTTCGTGCAGATCGTCCTGGCCCTTACGCAACCGATCGAGATAACGCTGCGGGTTCGAAAAATCGGGTTCACCCTCGCAGAGCTGCTCGAGCTGGTCTCGTGTAGAACGCATTCGATCAAGTTCCCTCTCGACAGCGTCGTCGATTTGTCTGCGGCCTCGCTCGAGCAGGTTCCTGCTGTCTTCGTTCGGTGCGTTCGGCCGCATGTCGGCAAGCTGCCCTTTGAGACCGTCGATTATGGCAACATCGTTCGCCTGGAGACCGTTGTCCATCAACCGCTCGAACCTGTCCAGACAGTCGTTGTACACTTTGCAGACGGCGATATGTTTGCGAATATTGGTCTTGGTCTTGTCGATATCGAGCATGAGCTCTTCGAACGACGTGCTGAAGAGCTCCTTGCCTTCGGCGGTACGCGCAGCCGCAGCACCTGCCTCCTGCATCTTCTTGCGGTACAGGGCATGCTTTAGATCGCAATACTCAGCGCCTACCCACGTGAGCGTCTGGGCCAGTTTATTGATATCCGCTAGGTGCTGTTCGAGCCGCGCCACACTCGATTCGGCCCCGTAATTCCTGGATATGCTCCTATAGGAGTTATACATGCCGGCCAGCACCGATTGCAGCTTTTCGTCCGCGGCGTTCTGTACCTGGTCGGAAAGGCTGAGATATTTCCGCGCCATTTCTCCGGCACAAATGTCCTCGGCAAACCGCCGGTAGTGCTCAGCCCTTCTCTCGAGTTTCGTCCACACCGCCGCGACCTTCCTGATCTGTTCGCCCGTGGCGTCCCGCGCAGGGATCTGCAAGACGAGCTCATAGTAGGGAGGCAGGTTCGCGCTGTCCTCCTCGATATTGTTTTTGAGCGCCTCGATAGCGTTTACGTACGCAAATCTCTCGTCTATCTCCTTTTTGAGCTTCTCGATTTTCGCCTCGTGTTCCGTCTTGACCCGTTCAGCTTCCCGCTTACGTTCAGCGAACGTTGCCTCGTTGAAAAGAGTGCCGATACCGCGTGCCTGATCCTGGATGACCAGCGCCGAACGGCTCAGAACGACAGGAAGTTGATCGGTAGCAAGCGGGTCGCCGGCTGGAGGTTTAGGTGGAGCCGCCTCACGCCTGCACCCGGCGAGGAGCAGCGCGAAAACGCATGACAAAACAAGGGCCGCACCACAATTCAATCGTGCCGCCTGACCGGTCGAAAACCCCCTCATTCTCAGAGGTCTCCCTTCCCCGGAAAAAACTGGCCGGGATCTTCTTGTGTGCGACTGCCATCTATTTTTATAGCATGTATCGTGTTGTGTGTCAAGCACTTTCTGCAGTCAGGGCTGAGGTTTTCAGGTTCTTCAGCGTCTTCATCACGTCGTCGCCCCCTCGCCCGAACAGGTCGTGGAGCCGCTGGTACTCGGCGAACAGCAGCTGGTATATCTCATGGTGGTGCTTGTTGGGCGTGAACGATTCGTCGCTGAGCCGCGCCATGTTGCGCGCCGCTTCGACAATATCGTCGTAGCCGCCCGCCTTCTTCCCGGCAGCCACAGCGCCCCAGAGCGCAGAGCCGAGCGCCGTCGCCTGATCGGAGGCCGCCACCTTTATCTCCCTGTTGGTCACGTCGGCATAAATCTGCATGAGCAGCCTGTTCTTCGGCAGCCCGCCACACGCGTAAAGCTCCTCTATCGGCACACCGCCGATCTCCAGGCTCCGAATTATGGTGTACGTGCCAAATGCGGTAGCCTCGATAAGCGTTCGATAGATCTCTTCCGGTCTCGTGTTGAGCGTACAGCCGACCAGCAGACCGGTCAGATCGGCGTCCACAAGCACAGACCGGTTTCCATTCCACCAGTCGAGTGCCAGCATACCCGTCTCGCCAGGTTTAAGCTGAGCGGCTTTCCCTGTCAGCAGCTCGTGAATATCTACACCTTTGGTTCGCGCCTCATCGAAACAGTAGGACGGCACGGCATGTTTCACGAACCAGCCGAATATGTCGCCGACCGCCGACTGGCCGGCTTCATACCCGTAGTAACCGGGGAGAATACCGTCTTTCACGACGCCGCACAGACCGTCTATCACTCGTTTTTTCTTATCCACAACCATGTGGCAGGTGCTTGTCCCCATGATCATGACCATCTTCCCGGGCTCGACCACGGTGGCTGCAGGAACGGCCACGTGGGCATCCACACCGCCGACCGCCACCGCGGTACCTTCGCGCAGCCCCGTCCGTTCGGCCATCCCCTTAGTCAGTCCGCCGGCTGTGGTGCCTGCAGGATATATATCCTCGCTGAGCTTCTCCTTGACGATGTTCTCCATGCGCGGGTGGAGCGCTTTGAAATAGTCCGTCGAGGGGTACCCTTCATCCCACAACGCCTTATATCCGGCAACGCAGGCGTTCCGCTTCTCGACCCCGGCCAACTGCAGTACGATCCAGTCGCTTGCCTCGATCAACTTGCCAGCGGCCTCGTAAACTTCCGGTGCTTCGTCCAGTATTTGGAGCGCCTTGGGGAAAAACCACTCTGAGGATATTTTGCCGCCGTACCGGGTAAGGAACTCTTCGCCGCGTTCGCGTGCCACCTTGTTGACGCGGTCGGCCTCCGGTTGGGCCGCATGATGTTTCCACAGTTTCGCCCATGCATGAGGGTTATCGGCGAACTCCGTTTTCATACACAGCGGAACGCCGTTTTCGTCTATCGGCATCATGGTGCACGCTGTGAAATCCGTGCCGATACCGATGACATCCTCCGGAGCGACGTCGGCGGCCTCAAGTACTTGCGGAACCGTCGCTGCGACCGCGTCAAGGTAGTCTTTCGGGTCCTGGAGAGCCCAGTCCGGCTCGAGCGCCCTGCCGCTGCCGGGCAACTGTGTATCGATCACCCCGTGCGCATACTGATCAACGGCGGTCGCCACCTCCTCTCCCGTCGCGACATCCACCAAGAGAGCCCTGCAGGACTCCGTGCCGAAGTCGAGCCCAAGTGCGTAGTTCCTTTTTCCCATCTTCGCGATCCTCCTCCACAGTTGAACCGAGCCGATGCAGTTCCGACTGCAACTTATCTCCTAGAAGCGCTAACAAAAAGACGGTAGGACGGGCGTCTCGCCCGTCAACTCACGGGCAAGATGCCCGTGCCACACCGAGACCACTCCATTATGTTAGAAGCTCTTATGCTCCTGATAACGTGTTTCGGCAGCCCCGGAACGGCGGTAACGGCACAGCTCCCAGACCCGTTCCGGTTAGACGTACCAGTTGATGAGTTCGAACTCGCCCGACGGCACATCGACAGTCACCAGACCACGGCTCGGACACCGCTCGATCTCCAACCCGCCGCGTTCCAGTACGACGAACAGTTCGATTGGGGCACCCGGCCCGACCTCCAGCGCGCTCCAGGGTATTGCCATTTCCATCACGTTGCCGACAGCGAACGGCACGATGGGTCCCTCGGTGACGGGACCCGCTTCGTTCACTTTCCGGAGGACCGCCGTAGTGCCGCCGTCAAGCGTCACGGCGACCTCTTTGTCCTCAGGTTGGAGAAAGACTACCCTGAGTTGGGTGCCTTGCTCCATCTCGCGCACCAGCACCCCATTGTCATCGACCCGCAGGTAGAGGTTGTCGATATCGAATCCGAAATAGAGCCGGCTGATGATGCTCTCGGTCTTATGCGCCATTCCTCCGGATACCTTGACATCGACGAGCCCTGCGCTCAGCCACTCGTAATAGTTGCTGTCCGTACCGTCGATGACCGGCGCCATCAGCGCGACCGGCTTCGCGGTCGGTCGCACGGTACGTGAGATGATCGGGGTGAAGAGGTCCTGAGGCGGCTCCAATCCGACAAGCTGGTAGACGTTGCGCAGATGTCTCCGGTACAACTCATCGAATTCCGGGTCGTTGGCGGATGAATGGTGTTCGCCGTACCACCAGTTCCAGTCGCTTCCTTCCGCCACATAGACTTCTTCCCACGCTTGACCGAGTTTGTCTTCCGCAATAGACTCGCCCGCACGCTGCTGCCGTCTGACGAGCGCGGTTCGCGTCTCGTCCAGGGCGTCCCACGCACGATTCTCTTCCTCGCCGCCAATCCACACGTCGAAATCGCCTCTGATCCAGGACCCCGGCGCGACCTTCGGCAGCACTTTCGTCGGCGGGTGGTCTCTGAGAAATTGCCCGATCGACACCGTCTGGAAACTCGGGTCCGAGGAGAGACGTTCGTACAACAGGTTCAAGAACGGTTGACCGTCCTCGGGGTACCGTTCCCACGGATTCTCGCCGTCCAGGATTATCGAGACCAGGTACGGGCGTTCCTCGGTCGCCATGACCAGCTTGATCTTGTTGAGCCGGTCAACGAGGTCCTCCACGGCGGTCTGCGGCGGCCATCGGTGGTACGTAAACCCGATCAGATCGGATAACACCCGGTCCCGGAACACCATCGCCACGCTGGCGCCGTTCTTCTCGAACCGGTACGGATGATAGACGAAAGCGGGCGGGTTCTCACGCCTGAGACTTACCTCCGGGACCTTGTCAACATCAAGCGACGCCGCCAGCACCTCCTCTGAACTTGCAGTCCACGCGATGCCATGCCGCGCCAGGAGAGGAATCATCTGTTCGCACACGGACCCTTCCGACGGCCACATCCCGTCCGGCTCTTGTCCGAACACCCGCTGGTGGTAGTCAACCGCCCGCTGTATCTGTGTGTCGACATCTTCCGGATACTGTATCCTCACTTTCGGCAACGATGTGCCGGGTCGCGCCTCCTGCGCAAGCAGCGTGTCGCACAGCAGCGGCATGATGGGATGATAGAAAGCGGTGGTCGTTATCTCTATCTGTCCTCTTTCGAGCGCTTCCTTGTATCGCGGGATGACCGACCGGACGATCTCCGCTTGTTTGTTCAACACCACCGCTTTGTCGTCCTCGGTGAAGTTCGCGCCCTTCGCCACCAGATGCCGGAGCGCCTCGTCCTCCCGTCTGATCGCGGAGTTCGTCCACGCAAGATTGAACCAGACCTGGAGGTCGCGAAAATCGGTCACAGTGAACGTCGCGGCGACCTCTTCCGCTCGTGCAGGTGAGTAGTGGAGACCTCGTTTCTCGAGCAGATCGTTGTACCGTGGAAACACCTTCACCATGGTTTCCCAGCTCGCCATGAAGAAGTTGTAGAGAATAAACTCTTTCTCGTCGGGCGCGAGCAGGTCCGCGCTCTTCCAGGAAAGTTCCAGGAACGTGTCCGACGCCTTGCCCGACGCATAATCTTCAAGCTGTACCAGGAGTGACGGTACGAGGTTCACGGTCAGCCGCATCGACGGGTACCGATCGAGCATCGCTACCATCGTGTAGTAATCTTTGCTCGCGTGCAGACGCACCCAGGGCATGTGGTACCGTTCCGTCACCAGATCCTTGTACAGCGGCTGATGCATGTGCCAGTACAAGGCGATTGGAAGAGAATCGTGTTTCGCCACCCCGTGTTCCCTCACCGCCAACAGCTTTGCCCCATGGAACGTGAGCACATTATAACAACGGGCCTTACGGGGTGTCAATTTCGCGCACGGTAAGCACCGCCTGGATGGGGGATAAGCACCCTTCGGCAAAACAAGCTCGGCCCTCGGCCACTCATTTCTGCCGTCCGGATGCCTGGCGGAGCGCGTCGAGGAACGAGGATTGCGGGCCATACCCCAGCGCGCGACATCGCTCAACATCGTCCCACGCCTTATCGTACTCCTTGAGGTTTGCCCAGGCTATGGCGCGATTGTTGTAGGCGCGCGCCATATCGGGCTGGAGTTCCACAACCCTGGTGTAATCGGCAACGGCTTTTCGATACTCCTTGAGGTGGTCTGTGTAGAGAGCGCCTCTGTTGTAGTATGGTTCCGCATAATCCGGCTTCAAGTCGATTGCCTTGCTGTAATCTCGGAGAGCGCGCCGGTAGTTTTCGAGGTTTGCATAGACGGTCCCGCGCGAGTTGAAGGCAACGGCGTCTTTGGGATTGATCGCGACGGCCTTATCAAGATCGGCCAGTGCCCGCCGATAGTCCTCCTTAGCGGCAAACGCAAGTCCCCGGTTGTTGAAGGCCTGTGCGAGGCCGGGCTTCAGCTCGATCGCCTTGCTGTGGTCTGCAACAGCCTGGTCGTAGTTTCCGAGCCGGCGATGGACGCAACCCCGGTTGTCATAGGCTTCCGCAAACGTCGGGTGCAACCTGATTGCCTCCGAAAATGAAACAAGCGCTCCTCCGAAATCACCAGCCGACCACTGCTCCACCCCCCGCTGATTGTAAAAATCCGCTGTCTGCGGTGTATCTTCCGGCGGCGGCGTTCCGGTCAACGGCGTTGTCACATCGCCGCCGACGAACTCGTCCTTGCGCCACTCGCCGGTGACTCGCCGTCCATCCGGAAAGGTGAACGTCCCCTGACCGTCTCGTTTCCCCTGTGCAAACTCGCCCACGTACTTGCCGCCGTCCGGATAGGTGTACTCGCCGAACCCGTGCGGCCGGCCGTTCGTCACGTACCCTTTGTAGTAACCCCCGTCCTGCATCCTGCCCTCGTAGTGGCCGGACGTGGGAGGCGGCTCCCGCAACTGCCCGGCCTTCTCGTGTTCGCCCATTGCCACGTAAAGCGCCGCAAAGTTATCGAGCGTGGCGGTATAGGACGGATGGTGTTCGCCGAGTGCGTTTCTCAGTATCGGCAGCGCCTTCTCGAAGAGCGGCTCGGCTTCGGCGTATCTGCCCATAGCGGTGTAAAGGCTCGCCAGATTATTGAGACTTTCCGCATAGGACGGGTGGGTTTCGCCGAGAGTGCGTCGCCATATCTCGAGAGCTTTCTTATAGAGCGGTTCGGCTTCCTCATACCTCTCCATGGACTTGTACAGCATCGCCAGGTTGTTCACGCTCGTCGCATACTCCGGGTGAGCGTCACCCACGGTTCTTCGCCTGATTTCCACAGCTCTCTCAGCGAGCGGTTCGGCTTCGGCATATCTGCCCATATCTTGGTAGACCACCGCCAGATTGCTAAGGGTCGCGATGTAGCGCGAATCGTTTTCGCCGAGCGATTTCCGCGTCAATTCCAGCGCCTGTTTATACAGCGGTTCGGCTTCCGTGTACCTGCTCATTGACTCATACAGGCTGGCGAGGTTGTTCAGACTCGTGGCGTAATCCGGATGGTCTCTCGCGAGCGTCTTGCGGCGTATCTCGAGCGCCTTTTTGAGCAGCGGCTCCGCTTTGCCGTACTTGCCCATCTTTCCGTAGAGTACCCCTAGATTATTGAGTGTGGTGGCGTACTTCGGATTTTCCTCGCCCAGCGATCTGCGCGTTAGCTCCAGCGCCTGTTTATACAGCGGCTCGGCTTCCGTGTACCTGCTCATCAATTCATACAGCATCGCGAGATTGTTCAGGCTCGTGGCGTAATCCGGATGGTCTCTCGCGAGCGTCTTGCGGCGTATCTCGAGCGCCCTTTTGAGCAGCGGCTCTGCGTTGCTGTACTTGCCCATTTTCTCGTAGAGTACCCCCAGATTACTGAGGGTCGTGGCGTACTTCGGATCTCCCTCCCCCACGGTCCTGGCGGTTATTTCCAGAGACTTTCTATACGTCACCTCGGCTTCGGCGTAGTTGCCGGTGGACTCGTACAGTATGGCAAGGGCGTTCAAACTCGAGGCGTATTCAGCGCTGTCGTCTCCGAACTCCGTGCGGGCAATCTCCGCACTGCGCTGGGCGATCGGGAGCGCCTCAGCGTATTTCCCCTGTTCATAAAGTTCCATAACGCGTGCGTGCAACGCTGCACCGGCCGTCTCAGACGAGCTCCGGCCGCATCTGGCTCCAGCCGCAACGATAACGCAGAAGCAAATGAGTAAGATCTTTGTTCGATTCATCTAATCTTTCTCCCATCAACTCGCCGTGCCGAATAGATCACGGATACACTTCGACCGTTCTCGTGCGTGGGTTCCCGTGTTGACGTATATGCGACCACCGCGTAGTACGGCCGGCAGTATACACGCGTTCGCGGCCGCTGTAAAGGGCGGCTCCCGCACTTGGGCACCCGACTGTCGATTTTTCGTTGCTTTGGCAGATGATGTGTGCTAGAATTTTTCCTACGGTTCGGCGGCACGAGTGGTACACCATGAACCTCCCGAGTTCGGGGCCTGCGACCATGATGGATACAAACGGCAAGATGCGGCGGGGCAATCGGCTGGGTTTCGAGCGGAGCATCGTTGAGCTTGAGTATCAGATAGAGAGCCTGAAACAGTTCTCGTCCGGCGAGAACATCGATATCGCCGCGCAGATCGAATCGTTGGAGAAACGGCTCAGCGAGGAGTATGCGCGCGTATTCGGCGCGCTCACCGCGTGGCAGCGGGTGGAGCTCGCGCGTCATCCGATGCGTCCTCGCACGCTCGATTACGTGGAGCGTATCGCGGGCGAGTTCATCGAGCTTCACGGGGACAGATGCTTTGGCGACGATACGGCGGTCGTCGGTGGTCTCACAGCGATCGAGGGTCGGCGCGCGATGCTGGTCGGCCACCAGAAAGGGCGCGATACCAACGAGAACGTGAAACGCAATTTCGGCATGCCGCACCCGGAAGGGTATAGAAAAGGGATCCGGTTGATGGAAGTGGCGGAGAAGTTCGGGTTGCCGGTGGTATGTTTTATTGACTGCCCCGCGGCATACCCCGGAACCGGAGCTGAGGAACGAGGTCAGGGTGAAGCTATCGCGTACAACCTGCGCCGTATGGCAACGCTCGAGACGCCCATCGTCGTTGTAGTGCTGGGAGAGGGAGGCAGCGGTGGGGCGCTGGCGTTCGGTGTCGGCGATAGAGTGTACATGCTCCAGTATGCCGTTTACAGCGTCTGTCCCCCGGAGGCGTGCGCTTCGATTCTGTGGCGTGACGCCGACAAAGCCGAACAGGCGGCCGCAGCACTGAAGATGACGGCTGCCGACCTGTTGGAGCAGGGCATTATTGACGAGATAATCCCGGAACCTCTCGGGGGAGCACACAGAGATCCGGACGACATGGCCGGACGGGTACAGGCGAAGCTGGTCGAGACCCTGGCCGAGCTCGAGCAGCTCGATATCGATGAGTTGGTTGCGAGTCGGTACGAGAAGTTCCGGCGGATAGGCCAGTTTGCGGAGGCGGATGCGCGGAAACGGTGATCCGCAAGACGAAACGCTGCGGTTTGATGCGGTCGTCCGGCCGGGCGCATCCGCGGACAGCATCACCGTCTCCGGTCATATCCTCCGCATCCAGGTGAGGGAAAAACCGGAGCGTGGCGCCGCGAACAAGGCGGTGCTGAAGCTCGTGGCGAGAGAATTCGGTGTAAACACCGAGCAGGTACGGATCGTTAAAGGGGTAAAGAGCAGACGGAAGGTCATAACCATACGGAGGTGACGTGGAACAACCAGGCGGTGCAAGTACCGCGGCGAGCGGGTCCGGAGACGAGTCGCTCGGCCTGAAACAACAGATACGCGAAGCGGTGGATGCTGTACGGCGTGTCACCGATTGTGTCCCTGAAGCGGCGATCATTCTCGGAACGGGACTCGGCGGCCTGGCAGCGCAGGTCGAGAAGATCGCCTCGTGCGGGTACGGTACACTTCCTCATTTCCCGGTCCCGACGGTGGCGACACACGAGGGCACCCTGGTGTTCGGCCGCCTGTCCGGCAAGAACGTCGTGGCGATGCAGGGCCGGTTCCATTATTACGAAGGGTACTCGATGCAGCAGATTACGTTTCCGGTTCGGGTGGCGCGGGCGCTCGGCGCCGAAACGCTCATCGTGAGCAACGCCGCCGGCGGGCTCAACCCGCAGTTTCCTGCCGGGGACATGATGCTCATCACGGACCACATCAACCTGATGGGCGATAACCCGCTGATCGGTCCCAACGACGATGAGCTGGGGCCGCGGTACCCGGACATGTCGGAACCGTACTCGCGGGAGCTGGTCGATCTGGCCGAGACAATCGCGCTTGAACAAGCCCAAAAGGTGCAGCGGGGCGTGTACGTGGCTGTCGCCGGACCGAATCTCGAAACGGCTGCCGAGTACCGGTTTCTGCGCTATATTGGTGCGGACGCCGTCGGTATGTCGACCGTCCCGGAGGTGATAGTGGCGATACATGCCGGGTTGAAAGTGTTCGGGGTGTCGGCGATTACCGACGAGTGCTTGCCGGACGCTTTGAAACCGGCTGACATTGACGAGATTGTGCGAATTGCCGCGGATATCGAGCCGCGGTTGACGAGGCTCGTATCGGAACTCGTCGGAAAAATGAGGTGATTGGAAGCGAGCGAGTTTCCGACCGGTGACGACGGTGTTGTCGTCGCCAGAAAGGAGGTGAACGACGTGGCAGTATGGTTTATTCGGGGAGTCTTCATCCTATTAGCGGCGTTTGTGGCGTTTCAGATAGCAGCAACGTTTCCGGAGCACATACCGGTTCAGCCGTATCTCGCGACGGTTCTCGGTGCCGTTTTCGCGGGAGCACTTGTAGCGCTGGAGGTATGGCTCAGGAAAAAACCGGTGCTTGACAGGCTGGCCGGACCGGCCGTAGGGCTGACTCTCGGCCTGGTGAGCGGCTATTTTCTCACGAACTACGTCGTGAAGGCGTGGTGGCCGGCGGCGGAGCTAACGGACGATATCACTCAGATTGCGCTGAGAGAAGCGGTCACCACGTACCTGACGATAGCGTTGTCGTTGGTGTTCGGTTACTTTGGTTTGATCCTGGGCATGTCTCGACGACCGAGCCCGGACGAGTTGGTTGAGCGCGCGTTTCTGAGAGCCAGAGAAAGGTACCAGGCGCCGAAGATTCTGGACACGAGCACCATCATAGACGGCAGGATAGCGGACGTCTGTGCGAGCGGATTTATCGAAGGGACGCTGGTTATTCCGCGATTCGTTCTGCGGGAGCTACAGAATATCGCCGATTCCGCCGATCCGCTCAGACGCGCCCGTGGCCGACGTGGTCTCGACATGCTCAACAAGATCAAGGAGGGCAAGGACATAGTGGACGTCGAGATTTACGAGCTGGAGCTTGAGGAAAACGAGAAGGTCGATACCAAACTGGTCCAGTTGGCAAAACGGCTCGAAGCCAAGATCATAACGAACGATTTCAACTTGAACAAGGTCGCCCAGATAGAAAAGGTGCCGGTGTTGAATGTGAACGATCTCGCCAACGCGGTGAAACCGGCAGTGCTGCCGGACGAGCAGATGATCGTCAAGGTCATGAAAGAGGGCAAAGAGCCCGGGCAGGGAATCGGGTACCTCGACGACGGCACCATGGTGGTGGTTGACGGCGGGAAATCGTACATGGGCAAAGATATCCGCGTCGTCGTGACGAGCGTTCTTCAGACTGCCGCCGGGAAGATGATCTTCGCGAAGCTCGACCGGGTCATGTCGCGTCGGTGACGCACGCGTGCGGGTCGTTTCGTCGGGGCCCATGGGCGACGCGGCCGGTCGGGATCGTGTCTACAAGAGGGTTCTTCTGAGGGGAAACGGTGTAACACGAGGATAGGGGTGCGTGTCGTATACCGAAACTGCTCTGGTACTGCCGGCGGCCGGTCGCGGCGTCCGGATGGGAGCGGGTAAACCCAAACCGTTTGTCGAGTTGATGGACAAACCTATCCTGGTGTGGGCACTGGAACCGTTTGTCGCGCTCGATCTCGCACACCAGACCGTGATAGCTGTCGCGGACAAGTTTGTGAACCAGGCCGGTCGTCTTGTAGCGGACCATTTCGGCGACCGCGTCGGGTTGCGTGTGGTTCCCGGAGGGACGGACCGGCAGGGGTCGGTGTACAACGCCCTGCTTGCGCTGCGCCCCGACGCGGAGATCGTGATCATACACGATGCGGTGCGACCGTTTGTCGAGCTGGAGACCATCCGCGAGTCGATCGAGGCGGCGAGAACGTTCGGTGCGGCGACAACAGCGGTACCGGTTGTCGACACGGTCATTGCGGTCGAGGAGGACCTGACGGTGCGGGACACGCTCGACCGGCGCGACCTGTGGGCCGTCCAGACGCCGCAGACGTTCCAGTACGACACGATACTCGAGGCGCACGAGCAGGCCGAGAAGGACGGTGTGAGAGCCACGGACGACGCGGAGCTCGTGCGGCGTCTCGGGCATACGGTGAAGGTGGTGCGGGGCTCGCCGGACAACATCAAGATCACCCGTCCTCACGACCTGCTTATCGGCGAGCAGATACTGAAGAGACGAGGGATATAACGTGCGTGTCGGTATCGGGTTTGATTCCCACAACCTGGTCCCCGGACGGAAGCTCGTGCTCGGCGGCGTCGACATACCGTTCGAGCTGGGTCTCGAGGGGCATTCGGACGCGGACGTCCTGACACATGCGATCATTGACGCGCTGCTCGGTGCCGCGTGTCTCGGCAGCATCGGGGACCATTTCCCTGATACCGATGAGCAATACAGAGATACCGCGAGCACCAAGTTGCTCGAACAGACCGTGTCGAAAGTCCGCGACGCGAAGCTCCGTCCCGTGAACGTGGACAGCGTGATCGTCGCTGAACGGCCCAGGATCGCTCCGCACATAGCGGCGATGCGGCGTATGCTTGCCCCTATACTCGGGATAGCCGATGAGAGGGTGTCCGTCAAGGCGACGACCACCGAGGGTAAAGACGCCACGGGACGCGGGGAAGCGATCGCGGCGCACGCCGTCGTATTGCTCGCGGAAGACGGTTGACACACATCGCGTGACATGAACCCACAGAAGGAACGGCTTGACGTCTTGCTTCACCGCAGAGGGTTTGCGGCGAGCCGCGAGAAGGCGCGCGGAATGATTCTCGCGGGACGCGTGTTCGTCAACGACCAGAAGGTGGATAAAGCGGGCGCAAGGGTGGATCCCGCAGCCGAGATCGAGTTGCGCGGCGACGAAACCCTCTACGTCAGCAGAGGCGGCGAAAAGCTCGAGGCCGCGCTTCGCGAGTTCGGCATAGATCTCGCCGATACGATAACGGTTGATGTCGGCGCGTCCACCGGCGGGTTCACCGATTGTATGCTCCAGCACGGTGCGCGGAAAGTCTACGCGATCGATGTCGGGTACGGGCAGATCGCCTGGTCGTTACGCACGGACCCGCGCGTCGTCGTGATCGAGCGGACGAACATACGGTACGCCGAAGCAGACCTCATCCCGGAAAAGGCGGCGTTCGCAGCGGTGGACGTCTCGTTCATCTCGTTACGGCTGGTGCTCGAGCCGGTGAGCGGTCTGCTGGCTGAAGACGGCGCGTTGGTCGCCCTTATCAAGCCGCAGTTTGAGGCGGGTCGCGACCAGGTGAGGAAAGGAGGCGTGGTCAGAGACCCCGACGTGCACCAGGAGGTCGTCAGCGCGATAGTCGATTTTGCCGCGACCATAGGGCTTGCACACGGCGGCACCATCGAGTCGCCGCTCCTGGGACCGGCGGGTAACCGGGAATTTCTGGCTTATTTTATGAAAGGAGGCCGCGGCGCGAGGGACAGCACCGATCTTAGTGCCCTTGGCATAACTTAGAATCTGTGGCAAGAAGAAGGTCGAGCGGGTGGCACGGGCGTCCCGTCGAAGATGCGCCGAGGCGTGCCCGTGATTTCATGGGCAAGATGCCCATGCCACGCGAATATGAGAATCAATGAGGCGACACGCCTACCACATATTTGGCGGTTTCGCTGTCGGGTCGCGTCCCGGCAGAATCATTGTAGGGGAGGGTCTTGTACCCTCCCGCGGGAGGCCACAAGGGCCTCCCCTACGGCGATCGATTAAAGGAACGCAATAGGACGGTAGGGTGGGCGTCTCGTGGCAAACTCGCCGAGGAGAGCCCGCCGCGGGCCAGAGAACAGCATGCTTGAACTGTTACGCATAAAGAACTTCGCGCTGATCGACGATCTCGAGGCACGGTTCAAGCCGGGACTCAACGTCATGACCGGCGAGACCGGTGCCGGGAAATCCATCATCGTTGCGGCGCTCAACCTCGTGCTCGGCACCAGGGCATCGTCGGAAGCGGTGCGAACCGGCGCGAGCGAGGCGCGTATCGAGGCGCTGTTCGACATCACGAACAGGCCGCGAATCGCCGGATTGCTCGAGGAGCTCGGGTTCGAGGCGAACGATAACGAACTGGTGCTGGCACGGACGATCAGTAAGGAGGGACGGAGCCGTTGTTACGCGAACGGCGCGCTGGCGACGCTCGGTGCGCTCGCGCAGGTCGGGGACGATCTGGTTGACTTTCACGGCCAGCACGAGCATCAATCGCTGCTCAGAACCGACACCCAGATGGAGCTGCTCGACGAGTATGCGGGTCTGACGGAGCTGCGATCGAGTCTCGGCGAGAACTACCGCCGGTTGCGCGAGATCGAGAGGAGCGTAGCCGACCTTGACAAGGACGAACGTGAACGTGCCCGCCAGATCGAGTTTCTCACACACGAGATCGGCGAGATCGATGCGGCGAAACTCGACCCGGTCGAGGAGGACCAACTGCGTGCGCGCAGGAAGATCGTCCTCAACGCAGAACGGTTGTTCACGATCTGCGCTGAAGCATACGGGTTACTCTATTCCGAGGACGGGTCGGTGAGCGATCGGCTCGGTACGATCCAGAAATCGCTCGATGAACTCGCCGGGATTGACGAGAGTTTCAGACCCCTTATCGACGCTGCCGACGACGCCTACCACAAACTCGAGGAGATCGCCTACCGGTTACGCGATTATTCAGCCGCGCTCGAGTTCGACCCCGGCGAGCTGGACGCTATTGAGACCAGGGTACGCGTGATAAACGGGCTCAAACGGAAGTATGGCGAATCGATTCCGGCGATTCTCGACCACAGGGAATCGTGCGAACGGCAGCTCACGACGTTGCGGTCGCACGACGAACGGCTCGGCGAGTTGCAGCAGGAACGCGACCACGTGCGTGACGCGTGCATGACGCAAGCGCGGACGTTGTCCGAGAAGCGACAGCGTGCCGGGCGGCAGCTCAGCACGCGGGTCAAGAAGGAGCTGCACGCGCTCGGTATGGAGAAAGCGCGGTTCGACGTGCGGCTGTCACGACGACCGGAGGACGAGCTTACCGCCACCGGACTCGATGACGTCGAGTTTATGCTCTCGGCGAACCCCGGCGAGCCGGAAAAGTCGCTTAAACATGTCGCGTCGGGCGGCGAGATATCGCGCGTGATGCTCGCACTCAAGACCGTGCTAGCCGATGCGGACGCCATACCGACGCTCGTGTTCGACGAGATAGATGCCGGCGTCGGCGGTGCCATGGCGCGAACGGTTGCGGCAAAACTCGAAGCGGTCGCCCGGTCGCATCAGGTGATATGTATCACCCATCTGCCGCAGATAGCCGCTACCGCACACCATCATATCCGGGTCACAAAAGAGACCGAAGCCGATCGGATGGTCACGCGCGTGGCGGCGCTCGACAAGGAAGAGCGGGTGAAAGAGATCGCCACGCTCCTCGACGGCAGAAAACTCAGCACCATCAGCCTCCGCCACGCCCGCGAACTCCTCGAACAGTAAATTCGGAGACATACCACGAATTTCTTGTTCTGGACGGCGGATGCGCCGGTATCATGGGACGTGTACCGAGAGCAGTGGGAATGAATTATGGGAATTCGTAATCGGTCCCCGAACTCTTCCCGCGTGTTCCGCAGCGGTCATGCCTACGGCGAGATCCGAGCACTGCTCGCCAGGGTCGAGCGTAAGGGGTTGTGTCTGGACCTGCCGGCGGGGAGTGGTGTGAACATCCCCGGCATGCGGGACGCTGGGTTCGAACCTGTCGCGGCCGACCTCTATCCGGAACAAGCGAAGACCAGCGGTGTGCGGACCGTAACGGTGGATTTCAACAGCCCTCTTCCGTTCGCCGATAGCTCGTTCGCGGCGGTGCTCTGCAGTGAGGGGATCGAGCACCATCCCGCTCAGACGCGGTTGGTTCAGGAGTTTGCCCGCGTCCTCGAGCCTCGTGGAGCGTTGCTGATCACGACGCCGAACCTGCTCAACCTGCGTGCGCGTTTCGCCACCATGCTCACAGGTCACCATTCGTTCAAACGGGCGCCGGTCAGCGAGGTCACCGGACTCTGGAACGCCGCCGGATCGCATCCATACGTGGGCCACGTTCACATGCTGGGGTACTTCGAGCTGCGCTTCATCCTCCTGAACGCGGGGTTCGTGCTCAAAGAGGTCACAACCGCGAAGTATTCAGCTTCCTCCGTCGTGTTGGCGCCGTTTCTCTGGCTGCCGGTACACCTGGGTACCAGGCACCTGTTCAGACGGTACCTCCGCGACCATCACGATATCTACCGCGAGATCTGCGCTCACACGCTGTCGCCAGACCTCCTTTTCGGCAAGAAACTGATCCTCCTCGCCGAGAAGGAAGCGAGTCCCTGAAGGACGAGACAGGATCGAGCCACACACACAACAGAACGCGGATTACACGGATCGACACGGATTTCCGCAGGACTAAACCACTCCCCCCCCCGAGAGAGGTAGGACGGGCGTCTCGTCGAAGATGCGCCGAGTTGCAGACTCGCCGTGGCGAGCCGTGCCCGTCGGCATTGCGAGCTGGGCATCCGTAGCCGAAGGCTACTTCGGCGGAGTAGGCCGCGGCAATCTGGTTTGTACCGCTCTACCTCCCCCCGACACGCATGAGTCTGATCTGCGTTCCAGCGCCTTTGCGGTAAAAGGGCGGAGCAAGCCCCGCCCCTACGTGCACGGTTCTTCGTTTTTCCCCGTGTACCGTCTACCGTCTACCGTTTACGCCTGTCCGCCCTATCCGCGCCGTCGGCGTTCGACATCCTCATCCCGACCCACCGATCCCACGACACAATTCTTCTTGACCAGACCAGCAAAACTGTGTACACTGTGCGACAGATGGGGCCGATCGTCTAGAAGTCGGGGGTATTGACCGCAACTCATCGAGTCTTATCGGGGAGGTGGTTTTCCCTTGAGAACCTACCGGTGCGCTCCTGCACGCGCAACCAATTCACACATTTGCATTCGCACTAGGCGGGTATGTCTTACGTCGAAGCGGAGGGGGGACGATCATGAATAGGAACGCGCAGTTGCTGGTAAGGATAATGTTTGTAGTAGCCTGCTGTAATCTCGTCCTCCTACCCGTGACAAACGCTGAGTTTACCGACATCGGCGCGGGCCTCATAGGTGTGAAGACAGCAAAGGTCGCTTGGGGCGATTTTGACAATGACGGTGATCTGGACCTCGCGTTAATGGGTTTCGACGGTAGCGGACGTGTAACGCGCGTGTACCGCAATGAGGGAGGCGGTGTCTTCGTCAACATCGGCGCTGGAGTTGAAGGCGTATCGTGGGGATTCCTTGCTTGGGGCGACTATGACAATGACGGCAGCCTTGATCTCGCCTTAATGGGGAGCTCTGGTTTTGAGACGCTGGTGAGCCAGATTTACCACAATGACGGGGACAATGTCTTCACCGACATCGGTGCTGGGCTAACGCAAAGAAGTGCGGGTTCGCTCGCGTGGGGCGATTACGACAATGACGGTGATCTGGACATCGCCCTTGCCGGGCTGGGAGGTGGGGGAGTCTTCGTCAGCAGAGTGTACAGGAACGACGGGGAAGACGTTTTTACCGATATGGGTGCTGCGGGTCTGGCTGATGTCTGGATATGTTCACTTGCGTGGGGCGATTACGACAACGATGGCGACCTCGATCTTGCGTTGGCGGGGCTTTCGTGGTCCGATGCAGTCACTGCAATCTATCGCAACGACGGAGAGGGAGTCTTCACTGCTATCGGCGCAGGCTTGACGCTGGAGAAGCGCTGTGAGCTGGCGTGGGGTGACTATGATAACGACGGCGACCTCGACCTCGGGATAGCCGGGAATTTCAGTAAGATCTACCGGAATGAAGGTAACGGAGTTTTCGCTGACATTGGTGCCGGGTTACCGCGTCTGGAAATGGACTCGGCTCGAAATTCTTTCGCATGGGGAGATTACGACAACGACGGAGACCTGGATGTCGCGATCGCGGGTGAATTGCGTGACGGACCTTTCGCGAGCTGCGTTTACGAGAACAACGGCGACGACACGTTTAGCGACATTAGCGCCGGATTGGCCGCGGCCAATTCCGGCTGTTGCATCAGGTGGGGAGATTACGATAACGATGGCGATCTCGACCTGGTCTTGGCGGGTCTTGACACGATGAGTGAGCGCATATGCAAGATCTACAGCAACAACAATACTGTTTCCAACACAGTACCGACGCCTCCGAATGGGCTTTCGGCATCTGTTGCAGGTAACGATGTGACGCTCAGTTGGGCTGCCGCGAGTGACAGTGAAACCCCCACGAAAGGTTTGTCCTACAACGTCCGCGTGGGAACGAGCCCGAACAGCGATGATGTCATGTGCGCGATGGCGGATCTCTCGACTGGTTTCAGACGGATTCCAGCGCTCGGCAATGCGCAACAGAACCTATCGTGGCCCCTCTATGGTTTGTCAGAGGGCACGTACTACTGGAGCGTACAGGCGATAGATACGGCATTTGCCGGCTCCCTGTGGGCGCCGACGGCTCAATTCGTCATTTGCAGTACGGCCCCGATAGTCGAATCTATCCTCCGGGCGGATCCAAGTCCGACAAGCGCTGCTTCCGTGGACTACACGGTCACTTTCAGCACGGACGTCACAGGAGTCGATGTCAGCGATTTCACATTGACCGTAACGGGCGTCACAGGTGCTCACGTAACAGGCCTCTCTGGCGCTGGCAGTTCTTATATTGTGAGCGTCGATACCGGCAGCGGTGACGGTACGATCCGGCTTGACGTGACCGATGATGACTCCATTGTTGATGGCTTCAGCAACCCACTTGGTGGTGCAGGTTTAGGTAACGGTGACTTCACCTCCGGCGAACAGTACATAATCGACAGGACGTACCCGAGGGCCAGGGTCAAGATTCCAGGCGAAGGCAAGCGAATTGCCGGTAACAGAGTCACGGTGATGGCCGAACTCCTCTGCAACGAGATCGAAGACATAGAGAGCATCCGGTTCCAATATCGGCTGTTTCCCTCCGAGACGTGGCTCGACATCCCCGCGTCAAATATCAACCACCCTAATCCCGACCTAACGCATCCCTATTTCGTTCACTGGGATGTGACCGGGTTGCCCTCACCGAGGACGTGCGAGTTGCGAGCTGTCGCCACAACCGCGGGGCAGGTCACAGACCCGGACCCGGAAGTCAGGACTGTGATCATCGACCATGGTGCTCCAGAATGGTCGGAGGGGGA
>Ga0180433_10004601_pt1 | contig 19251 bp, 12 predicted proteins | sample SS_ome_8_FD_132980 | JGI IMG/M metagenome (GOLD analysis project Ga0180433, IMG submission 132980) | Hypersaline lake sediment archaeal communities from the Salton Sea, California, USA - SS_1_D_1 metaG | ecosystem: Environmental > Aquatic > Non-marine Saline and Alkaline > Hypersaline >... | reverse complement strand
TCGAGAAGAAGAGGCCCAGAAGGAACAAAAACAACAAGAAACCGTACCTATTGAATATATTGATCAAGAAGATAAAATAAAACTCGTATATGATTTCAAAGCTTTTGGTGCAAATTATTTGTTTTCTTTACTTATTGCGAATCAAAGTCTTGCTCCAATTTCTGAAACCAAAGTACGAGTAAGATATCCCGATTTCTTAATTCTGTCCCGAAGTGATCCTCCCACTGTTAGTATTGATTCTTTTGATATAGAAGAGGGAGAATTTCAAACTAGAATAGAATTCGAAATCATTGAGAAGCAATCAGAAAAACAAGTGAATCTTTTTTTCAATCCAACTCGTTTAGAAGATGAGGGAACCATTAGAGCCTATATAACCTTCGTGAATAATAATGATTTTGTTCGAGCCCTGGATTCGGAGCCGATTATGATTCGTTTCGATCCTATAGCTATTGAAAGGAAAATATTGCCTACTTCAGAAGTTAGCAAGTTTCTAAATCGAAAAGGAATAAAAAAGGCAATTAAAAGCGTAGGAATTGCAATTGACGATCCATTTGACGATGAATATTATTTTAAAATGATTCAACAAACAATCCAAGAATTTAACTTTCAGCTTATAACTGAACAAAAAGAAAAAAAAATAGCATGGTATTTTGGAACGGACCTCGTCTCAGGAGAGGATATCCTCGTCATAGGGCAGATTGAAGCTAATAAATTAGAATGGCGTTGTGCTTCTCAAGAACCAAGTGTTCTCATTTCACTCCTAACAAACATTCATAATGAATTTATTAACCGACTCGTGATTAATAACGTAATAACCGATGTAAATCAAGTCATTAATTTAGAATGTAGATATTGCGGCACTATTCTTCCCAAGTTTCCAAAGAAAGGCGCTTTAATCGAGTGCCCTAAATGTGAGTATGAGCAAATTGTTTGGAAGAAATAGTTTGAGTCTTTACTCGAGATATTATCACAATATAAAGCCAAATCTTCCCGTATTCTATTCTAAAATTCTTTATTTAATAGTTCAAAGTAATTTTCTCAGCTCCAAAATCCCATAAAATTTCCCAAATCACCTTCCCAGAATTTGATTAGAAATCAGAAAAAATTGAAAATTATAACTCATCATAATAACTGGTCAATCTTTGATTACATATTTAATTGAATAATTGAAATAATTAGAGAATTTACAAATTCTATCAATTTATATAAAGTTGCACGAGATTGATCCTAGAGTATATCACCGACAAAATTTTGCATTTTTTTTCATTTTATTCCCCATATACTTAAGCCAATAGCAAAATCTTTAAATATATGAAAGATGTATTACTATATAACTAACTCATAAAAAATAACAATTTATTAATAAATATTTTCAATTAATTAAAAAGTGGAGGAATAAAAATGTCTGAATATATCTCATGGAGCCCAATTCGCAGATTGATGAAGCATAATGGTGCTATTATCGTTGCGCGTGATGCCGTCGATGAGCTTGTAGATTGGATGGGTCAGGCGGCCGAGAAGATCACAAAACAAGCCCTGACTTTAACCAAACATGCGAAAAGGAAAAAAGTAACAAAAGACGATATCCTTTTAGCAATCAAATACTACTGCAAGTAAGTATAGGATTGGTTTCCATAAAGATTAGGTTTGTGTTCATTGCAAATTAAATTTTTTTTTCTTTTTCTCTAATAGTTCATAATTAATTTACTTATCCTGCAATTAAAATTCCTTTATTTCTTTTAAGAATTCTGCTGCTTCTTGGAATTTTTTCTGTAAAGTAACTTTTAATTCCTCCTCATCCGTTTCATTTAGTTCAAAACTTGAAAGCAAATCTGATGAGGTATATATGGATTGAAGTGTATTTCAGAAATTGTGAGAATAAGAATCCTTTAGTTTATATTTTTCTAGCTGAGAAAGAGTATATTCGAGGTGAATAGTAAGTATTTGTATTAAAAATGTAATAATAAATAGCTATCCATAATTCAAGATAATTAAAAAAACATTTTCCGCATCATACATTCCAAATCTCAACCTCTCAATATAACTGATGGTGCTTATAGGTATATAAAGCAAACATATAGTCCCCACAACGAAATATAAATATCATAATTGTGTATATTATCAATCAAATATACAATAATGTGTATTTATAAAAAAAATTACTCGAGATTCATTTAAAATTACGAGGTTGAAAATTTCAATGGGAAAAAGTGGAATAGTTATAGGAATTCTTGGTTTGCTAATTGGGGCTGGTGGTTTGTCTCTTGGGCTTTTAACGTTTTTAGAACAAGGAAAACAAGATTTTTGGTACGATTATAAGGAGGATATTTACACTCCAATCGCTCTGGAATATCATACAGTTCCTGATCTATACGTTATAGTTGAACTTGATACTCCTTCAACAATCCATATTCTATTTACTACAAGTACAAAAATTATTCCAGATCCAATAACTTTTGCAGATATGCTTTTTTATATTTGGATTGATGGATCACGCTTGTTTGATCCTTTCACGAGAGCTGGACCATATCAAGGAGATGCAACCTATCAATATTTTCCAGTAACTTTACAGCATTCACAGATTCTTACTGCGGGAACTCATAATATTAGTATCGTTGTGTTTTCAGAAACATCGGGTAATTTTATGAGATCAAGCTGTCTCTCTGTGAATCGATACTAATTATTTTTTTTTAAAGCTCTTTAGATAAATACGTTGGGAATATATAAAATTATTAAAACTAAGCTTATTATAAAAGTTATGCCGCAACAGCACTGAATTAGAAATACATTGGCTCCATACTTATTTGCATTATCTTTGATTTGTAAACTAATTTTTTCTCCACAATTTGGGCAATGCAAAGGAATATCACCCAATAAATGGTCAACATTACTCCATGGACGACTCATTGGATATATTTTCCTTCCACAATTTTCGCATCTTGGTCTTTTAAGGATCATTGCATTTTAATAACAAAATCATTAGATTCTAATTATTTTAAGAAAAATGACTAATTTAAATCAATCGAGTATTATTTGTTATATTGAATTAACAAGACCTATGTAGATCCAACAAATTTATATAGGAAAATAAGTATAATGTAATTAACACGGTCAATTATGTTTTATAACTAATTCTTATAAAAAATAATTACCCTATATTAGTTCAATTTAGGTTTAAAAAATATAGAGCATAGATAAAAATGAAGATTTTATATGTAAATCCTGCGAGATTAGAAGCGGGTTTAGACGCGATCATCAAGGGAGCTCCATTAAGCCTTATTTCCATTGCTGCGATGGTGCCTGAACATGATGCAAATCTGTTTGATTTTAAAGTTGATAAATATCGGGAAAAAAGATTCCGAAATGAGTTAAATCGTACTGATGTGGTTGCAATTACTAGTATGACTCCTCAGATATATCACGCTTTTGATGTGGCAGAAATGGCAAAAGAACATGGATGCACAACTATATTAGGTGGTTATCATCCTACATTAGCACCTGAATTTGTAATAAACCATAAATCTGTAGATTATGCAATTCGGGGAGAAGGAGAGCATACATTTAAGGAATTAATCGATCATTTAGCTAAGGAACGAGAAAGTTCCGCATTAAAAAATATCGATGGCTTATCGTATAAAAATGATGCAGGTAAAACAGTACATAATAAAGAAAGGCAGTTAGAATGTAATTTGGATAATTTACCTCGCCCACGACGGGACTTATTAAAAGGTAAGAATTATTCCTATCTAGGAGCAACTACAAGACAGATAGAGACCTCAAGGGGATGCCCTCATAATTGTAAATTTTGTTGTATCATAAAAATGTGGCGAAATTCAGACCAGCATTTAATATATCGAACTAAATCAATAAAGCGAATTATGCAAGAGATTTATGATGTAGATTGGAAGAACCGTTTCATATTTTTTTGTGATGACAACTTTAGTATAAATTTAAAGAGGACCAATCAGATTCTTGATACTATAATTCGCTCAGGAGTGCAAAACAAGCTTCACTTTTCATGTCAATCTAGAGTTGATACCTTGTATAGAAATCCTGACCTCATTAAGAAATTTCATAAGGCAGGTTTTAGACAAATTTTCCTTGGAATCGAATCCGTCCATCAGCAAAGTTTGGAAGCTATGAATAAGCAAAACACTACTTCTGAGATGGTGAAAAAAGTAGTAAAAATGCTCAGAGATATAGGTATTTCAATTTTTGGAGGTGTAATAATTGGTTTTCCAGGAGAAACAAAAAGAATGGTGCGACAAAACATTCGCTATGCAGTTGATTTAGACCTCGATTGCGTACAATTCACACCAATTACCGCATTTCCAGGTACAGAATTTTACGATGAGATGAAACGGGGCAATAAGATCACTACAAAAAATTATAAGTTCTATGATTTATTTCACCCAATGATGAGGACAGATGAGCTTACTTCAAGAGAAATGCAAAAATTAGTAGCGGAAGCCTATGCAGAATTTTATCTCGATAGTGGTTGGTTCTCGAGACGTGTGAAGGAATACTTAAATCCCTTTGGAAAATTTAATTGGATGATTCCTTCTATTGGCAAATTAGCTAAACAGGGGATTTTAGGAGGGTTAGGCATGCTTTATACCCAAGGAATAACCCCGAAAATAATCTCTGAACAATTAAAAGATGAAAAAAGCTTGATGGTCAACATTAATTCGGAATATGAAAATTTAGCTCATGCCTATATCAACAAAACTACATCACCAGAAATTAAAATTGTAAAACAAACAGCTGCGAAGATTGGACAAGTTGAAACCTAAAGTACTCTCATTCTTCGAATCATATTATTATCTATTCACCTAATTCTTACTTTTATATGGAAGACTTTTCTGTGAAACCCCAATTTTTTTTTTTAATTATATATTTTCATATAAGATAAATCACTAATGAAAGAAGTCTATTCGGGAATTTACTTAATAAAAGAAGTAGGACGGTTCAAAACTATAAAACCTCCAGTCAATATTTATCTTATTCCGGGAGTAGATGGGATCATTTTTGATGCAGGTTATGGTGATAAAAAGACAATTAGGAAAGTTCGCAATGAAATAGAATCATTAAAGTCTGAATATTGCATAAAAAGGAAATATTTTAATTTTTCGCGCATAATGATTAGTCATTGCCACCCAGATCATTTTTCAGGACTTAAAAGACTACGAAAACACCTTAAAGTTCGAATAATATTAACTAAGGATCAAGCGAAATTGATCAAGAACAAAAAAAAATATCATGAAGCCTTTGATGGAGATAGCTATAAGGATTATTTAATCATTAAAAAGGGCACGCGTGGAAAAATAAGAAGTTTATTTGAACGAATAATGTCTCATTTTATCTATAGAGTGGTCTATCGTATGAGATTTATAACCCAAGCTGATGAGCTCATTGAAAATAAGACCCATATTTTTATTAATGGTGAAAAATGGGAAGTCATTGACTCTCCGGGACATTCTTCGGATCACATATCTCTTTATCATAGAGGAATAGGGGTTCTGCTTTCAGGAGATAATGTACTACCAGAAATTACTACTTGGTTGGGACCACCAAACAGTGATATTAGCGCTTATATTAAGACAATTGAACGTATCCAAAATTTACCAAACCTTAATATCATATTACCCGCCCATGGTGAGATAATTCTAAATCCTCAAGAAAGAATTAAGGAGATTTTAGATCATCGAAAGGAAAGAACTATTCAAACATTACAAATAATATATGAAAATAAAGATTCAGGAACTACTCCAAATGATATTATTAAAGCATTATATCCCGATACTAACAAAGTACTGCGTGAATTCGCTCGCGGATGGGTCTGTCTCACCTTAAAATATCTGGAAGAGCAAAACAAAATTATTCGCAAAGAAGAGAAAAATTATATTCGCTTTTTTTCAGTTGCGACAAATCAAGGTTAATTTTTTTCTTAAAAATAAAATTTGTTTAATTTTGTTAAATTATAATTGAGATCATGGAAACGCTTTCTTATCTTAAGATTAAAATTTAAATGAAGGATTTTGTAATTTTATATTGGATGCATTAATCTTTATTCATATCTTTTTGATTTTTCCTGTGGATAATTAAGAAATTAAATTATCCACAGTTTTTCTTTTTTTAACTGTTTGATATTTCTCTATTAATAACAAATTTCATTAGTCTTTAATTCGCTTTAACTAAACAATAAATCGTAATGGTTATTCATTTTATAAATTATAGCTATGAATACATCTTAATATGAGAGAAAGTAATATTGGGAAATATTTTTATGATCATCCTCTACTGAAAAGGAATCTGATTTCCCAGCGACAATATCAAAAAAATATCGTTGAAAAATGCTCTTATAAAAATTCTTTGGTTGTTTTACCTACAGGTTTAGGGAAAACAATTATTGGGATAATGCTTTTGGCAAATGTGCTTGAAAAATATCCCAGAGGAAAAGTCCTTATTCTTGCTCCCACTCGACCACTGGTTTCTCAGCATGCGGGATCATGTAAAAAAATGCTTGATATGAATGAAGATAAGATTATTTCTTTTACGGGGAAAATATCTCCTGAGAAAAGAATGATTTTGTTTAGAAAATCGCAAGTTATAATATCCACACCTCAAGTGATAAAAAATGATTTAGAAAGAGGAAGATATAATCTTGCTGAAGTAGTTTTAATAATTTTTGACGAAGCTCACAGAACGAGAGGTAATTATGCTTATACATTTATTTCAGAAGAGTATCTCTCTTCTTGCTCCGACCCTCTAGTCTTAGGATTAACCGCGTCGCCGGGAAAAAATTATGAGATAATCCAAGATTTATGTGATAATTTGTATATTGAGAACGTTATATTTAAAACCTATAAAGATAAAGATGTCAACAAATATATTCATGATATCGATGTTTTATTAGAGTTTGTCGATTTACCGATAAAAGTTTTAGAGTTAAGTGCCATTTGGTATAATTTGTTCGAAAAATTTCTTACCTATTTCATCGCACGAGACTTATTGCCTCCAAATAAGGCTTATTATTCTAAGATGGATTTTTTAGGGCTTTCAAAAGATCTAACTCTTTCTATCCGTTACGAAAATGGTTATGAGGATGATATCTCCGAATTAGAATATTCAGATTCACTTTTTTTTAAAGATCCTAAGATTATTGATATTGTGAGAGAAAAGGATCTTAATATCGAGTCAATATTTTCTTATTGTTCAAGCTGCATTTCGCTATTACACGGAAAAGAATTACTGGAAACGCAAAACTATTCGTTATTCAAATCATTTGTAGAAAAATTAGAGCAAAAAGCAGCATATAACATTCTTTCTGCCAAGAGAATCGTGAAGTCGGAACATTTCAAGTTCATAACTTCTTTTTTCCAATTGCATCCAATTAAAAAATTACTTCATCCAAAAATCGATACATTATTCTCCATTATCGATGAAGAAATAATGAGTTATGAAAATCAAAAATTAATAATTTTTACGCAGTACAGAGAAATGGCTGAGTTTCTCAAATATAATATTAAAAATCATTATAAAAATCGATTTGTTGTAGAAAAATTCATTGGTCAATCCTCAAAGATCGATGATCAAGGTTTTTCCCAAGACAAACAAATAGAGATTTTACATCAATTCAGAGAGGACAAGATAAATGTATTAATCGCTACTAGCGTAGCAGAAGAAGGACTTGATATACCAAATGTAGATGCAATAATTTTTTATGAACCTGTACCTTCTGAAATTCGATTAATACAACGGAGAGGAAGAACTGGAAGGCATGCACCAGGACGTTGTTATGTGCTCATCACTCGAGGAACGGTTGATGTACCTTATTATAAAGTAGCTAAAAAAAAGGAAATGGCTATGAAATGTGTACTTTTAGAAAATAAGCAATTGAACCTATATAAAACTCTAAATCGGAGAAAAATTAACTTTAAGCAATTAGAAGAAGATGATACTAATGATCAACTACTCTATAAGGTGAAAGAAAGAAAGATCAAAGAAAAGACTTGTCTTATCAACCGCTCTATAGACGAAATCTTGACAGAATTAGATAATTTTGCCAATAGTGAAGAATTCAAAGTATTTAAACAGTTTGGAGTAACGTTCTACTCCGATTTAGTAAATCTTAATACACCTCGATTGCGGAGATCAATTTCTAAATTAAAAGGACTTAAACAGGAAAATAGCTCAGCAAAGAAAAAAAAATATTTGAATCGAAATTTGAAAACTTTAATCAATCTAGCAAAAATCTACAACGTGAATGGAAAAATCAAATTATCTTCTTTAAAGAAATTAGCTCGTGAAGAAGAGATTTATGAAGATAAATTTTACACTCATTTTAATAGAGCTTGCTATTTAGGATATTTAAAGAAAGATGCAAATGAAGTAAAATTTATTTGTGATTATGATTAAATTATAATGAGTAAAACTACTATACTTTATCCTCTTTTTTCTTCTTGAAAAACATATAAATGAACATTATGAACGTAAGGATAACTGGAATTAATAAAGTAATGGGATTTTCTCCTGTGATTCTAAAAATATAATACGAAATTGTGAGAATACTGGCAAAAAATGCGATAATGGAACCATATTGACCAGAAAAGTTTTTTAATCTTCTGAAAAACATGTAAACCCGAAAATTCATTTTCTTTATTACTTCTAATTCTTTTTCATCTAATTCTTTGAGTACTTCAGGATCTTCATAATAAAGCCCAATTCTCGGATCATATTTTCCTTGGAGTTTTCCAGCGCTGATTAGTGCAATTAGATGCGTTTGGATCTGTTGCTTTTTAATTTTCAATTCGTTTTGTAGGAATCCTATAGTCAAAAATTGATTTGCTACTGCTTTTATTGCCATCTCAACATAAGATTTTATAATTAATTCCTCGAGCCCCTTAACTTTTTCGCTTATAACCTCACTGAATTCCTTCAAAAATCTCCCAAAATCATCGATAAGATGTCGATTTTTTGTTTCAAAATTTTTACTCTGTTTGTTATAGGTTTTTATAATATTTGAATGAAGTTTTTGAAGTTCTTTTAATTCAAGCTGAATATATTTTTCTCTTTTCTTAACTTTTACATAAGCCTTCTTGAATTCCCGCGTTTCAACATAATCATCAACTTTCGTCTCCAAAGTTCCTAGTAATTGACTCAAACGAATCTTATGATTATTGATATAATCAACGTACTTAGTACGATAAGTTTCATTTCGTATAAAACCAATTTCGTCATCAATTTTCTCTAATTTATCATTATATTGTTTAAGAAAAGAGTTTTTATGTTTCACCATGAATTCTCGTGCTTCAGTTTCAAATTGTTTTGTACCATAACTTTTACCTGCGACAGTTTTTATTTCATTTTGAACTTTAGAGTCTATTTTTTCTATTTTATCATCAAATTTTTCCTTTCTATTTATAAAAATTTCATTTAGTTTTTCAAACGATTCATTCTTTTCAAATTCATCCTGAAACTTATGATAAAAGCTTTCTAAGTCTGCAGTGAGCTTATAATATTCCTCAGCGACAAAATTTTGGAGATCAATAAAGAATTGAAGATTCTCTTTAATACTTTTAATAACTTTTTTATTATTATCAATAAAATTGTAAAAATTTTCCGCTATTTCTTTTATTTCTACTCGTGAACGGTCAATATTCATTTGTAATACTCTTTGTTCATATTGTTCCAAATATTTTTTTTCAAAATTCATTAGATCCTCAAGTCTATTTTGAATTTCTAAAATGTTTACACTTAATGTGTTGTTCTTTACACATGAATCGTATAATGCAATGAATTTTCCGAGAGATTCCTGAATCTCCTTCAAGAGTTTACTTTCAACATAATTCTGGAGTTCTTTTTTCTTATAGTAATGCTCGGTATAAACAATAAGATATTTTTTCTCCTCGACTAAGGATCCTTGGAGTTTGGAGGTTTCCATCATTTCTTTTATTCTTGGAATTAAGGCTTTGCATTTTAAATTCAGTTTATCCGCTAATTCTTTTATATCTACTTTATCCGTATTGGTGGTTTGTGCCCTTAAGATAATCTCATCGTTAATAATCTTATTTACAAACTCTTCTTTTAATTTCTGGATTTCATTTTTCATAGACTCAATAAATTTTTCCCATTGCATAGAATAGATCGTTTGTTCATCCTTATCACAAATTATCTCCTTAATATCATTAAATTTGTTCAAAAAATCTTCATTTCTATCTTCGATGGCTATTAGAATTTTATCAAAACCTTTAACCACTGAAGTTATGGATTTTGGATTTTGGGAATTCAATTGATTTTTATAATCCTGCAATTCCTTTTTTAATTTCTTTGTTTGCCGCGCAATAAAAGAATCAAAATCATCAATTTTCGTTTGATTTCGTTCTTCAATAACTTTGTTCTTTAAAGACTGAACTTGCTGGGAAACCAGTTCAATAATATATTCTTCTAACCGTTCTAGCTTCTCTTGTAGATATTTATATAGAAGAAATAATTTTTGTTTGAATTTTATTTCTTTTTTAACTCTTATTGATAACTCTTTTATCTCTTCTGATTTTTGATGCAGTAAGTTCTCAGACTCTTCTTTAATAATATTAAAGGCTTCTTGAAAGTTGCTCTCATTAAGTTTATTTTTTGCCTCAATTTGTATCCGTTCTATCTCATTTTTAAGTCTTACACCGAAATTCTCAATATATCCGTTAATCTCATTGAAAAATTGAAAACCATCCGTATAATATTTTAATGTACTTTCAAATTCTTCTTTGAAAATAATCCATTTCTCAATGACACTTTTATGTTTCTTTACTATTTTTTTCTCTTTGGAATTGATCTGTTGAGAAATCTTATAAATTGCACTATCATATTTCTGTACGTTCTGTGAGATCTTTTCAAAAGCTTCGATTATTAAGAAATATTTTTCATTACTATAACCTTCCTCGAATGATTCACTAAAATGAGATCGAAATAAATCTAATTCCTTATTTACATTGTCTTTAATTTCATTAATTTTGCTGTCTAATTCCTCAAGGGTTTTATGATAAAGAGTAATTTCTTCTTTTTCACGAATTCGCTCATTCAGATATTTTTCAAGATCATTTAATCTTTTTTGAAGTATAGAATAAGCTTTATTCCAACTTTGAATTTCTGAGGCTAATGCTGCTTGGAGATTTATATACTTTAAATCCTCATTAAATGAATTTTCTATATTTTCATTTAAGAAATCCGCTTCCATTAAAGTGTTTCGTAATATATATTTCAGCCGTTCTCGAGCATAATTTACCTCATCTAATAATAAATATGATTCTATTTCTTCCCTGATTTGAACAATTGCGTTGCTCAACTTTAATCTCATATTATAAATATCATTTTTAATATCAGCCAGTTTCTCTTTTTCTTTAAAAACCATTTCTGATTCAATTTGCAAATCGGAAACTAAAATTCTCTCTAGAAGATAATCTAAATAAAAGTAATATTTTTTTCTGAAGGCAAATCCACGTTTGGATCTAATAGTTCCCTTAAAAAAATTCTTTTCTTTTAAATCCTTTATAATTGGGAAAATATCATCTCTTAGCTTTACAGTTTCATTATGATCACTTGATTTATATTCCTTAAGTATATCTGACAAAGAAACAATGCTTTTTTTAAATAATTGGGAGTAAAATTCTTTAAGCACCCATCTTTCGCCTAATTTGAGATTATTTAAATAACTTTCAAATTGAGCTTTATTATCAATTATTTCTAGATTGAAGTTATAGCTTAAATTAATGTATAAAATAACATCTTCAATTCCATAGTTTAATCCAAAAGTTCTTCTAATCTGACCTACATCAATATAATCATCTCTTTCTAATTGCTTAAAAATGACGCGCTCAATTTGTTCAATAAACTTACTCCATATTTGCGATAATAGGATTGTTAACATGCAAACATGGGGAAGAATATCTACATTCCATTTTGCTGTATCCGATAAGATTTCTGAAAACTTATTTGAGATAAAGGAAAAGACAGAAGTAGGATTATACTCAATTAACCAAGAATAATGTTTTAAAGTATATACAAACCAAAATGTTTGAGAGATATCTCCTAACTCTTGATCAAAACTAAAACCACCATCTTTCGTTTGATATTCATAAAAAAATTGAATATCTTTTTCGCGGACTTCACTATCCAAATCTAAATATTTTAAACATAATAGAGTATAGATCTGATTCGAATGGCGAATTTTCTCATTTTGTAAAGAATGAAATTGCTCCTTAAACAGACGTACATCAATTCCTAGAAGCATAAAAATATCAAAAATATAATACAGCGTTTTTGAAGGAGAGATCTCTTCGCAAATGTCACATTTCTTTTCATTGCAATGTTTAAATCCGTTTTTACTCTTATGAGCATATATAAAATTTTTTATTTTCCTAATGACCTCATTTTCTCCCTTCGATAAGAAATAATTTTTAATTAAACCAAGGATCTTTAAACTTCCAAGAGCATAGTACAGTGATACAATATCGGGGCTTTTGGTTGAATTTTGAAAATTTTTAAATCCTAATTGATCACTCTCGAAGATTTCTACTTCACAAGATTGAATCCTTTCATATAAAAAATCCTTTATATCATCATCCTTTTCCTTTAGGAACTTTTGGAGCAATAAGAACCAATAGATAGTCTCAAGAGAAGTTGGATCATTATTTTCCAGCTCAGATTTCATCTTGTTATAAAATTGTTTTATTTTACTATAATCTTTCAAATAAAAGCTCCCTATATCACGATGATTTATAGCAATAAACGATTTAAATGGCTCTTTCTTGAATTCCGTTATATAGGGATAAGCATGTTTATCCTCGACGTTAATCAATCAAATAAGACCCCAAAAACTATTTTGATAATAATGAAAATATTTGAATTTATTTTTTTGTACTTCATTATTTATTTGTTTATTCATTATTTTTCAAAATTGAGTATCTCTATTCAAAATCCGATTTTAAAAAATATCAAAAATGTATAAGATGGTGGAAAATCCTTTCTTTATGAAAATTGAAGCTATACAACCGAGTCAATTGTATTTAAATTCCCAGAAGATTGAAAAAGTAATAGAACAGTATGAAGTAATCAATCCTGAGCACATTAAAGCTGTTCCGATCAAAAATTTAAATAATGAAATAATTTTTACTGATGGTCATACTCGAGCATATATTCTATGGCTCCATGGATTTAAAAAAATAAAGGTCACTTGGGAAGATGAATTATTGGATTGGAAGGCGTACCAAATATGTGTCGGTTGGTGTAAGAATGAGGGAATTACAAGAATATCTGATCTCAAAATGAGAGTTATTGATAATGAATCTTATCAGAAAAAGTGGATAAAACGCTGCCAAGATATGTTTTCAGAGTTAGAAAAAAAGAAAAGAGATTAAGATTAGAATTTACAGTGGTGGGTCGCTATTAAAACTCAATGTCATGTTAACACCGATATTATCATACATCAGTGGGTTCTGAACCACTATTAATGGTGCTTGGTTAAAGGGTATAAAATTAATTGCAACGTTATATGCGGTGTTTATAGTACCATTATTATCAAGTACATCCCAAAACACATGGAAAAACCATGATCCTGCCCATCCATCTCCATTAGCATTATTAATCCAATACCAAGAAGGTAGATTCGAAGAAGCAGTTACCATTATGCAATTAGGGATATCATACCAACTATTTCCGACATTTGGACCACTATTTAGAAAATTACCGCTAAAACAGCAATCTACGTTGATCATCATCCGTGAGCACGTAATATCTTTAACTAAGCTATAGAACTCAAATTCAGTGATAAAACTTTTATCTGCTTCAAAGTGGAAGGTTGCACTTCCATTTGGAAAGATCTTATTTGAACCGTGATCTACCATATAAATTATCACATAATCTTCAGGGTTTATCGAATTCGCAAACGATCCCTCCACTGAAACATCTAATTCCCGTTTAAAACGTGATGCATTTACATCATCATCAAGGACATCAATTACTGCACCAACTGTATCATTTAAAATTCCATCATTCCGATATATATTTACTAAACCATCAATATCATTTTTCCAATAGAGCATTAAGAAAATATTCTCATCAGTATATCCATGATTCCTTAAAATCCAATATACTTGGAGCACTTGAGCAGGAAAACCATCAGAATTGATACCTCCCGGACTAGGAGGAGGTTCAACAGGAATGGATACATTCACACTTATCCAACGATCAATTTTGATATTATCGAAATATACTGATTTATCAAGAGCATCTGGAAATGAAGCCTCCACGGATAAAACTAAGTTGAGATCAGTAATTTCATTACCCGTTTCATTATTGCAAACACCAGTAAGATTCATTTTAAACCAACTGTTTGTAATATTTAGAATGCCTTCTGACCAGTCTACTCTCACAGTTTCATCTAAAGAATTTAGCCATTGCAATCCAATTCTTGCCCCCGTACCTAAAAGTGGTAATGAACTCTCAATAAATACATCCACAGTCACATTATATAGCGCATATTCAATCAAATCATAATGCTCAGAATAATCCAATGAAAAATTGCCAATGACCGGATCTTCATTTAGGGTATAGATTTCCAGAGAACCAGGTGGATTTCCAGTACCACCATCCCATTCACCACTACAATTCCCATCAAACGTCCAATTACCAATACCAGAAGCTAGGTTGGAGTCGTTTCCGTCATTAAAATCTCCATCGGGTTCACTTTCATAAAAATCATTTGCGCTTCCTACTAACAATGCCTTTCGTTGTCCAACAATGATTGCGGGCGATAAATCATGATATAATAAGAAAATAGTTACAAACGAGATTGCTACTACTTGGAGACTAATAATCGCAATTATCGGAATTACTGCTTTTTTTTTCATTAAATTTCACCTATTATTAGCTAATCATTTCTCAATTCAATGATTATTAAGCTACAATAAGATGATTTACCAATTTAAATATTTTTGCCAATTCTATGATAAAATAAATAATTCAAATTCATATCAAAAATTTAAAGCCAGATACTTATTTCCATCTCATTCTTAATGAACTAGAAAAAGATATTTAATTAGCTATCTTTATATACATTAACAGCAAAAGAATCCAAGAGTATAAAATATCATGCTGGATAAATCTAAACTATTAGAGCTCGCACTAAAAAACAAAACTCCATTACTTATCGTTGATCATGAGATATTACGAGAGAATTTTAAAAAATTCTGTAGCCAATTACCACGAGTGAAGCCCTATTATGCGATAAAAGCTAATCCTGAATCTGAAATAGTGAATACATTGTATAAAATGGGATCTGGTTTTGATGTTGCATCCTGGGAAGAGTTTATGATCGTCTATGATGTTATTAGAGGAAGTAAAGAAAAAAAGAATCGTTTTATGAATAGAAATGTGATCTATGCCAATCCTGTCAAGCGAATAGACTCTCTCAAAAAGCTTAATAATTATTATCTTCAAATGACTTTTGATAATTTTATTGAAATTGATAAGATTGCTAAATATTGTAAGAACAGTAGATTAATCTTGAGAATTGATGTTCCAAACACAGGTTCAGTGGTAGAATTATCTACAAAGTTCGGTGCCCCCTATAACATATGTATTGATTTGATAAAATATGCCAATAAGATGGGATTTAATGTAGATGGTCTCAGTTTTCACGTTGGCAGTCAATGTAGTAACTATGATAATTATATTGAAGCCTTCAGAATTGCTTCTCAAATTTTCGAAGACTCAGAACGTATTGGGAATAATTTAACAATTTTAGACATCGGTGGGGGTTTCCCCGTACCATATAATAATCAAGTTCCTAGTTTTGAAGACTTAGCTAAAATTATCAATAGTAGTATTAGATCTTATTTTGATAGCCCTGAAATAAACATCATTGCAGAACCTGGACGGTTCTTAGTGGCTACAAGTGCAACGGCAGTAGTGGAAATTAATGGTAAAGCTATCCGCAATAATAAAAACTATTACTATGTTAATGATGGGATATATAATACCTTCTCAGGGGTACTATTTGACCATATTCAGTATCATTTTAAATCGTTCAAGAAAGGGAATCTAAAAGAATCGGCAGTGGTTGGCCCTACATGCGATGCTTTAGATAAGATCTCACTTAATGAAATGTTACCTGAGTTGGATATTGAAGATCTACTCTATTCTGAAAATACTGGTGCTTACACTAATGCATCAGCAACTTATTTTAATGGATTTCCCCCAGCCAAGGTTCTTCATATTAATACTTAATTTCTCTTGTGCGAATCAAGAGAATAAAATTTAATAATTCATAGAAAATAAGTTTTTAATCGAAATTATCTATCTCTCAAATATTACTTAAAGGTGAAATAAAATTTGCAGCCCGTGAAATTATCAGAGGATATATATTGGATAGGTGCAGAAGTCCATACAGAAGATCTATTTGAGGGAATTTGGCCCATTCCTGAAGGAGTTGCCCTCAATGCTTATGTAATTAAAGGAGATAAGATTGCCATAGTGGAATTAGTACGAGAATGGGGCGGTGCAGCATTAACTTTCATGAAAAATCTCAAATCAATTAATATCGATCCTGAAGATGTTGACTATATTATTTTGAATCATTTAGAGCCCGATCATACAGGATTTTTTTATATGTTTCATTCTTTAGCCCCAAATGCTAAAGTTGTAACTACTGAAAAAGGTGCTGCTTTAGTTGATGGTTTTTACGGTATAACTGATAACATTGAGATTGTTAAAACTGGGGACTCAATAGATCTAGGTCAAGGAAAAAAATTACATTTTGTAGAAATTCCAAATGTACATTGGCCAGAGACGCAAGTAACTTACGAATCCAACTCAGGAATTCTATTTTCAAGTGATGCTTTTGGGTCATATGGTATTCATAAAGGTAGTATATTTGACGATGAGCAACCAGAAGCGATTAAACCATACTGGGAAGAGGAAACGCTCCGTTACTATGCAAATATCGTTGCAAAGTTCTCAAGTAGTGTATTAAGTGCAATCGAAAAGTTAGCGGATGTAGATATAAAGATGATTGCACCCTCTCACGGATTAATATGGAGGGGCCGTCCCAAAGCAATAGTTAATAAGTATCTAAGATACGCTAATTATAGTAAAGACTTACAAGAACCAGAAATTACTGTTATTTGGGGGAGCATGTATGGAAATACAGAAACCATGCTGAATGCAATCCTTAAAGGTGCCTCCGAACAAGAAATTACAATTCACGTTCATCAAGTACCTAATGAAGATATGTCTTTTATCCTTGCTGATGTGTTTAAATCTTCGGGATTAATAATAGGATGCCCAACATATGAATATGGAATGTTTCCTCCAATGAAATATGCATTGGAAATTCTTAATGAGAAATTTACACGCTTCAAGAAAGTAGGATTTTTTGGTTCTTATGGTTGGAGTGGGGGCGCATTAAAAGTGTTTAACGAGCTTTCCGAGAGGATGAAATGGGATATCGAAGAACCATTATTATTTAAAGGTTATCCCTCAAAAGAAGAGCTCCAAAAAGGTGAAGAGTTAGGCAGAACGATCGCCACAAAAGTAAAAAAAATACCTTCAAAGATCAAAGATGAAGAATATTAATTCTAAACATATTTTCTATTTTTTCTTTTAAATCAAATAAAAATTAGATATAATTCAAATTAAAAAAGGCTCTTGATCTCAGTAAAATATAAAAATTAAAAATAAAAAATAAATTTAGAATTCTGGTTTTTCAATTATATCCAGTAAATCGTACTTGGAGATCATTTCGAGAACACCCATGACTTTCATCCCATGATCATACATCTCATTTGCATCAAATAAATTTCTCCAGCAGAATGGACATTCTGTTGTCAAAAAGTCAGCACCTACTGCATTCGCTTCATCGCATCGTAGGCTAGCGGTTCTTAGTGAGAAATCAGGATAACCAGCTCTCACTCCACCTCCTGCGCCACAACACATCGAATTCAACTTTATCCTGTACATCTCAACAAATTTTATACCTACGTCTTCTTCAAGCTTTCGGAGAATAACTCGTGGGATTTCAAACCAATCCTCAATCATTTTATCAATCTTACGTGAGTCAAACATTAAATTCTCTGACTTTTTAATCATTTCCTGTTCCATATCGATCGCAAAATGACGTCCTGTATGACAAGGATCATGGTAAGTAACCACTTTTCCCTTCAATTCTTTGTTCGGTTTGAATTGGATTTCTCCTTTAAAATCCTTAATTCGCTCCCATTCCGCTTCAAGACTCTTAAGTTCCGCTTCTAATCGTCGATCAGATTTTCCCTTTAGCTTTTTCTTGAGCTCTTCGATTTTTTCCGGTAATTCTTTTTTCTTCTTGGGTACTGAAATTAAATCCGAAATAAGCTCGAATGCATGTTGTGTTTTGAAGGGAAGTTTTTCTCCTTCTGGTATCCATTTTGGATAATCAATGGTAAATGTTCGATAACATCCCGCACACGAGAAATATAACTTATCATATTTCTTGAAATTCTCGAGATTAGTATTCATTAAGTCTTGTGCTGTGTCGACTGCGCCAATTCTAAAGAAAGGGCTTCCACAACAAACCTCATCGTCAAGTAAGGTGAAATTCATTCCAAGTTGATCAAACAATTTTGCAGTCGCAATCGCAACTTCTACTTGTCGATAACTTGCCGTACATCCGACATAATAGGCAATATTTGCGTCTTTATTATCAATGTATTTTTCTAATCCCGCATCTTTAGCCCACTTCATTCGTTCATCTTTATTTCCACCATAGGGATTATTTAGCTCTTTGACCAAGCGATTAACTAAGTCATGTTTTTCAATTAAAGGTACGCCAGCTTCGTTTAATGCTGCTCGTAGTGATTCAATGATATCAACAGTGGGAATCTTATTCTCACACTGAGCAGAACATTGGCCACATGTGATACAAGGCATTAATACGTCTCGTACCTCTTCTGTAAACTCTAAGTCACCGTTCAATATGGATCGTGCTATCCAAATCTTACCGGCATTCCAAAATGCTTCCCAACCATATTCAATTCCGGCAGGGCAAGCATCAACCATCCCTTCGTAAAGAATAGTTCCTTGTTTCCCAGTAAATTCACCGATTCCTTCTTTATCTGGTTCTCCAGAATATGCGAAACGACATGCTTTACAGTGAATACATCGAAAAATATCTCCTTTGAGTTCTTGTAATCTTTCCATTCCTGTTTTTGCCATTTTATACTAAAC
>Ga0180433_10004600_pt1 | contig 19251 bp, 17 predicted proteins | sample SS_ome_8_FD_132980 | JGI IMG/M metagenome (GOLD analysis project Ga0180433, IMG submission 132980) | Hypersaline lake sediment archaeal communities from the Salton Sea, California, USA - SS_1_D_1 metaG | ecosystem: Environmental > Aquatic > Non-marine Saline and Alkaline > Hypersaline >... | reverse complement strand
GAATAATGATATAATGACTTCTTCTGTTTCAGTTAGAAAAGAAATATTAATGAAAAATAAAGATTTAGTCATTTTTTTCCCTGGAGGAATGGGAACCTTAGATGAATTTACTGAATTATTAAATTGGATTAAAACAGGTGAAATTAAAAAACCTAAAATAGTCTTAATTGGTTGTGATTATTGGTATAGTTTAATTGATTGGTTTAATAATAATAATATTAAATTTCCGAAAGAATGTATTGATTTAATAACACAAGATATAAATGAATTTAAAAAGTTTTTTACTAAAAATTTTATTAAGAAATGAATGAATTAAAAGATGTTTTGTCTATTAAAGAAACTACACAAGATAGCGAAATTAGTCCTGATTTAGGTGTTAATAATGATAAAAAAAAAGTTTTATTAAAAGCTCTTGATTACTGCCTTATAAAAAGAGAATTACATTGGAAAACATATAAATCATTTGAATCATATAAAAATAGACTTATTATCCCTAGTATCATTATTACTTCTATTGCTAGCTTATTAACATTTTCTATTACAATTATTGGTAATATTAAATGGATTATATTAATTAGTGGTTCATTAACGGGCATTTCTTCATTATTACAAACTTTAGCAAATACATATGAGTTTTCAAAAAAAGCAGATGCACATGAATTAGCTTCAGAATCATATGATCAATTAATTACTAAAATTCGTTTTGAACTAATATTAATGAAAGATGATAATTTTATTGATTATATTAATAATAAAATAAATGAAATAAAATTTAATTGTAAATATATTATACCTTTTCAAGAATGATTAGATGATATATAAGATGTTGTTCTAAAAAAAAGATTACCCCAATATAAATCACATTTTGGTGTCATTCCTTTTCCTTTACCCCCATTAGGTAATAATGAGAACTCATTAAAATAATAATTATTTTCATTTACTAAAAAATCTACTCGTAAAAATAATGTAAATATATCTTTATTATAATAATTTCTGAAAAAGTTATATAACTTTAATGCATCTTTACTTAAATTCTTTAAATATGGTATATTTATCATTCTTGTATGTATAAATTCGGCATCTAAAAAACTTTTTTTATCATATACGAAACTTGAAGTGGAACACATCTCTTTTTCTACTTGTATAAATTGTATTTTACCAGAAAATATATATAACTTAACATCTTTACAATTTGATATATATTCTTGTAATATAATACGTGCATCTTCTTTTTTTAATAATGGTAAAAGCTCTTTTTGTGAATAAGTTGGAAATGATTTATATTTATCAATATCATTTAAATTATTAATAAGAACTAAATGGCTGGTATCTCCATAATTTGGCTTTATTACAAATTCTTTTAATTTATTTTTATTTAAATAAAATAAAATATCATTAATATTATTTGAAATTAAATATAAATTAGGTATTCTTATATTCATTTTTTGAGCAATATAATAGGACTTATTTTTCAATCTACCATCAAATTGTATAATATCTGGATAATTATTTATAAAATAATATGTTTTAACCTGATTTATTAAACTCCACTTTGTGATATGTAATAATATGATTGTTAATAAAGGTGATTTATTAGGAACATATATTAAATATGAACCGGCTAGTATTTCAGCAATATTACTTAAATTTGTATTTTTAATTATTTTATAATCTAACCTATTAAAACTAAATGTTGGTATAAAATTTTTATCAAATATATTTTTTTTTATATTTTGTTGCTCAAACGTTTCTTCAATATTTTCATTATTTTTTCTACAATATATCTTATAAAACCATAAATTTATTAAATGTGTTTCACGAAAAATTAATTTCATTACTTTATATAGGGTTTTTTTATAAAAATAATTTACTTGAAATAATAAATTAATGAATGCTATTAAAATTAAAACTTATATTCAAAAAAATTATCACTTCTTTCTTAAATTAACCAGAGAAGAACAAAATGAAGTTCTTAAATACTACTTCAAAATGAACCCATATATATTTCATTACTTTCAACAACTTTATCTTAATCTATTATTTAAAGATAATGAAAATCAAAAAAAAAATATAAAAATTATTTCCCAAGAAAAAAAAATTATTAATATTGTTCCATCTCAACAAAAAAATACCATTAAAGAAAATAAAATTAAAGAAAATAGAATTTCATTAAAACATTATACAATTTCTCAACTCATTTTGGGGAAAAGAGTTATTATTGTTGGACCTTCTCCTTCAATGATTGGTTCTAAAATGGGTCATTTCATTAATAATTTTGATGTAGTAATTAGATTAAATAAATCTTTACCATTACCAATAAAATTAATTGATGATATTGGTAATAGAACAGATATATTATATAATAATTTAAATACAAGTGATTTTAAAAATGAAAATAATCTTAATTTACGAATATTTATTGATGCAAATATTAAATTAATTGCTAGTCCATACCCTTGTATTCCACCTTTTAATGTTGATATACAAAGTTTTTTATTATATAATAAAAATATTATTTCTACTCATATATGTGATTTAAAATTATATTCTCAAGTTTGTCATCAAATTAAAACGAGACCTAATACTGGAATAATGGCGATTATGGATGTTTTGAGCCATAATCCATCTGAATTATTTATTTGTGGAATGACTTTTTTTAAAGACGGATATTATAAAGAATATAGAAAAATTAATGTTAATGAAAATTTAAATCATATTGAAAGAATTCATAAACAATTACCACAAAAATTATTAATTAGAAACTTTTATTTATTAGATGATCGAATTAATGTTACATCATCAATAAAAAATATATTATTAGAAGAATTTATTAAAATATGTGGATTATTTAATGATATTAATATTAAATATTTATTTTTTAACTGTAAAACAAAGGCATTTAAACATTTATTTCAAGAATTAAATAAAATTAAATTTGATGGTAATAATATTTGGTTTGATAATAGAAGATTTTGGTTATATAAAACTAAATTATTAAAGAAAAAAGGACATTTTATTATTTATAATAGGGAAAGGGGAGAAAATAATATTTTGGTTGAAGACTATACTCGATATTATAATTATATGGACAAAGATAGTAAATTATTTATGGACGAATTTGATAACGATATTATTTTAAATCCTAAATTATTCAATATTATCAAAAAAGAAATTATTAAAATTGGTTATAATAATGAATTTTTTTGTATTATTATTTTATTAAAAATATTATTCCCAAAATGTATTATTGAATATGATAATAGGGAATTCTGGGATAATCTTTGGATTAAATTTTTTAATAAATATAATTAATGGATAAAAGAAGTCTTATATATTTTCAAAATACTGATGGATTTTTAAAAGTAGGAGGTGTTATTATTATTTATGTTTTATTAGTTTTATATTTAACATTATTAAATTATTTACGTTGCAGATTTTTTTCAAAGGAGCGAGGAGTTAATAAAATAGGTTTTTTAGATTTACTTTTTTATAACATTGATTTAACATCTATTTTAACTTTTTTACTAGTTTTACTTTTTATGAGTAGTTTTTATTTTGAAAGTGATATATTTATGTTATTATTATTTTTGGTATTTATTTATATGTTACCATACAATAGTCTTCCAGAAAGTAGAATTTCTGGAGGAAAAATTGTTAATTATTTATTTTCAGGTTTTTTATTATTAATATTTATTATTTACAATATCCTTAAAAAATATAAAGCTGTTTTTAAAGGGATATTATATTTCTTTTCATTTTTATTTTTCTCGCTATCGGTTTTATTATTCTAAAGTCAATTAGTATGTATAAAATACATCTTATAGATACTAAAAATTATATTTATTATTATAAACATTTATTTAACAACTATAAATATTATACTTTTAGTGAAGAGATTTTTAATAATGTTCTTTTTGAAGTTGATAATTTTGAACAATTAAGAGAAACTTTTAAACGAAAAATAAAATTAAATCAAAAATGTATTTTTGATTGTTATAAATATAAAGATTGGTTTGAAAAATTAAATGTGAAAACATTAAAATATATAGGAGAAATAGATGAAGAAATCAAATCTTTTAATTGGCTAATAGATAATAGGGAATATTTAGAAATTGATTGTGAAGAAAGTGGTTATATATTATGCTTAATATTTTTATAAAATTTTCTTTAATGTAGTATGGATTATTATAATAATAACCTATTATTACAATTATTAAAAATAGATACTTTTGATGAGATATCTAATATTTTGACTAATAAAGAATTCATCAATGATACTGTCACTTTTTTAAATAATTTTAATATAGATGGTAAAAGATTTGCCAGAATTTTTTTAAGCTGTTTTGTTCTTCTCATCCAACCTGATGAAATGATTGGAAAAAATTATAATGATACTCCTTTATATAAATCTGCTATACAAATTAAAAATGAACTCAAAAATAAAGAATGTTCCCCTAATCATATCATAAAATTTATTGAATTACATAAAGAATGGGCTGAAGATGATATTAAAATATTTAAAAAAGACCTTGAAAAAAATTATAGAGATTTACTTGAAGCTCATCAAATAGCAAGTAAAGATAATAAAGATAAATTATCTAAAGAATTAAAAAATATTGAAAAAATTTATTTTAATTTAACTGGTGATATCTTTAAAAACAATATACCAGAAGAAAGAGATGAATTAGAATATTTTAAAGATATTAAAGAGAGTCTTATTTTACTTTTTCCTTTTTGTGCTGAAGATATTGAAAGAGATGTGAATATTGAATTATATTATGCTTTAGATAAAAATAATAAAAATATTTATTATAAAAAAATTGTAGATAACATTTATTCTTATTCTAATAAATTACTTAATAAAAAATTTAATAATATTAATGAAATCATTTCCGAAATTATTAATGAAACTAAAAAATTCAAAAAAAATATTGAACTCCTTAATAAAAAATAATATTTAATTAAATATGTTTAAACAACTTGAAAAAAGTTTAGCCTACTCTCTAAGTGGTGGTTCTTCTAAAAAAAATTCTAATAATTCATATGATGTTAGTCCATTTGGCCTATTTATGGCTACTTTAATATTATTATTAGTTAAAGTTTTTATAGTTATGGTATGCTATAATGCATTAATGCCTAAATTACTAATGACTTATAATGTTGATATGAGTAATTATAGAAGTATCACTTTTAGTGAAAGTATTTTGTTAGTTATTTTATTTAATTCTCTTTTTAATTAAGCTATCATAGGGGCTGGTATTCTATTTTCTGATTGATAATTTTTTATTTCAAAATTATCTTTACTATAATCCTCGATATTTTCATATTTACTATTTATTTCTAATGTTGGAAATGGTTTTATTAAATTATAACGAGTTAGTTGTTCTGCTACTGCCTTTAAATGCTCTTCATAAATATGTATGTCTCCTAAACATATTATTACTCTTGATGCCTTTAATCCTGTATGATGTGCTATTAAATGTGTTAAGGCAGATGTTGATGCTATATTAAAAGGAAGACCTAAAAATACATCGGCTGAACGCTGATACATTTGACATATTAATTTATCTTCATCAACATAAAATTGATATGATACATGACATGGAGGGAGACACATTTGAGACATTTGAGCAGGGTTCCAACCAGACATAAATATTCGCCTTGAGGTTGGATTATTACGAATTAAATTTATAATTTCTTGTAATTGGTCATAACCTTTTTTAATTCCCTCAGTTTTTCTAATTTCTTTTGTTGTTTTATCTATATAAGTATATTCTTCTCCAAATCTACGCCATTGATAACCGTATATTGGACCACATATATCCTCTTCGTAAGGAAGATTGGATTTTTTCAAAAAATCATTTGTTGTATTCCCATCCCATATATGAATTCCTTTCTCTTTTAATTTTTTATTATCTGTTTCACCTTTTATAAACCATAATAATTCCTCTATAATACCATTCCAAAATGTTCTTTTTGTTGTTAATAAAGGTAAAACATTATTTTCTATATTGAATTCTAATCTTTCTGAAAATAATGAATAAGTTGATGAATTGCGCGTTTTCCTTACTTTTCCATAATTAAAAATCTTTTCTAAAAGATATAAATAATCAGTTTCTTCTGATTTGGGCATTAAATTATTAAAAGATGAAATAAAATATGGTATAAAATTAAATTTATTATGTTTAGAATAACAAGTTACCTGAAAATTTGATTTATCTTTAATAATTGGCGATTTAGAAATATACTTAAATATTGACTTATTATGAGGTATTAAAAAAATATCACATTCATAATTATCATATATACGTGTTTCATAAATATTATCTATTTTTTCTAATGGTATATCTTGTATAAGTTTAACCCCTCCAATAACAAAAACATTTTCTTCTTTTGATAGATTTATTATATCTTCTATTGATTGAATATTAAATAAATCTTGATTATAATCATTTTTAAAATTTGATGATAAAATATAATTTTTACGATTAGGTAATGGACGATATTTAGTAGGTAAGGAATTATAGGTGTTTTTTCCCATTACAATACTATTATGAGTAGTTAATTTACTAAAAAATTTACGATCATTAACTAAATCCCAAGGGAGAGTATTATTTTTACCAAATCCATTATTAATATCAATTGCATAAATTAAATTTAGCATAATTTTAATAAGAATTTATACTTAAATTAAATTATTGTAATTAATATGAGTGAATATATAAAAGTTGAAAAGTTAAAAGAAAATTTAGAATTTGTTACAAAAATAAATTCTAAATTAGAATTTCTATATCAATATTTGCAATCTATAATGATTAGATTACAGAAAAATTTTGATGACAGAATTATAAAAAAGGATAAATATATCTCATTAATGGAAAAACTTGATGAATTAATTATATCTTTTAAGTCTTTTGATTATCCTTACAATATGGAAAAATTAGAAAGCATTGACCGATATGAGGAAATATCAAAAGTATATAAATTTAGAGATGATTTAAGGGATATAGTTCTTGAATGTGGTATGAGAAAATGTAGTGATGTTATGAATTTATTTTTTGATGAATTTAAGGTAGGATTAAGTTATGAAAAATTATTAAGATTTTATGACAATTATTTCATTCCTTTATCAGTTAAAATTGAGAAAAATCCTTTAGACATTGACACAGAAATTGAGATATTACCATTTGCAAAGAAATTAAACAATCCAATTACTTTATTGGAGAAAATAGAAGGAGCGAATATTACATTTCCCTATAATTCTAAATTTATAATTATAACTGGTCATTTTAGAAAAGATCCTTTAAATGCTACATTAATAGGAGGTACATTAGGACATAAATTGGAATTAGTAAAAAATAAGATAAAATATTTACCAATACAAGATAATTTTAAAAACGGGTTTTTAAACCAAATTTCAATTAGAGATTTTTTGGTTAGTGATGAAAAACAAATGGTTGAACTTATTGAAAATAGTTATAAAGATTTAGTTAAGTTTAGGTCAAAACCACTATCTAGTTTAGTAAAAGAATTTATCACAGGAACTACAGATAAACAAAGACATATATTAACCCTATTCTTATTAAGTGATAGTGAAGACCAATTTTTAGCACATATTATTTATGATATGATTTGTAATACAAGTGACCTTCTTAAACCTCAGCCTATGGCTGAAGAAATATATAAATGTCTTCATTTTAGTGTTCAAAAGTTATTTAGAATTGCCTTTAAAAATGTTGAAAAGAAAATTCAAAATTTACAAAATATTACTGAAGAAGATATACCATATGAAAAACGTATAGCTATGATGAAGTGTAATGATATGATAAAATCAAAAGCATTAGATAAATTGAAGGAAATAAAGGGAACAAGGGAAAGTTCAGCAAAAGCACAACAATATTTAGATGGATTATTAAAGGTTCCATTTGGTACATATAAACAAGAACCAGTTTTAGGATTTTTAGAAAATTATTGTTCAAAAATAAATAAATTCATAAAAGATAATTTGGAATTGCTTAAAGAAAAAGATAATAAATTAGAAAAAGATAATGAATTAGAAAAAGATAATGAATTAGAAAAAGATAATGAATTAGAAAAAGATAATGAATTAGAAAAAGATAATGAATTAGAACAGGATATAGTTAATAAATTTATTGATTTATTAGAAAATCAGAATGAGATTAAAACCGAAAGTCAAGTTGAGATATTTTTACAATCTATTGAAAAAATTTATGAAACTAAAAATGGTGAAAATTCTCCAAAGAAAGAAAAGGAAGAAAATGATTGTATAGTTAATCGGTTAAAAAAAGTTCATGAATTAGTTGAAATGCTTGATAATAATAAGGATATAGCTGATGATGAAATTACTAATATTGAAAATGATTCAATTTTAATTGATGGTGAAATTAGTAAAGGTATTTTAGAATTTGCGAAAGATTGGGTTAAATTCAAACAGAATAAAAAAGATTATTTAAAAACAGTTAGAAAAGCATTAAATTTAAGTGTATATGGTCATGATGAGAGTAAAGATCAATTAGAGAGATTAATAGCACAATGGATAACAGGAAAAAAAGAAGGAACTGTTTTTGGTTTTCAAGGACCACCTGGATGTGGAAAAACTACATTAGCTAAAAAAGGATTAAGTAAATGTCTTGTTGATGAAGATGGAAATCCTAGACCTTTTGGTTTTCTACCTCTTGGTGGTTCTACGAATGGTGCCATTTTAGAAGGTCATTCATATACATATTTAGGTTCTACTTGGGGAAGAATTGTTGATATATTAATGGAAACTAAATGTATGAACCCTATTATATATATTGACGAGGTTGATAAAGTAAGTAATACTGAACATGGAAGAGAGATTATAGGGATATTAACACATTTAACTGATGCTTCCCAAAATACTGAATTTACTGATAAATATTTTTCTGGAATTAAATTTGATTTAAGTAAAGTATTATTTGTTTTCTCATATAATGACCAATATGCATTGGATAGAATTTTAAGAGATAGAATAACAGAAATTAATATTAAGCCATTAGGTATCAATGAGAAATTACATATTGTAAAGGATTATAGTTTTCCAGAAATTTTAGAAAAGGTTGGATATTCTAAGGGTGATATCTTATTACCTGATGATGTTATTAGATATATTATAGAAACATATACAAATGAAGCAGGTGTTCGTAAATTAAATGAAAAATTATTTGAAATTGTTCGTGAAATTAATCTTAAAAGAATTACTGATGATAATCTAGTTTTGCCCTATAAAGTATCTCTTGAATATATTAAAGAATTATTTAGTGATAAACCTAAAGTACAAATTAAAAAAATTGCTAAAGAACCTATGGTTGGTTTTGTTAATGGTTTATATGCAACTGTTAGTGGTTTAGGAGGGATAACATTAATAGAAGTATTAAAAACACCTAGTGATAGAAAATTAGGGTTAGAATTAACAGGATCAATGGGTGATGATATGAAGGAAAGTATGAGTGTTGCAAAAACTTTAGCTTGGAATTTAATACCAAAAGATATTAAAAAAGAGATAAATGAAGAAATGGAAACATGTGGAAATTTTGGTCTTCATATTAATTTGCCAAGTATTAGCACCCCTAAATCCGGTCCTAGTGGTACTGCTGCAGTTACTGTTGCTATCGTTTCTAGGCTTACTAATGTTGCTGTTAAAAATAATATTTGTATTACCGGTGAAGCTAATTTAATGGGAAAAGTTACTGCTATTGGTGGATTAGATAGTAAATTAGAAGGTGGATGGAAAGCAGGATGTAAAATAGCAATTGTTCCTAAAGAGAATGAAGATGATATTATTAAAATTTTGAAAAAAAGGAAAGAAGACGGTATAACAGATGAATGGATAGATATTAAAATTTGTGATAATATCAATGAAGTTTTAGACATTATTTTAGTTGAAAATGATGTTAAATTTAATAATATATAAATATTTAACATGCAAAATTCTTTAAATTCATTATCATATAATTTACATAGAATAAATTATAGGAGACATAATAATTTATATAACATTAAACCCATTATTGGAAAAAATACATATTATTTGAATAATAATGATTTTTTAGATGGAACATATAGAATTAAGAATGCTGGAAAATATGTATTAACAGAAAATATTATTTTTGAACCGAAAGGAGAAGTAGAAAGAGCAGGTCCTTTTGTTTTAGGTTTCTTTTCGGCTATTACAATTGAATGTAATAATGTTGAAATTGATTTAAATGGTTTTTTAATTAGACAAAGTGAAAAGTTTAATTTAGACCAAAGATTTTACACACATATTTGTATTGGAAATTCTATGTTTATTTCTAATCAAGGACCTGCTAATTTTGGTAATTATCAAATATTTCCTCAAAATATCATAATTAAAAATGGATATTTTGGTTTAACTTCTCATTATTGTATTTTTAGTATAGGCTGTTCAAATGTTCAAATTGAAAATCTTATTCTAGAAAAATTTGAAGTTGCTGGAATTCATTTAGCAGGAGGTAAAAATATTTTACTTAAAAATATTGATTTATATGGTACAAGTAAAGAAGTAAAAGTTAATTCTCTATTTTCTCAGGCACATTTTATATTACCTTTTTTAGAAAGTATCATTTATAAAGAATATATTGTTAATGGAAAAACTATACAAAATATTATTGATGATCTAAAATATGAAATGAAAGTTGTTTATAATGGTGGTAAAAATTTTTTTACTGAAGTTAATGAAGAAATGAGCGAAGGAAATGTTTATGGAATTGTTTTAACTAGTAGAGGTGTAATTATCAATGATTTTAAAAGAGAAAAAATAGGAGAAGGTAATGAAAATATATTTTTAGAAAATATAAATATTAATGATATATCTTCATTTCCTGATGAAAAAATAGCAGTTAATGACCGATTTATTAAACCGAATGGAGCATATGGTGTTTCTGCAATGGTAGGACCAGTTGGTGATATATTACAATATAAATTAGTACAAAACGGAGGAAATTCTTATACAAATGCACAAATATGTGTTGCTAAATTTGTAAAGGAGAGTAGAACAAATATAACTAAAGAATTTATTGAGTGGTGTGAAGGTAAAACAGATTTTCCAGGGGTTTTAATAAATGGAGGGGATACAATGGGTCATTTTATGAAAGGAAATATAGGTTTATTTATATCATCAGGGAATAATATTACATGTAATAATGTATCAATAGATGGAATTATTAATAAAGGATTAGGAGGTATGGAAACGGAAAATGAATATATAAATGAATATTTAGGAAATTGTAGTAATGGAATTATTATAAGCGGTTCCGATAAAATTAGATTATATAATATAAATATTAAAAATATAATAAGTAATTCAGGATATTCATGTGGTATCAATTTTATAGGTAAGTATTCTGATATTAGAGGTGAATTTTGTAAAATTAGTAACTTAAAATGTGGAAAAACAAAAAATAAAATGAAAATTCCAAATGTTGAACCTATATCTTATAAAATGAAGTTTGAAAACGGTAAAAAGGGAGTTAAAATAATATTTGATTAAATATGGGCTCAGTGCAGAATGTCCTACAAAGTGGAACAGAATTAAAATATAGTGATTATCAAAATTATGAATTAGCTAAAGCTTACAATCAATTATATAGTATGACAGAAACAGCAAATAATCAAGCAGAAATTAATAAAAAAGAAAAAAGAGTTTATAATTTATCTTTAAATGATTTATATCAAAATTTTTTTACTGTTATTACAAATGTTCTTAATGATGTTGTTAGTTGGTTAAGTAAAGGTGATAAAAATATTAATGATTTAATAGAAATTTTTATAAAGGAAGATAGATTAATGTATATGGGTATGTTACTTGTTTTAATTTCTTTTTTAATGCATTTTGGATTAACTTCTGAATAATAATATATTATTTAATAATGTCTAACATTGTTCTTAAAAAAGTTATTAAAGATATTGGTGAAAATTCCGAAGACATTGTTTATCAAAATGACTTTGTTGGATTTTTTAAAAAAAACGGTATATATGAAATTGTTCGAATATTAGGTACCAATCAAATGATTTTTATTATGTTAATTTGTATTTTTGTATATGGTTTTGTTAGTCATATAGCTGTTTCTATTAATAATATTTATGCATTTATATTAGCTGGTATTTTATTCTTTTTTATGGTTACAAAATGGAAAGAGGGAGCAACTGTTTTTTATCAAGATAAACAGAGAAAATTATTATTTTTAAATAATATTATTTCTGAAACTACAGAAGCATTACCATCAGGAGCATTAGCAAGTAATAATAAGAGTTTTCAAGATGATAGTCCAAAATCATATTTATACTTAAATCCAGCAATTGTTGATTTATTTTATAATCATAGAGAATTTACAAATTATAGTTTTGCTGAATATAGAAATTCTCTCATTTCATGTAATCAACTTATTCAATTAGCCGAAAATATCAAAATTAGTGTTAGTAATAGAGGTAATCAATATGAAGAAGCAATGATGATTAAACAAAAATGTTTAAATCATTTTCAATCAATGATTTATGGATTACCTAGTTCAAGTTCAATGAATAAAAATTTTAATGACAGTTTAATTTTATTACAAGAAATATTAGAGAAAATTATATTTAATATTGAAGAAGAAGTTGAAATTTTAAATAGACAAAATGGTATTAATACTGAATATTATCCAATATATAGAAATCAACCAAAAGCAAATGATATTTCAGCTTATGATTTTCAAAAAAATTTTTCTTTTTTTACTTAATGAAGATATTGTTTATTTTCATTATTATTACAATATTTATAAATTGTTTTAATATTAAAGAAAAATTTAATCATACATATTTCTGTAATAAAAAAGAAGCATGTACTATTTTACAAGAAAATCACTTATGGTATTTAAATAAAATGAACAAAAAAGAAAAAAAAGTTAGAGGGATTATAGGAGATAGTGTATTATTTTATTGTTCTAAATTTCTTGATTTTAAAGAGAGTGAAAAATATTTATTAGAAAAATGTGTTAATGAATGTACAATTATGGCTGATAATAGGGGAATTGATTTGAAAGGTAAATGGCGTTTTATTTTATGTGATGGTTTAGAGGATAATATGCCACATACAATCGGAAATTGTATAGTTGTTAATAGACAATTTTTAAAATTAAGTGAAAATAGAATTTGCAGAACTTTATTACATGAAATAGTACATGTTTTACAAAAAGAAAATTATAAGATTTTTTCTGAAATATATAAAAGATGGGGATGGAAACGTGTTGAAATGATTTTAACTAAATATCATAGTGAAAATGGAAGAATGAATCCTGATAGTTGGGATTTATGGGAATGGAAAAATGTTGTTCCATTTGTTATTCTTAAAGGTAAAAAGGGATTAGATGATATAAATGTTATTGGTATAACGTATGAAGAAGATGATTTTGATTTAAATCAATGGAAAGAGTATAATAAAAAATTTAATGTTACTCAAAATTATCATCCAAATGAAATTTCAGCAATATTATTAAGAGATTATATTGTAGATGGACGTAAAGGATGGGCTATTAATTCAATGATACCTTTGCTTACTTTTTTGTAGGTTTTTTAGTTGTTTTCTTAGTTGTTTTTTTGATTGTTTTCTTAGTTGTTTTTTTCTTACCACCTGTTGCTGTTGCATAACAGGCATTATTATATGCTTGTACCTTTCCCATATTGCATTGTGATGCATTAAATCCAGTTGAACAAGGTGCTGCCAAAAAAGGCATCATTTTATGTTCTGGCACTTGATCAGTTTTATTAAATGAACGAAATTGTTTTTCATTCATAGTAGGAGCATTTGATGCTCCCATGGAACGAACTGTTGTTAAAAAATCTGAACCTGCTCCTTTTTGTGTCTTTTTAGGTGATTTTGCACGTTTGGGTGATTTTGCACGTTTGGGTGATTTTGCACGTTTAGGTGATTTTGCACGTGTTTTTTTCTTAGCACCACCTTTAAGTTCTAAAGTTTGTAAATTATTAGATGATGTAGATTGTAATTGGGAATATGCGCCTGAATTAATAGGAGATGCATTATTACCAGTAACTAAAGGCATATCACGAGTAATAGGATCAACAGATTTAGCATAAGGAGTAATAGCGGAATTAGAATTAGCTCTAGAAGATAAAAGGTTAGTAGAAACACCAGCATTTCTTCCTAAATTAAATACTGCATTTCCATCGGGAGTAGGTATAGCTTCTTTAGCAGGATAAGGTGCCATACCTCCTTTCATAGATTTACGCTTAGTATGTCTTGATGGAGATTTAGAATGTCTTGATGGAGATTTAGAATGTCTTGATGGAGATTTAGAACGTCTAGAAGGACTTTTGCTTCTTTTTCTTTCTGTCATATCTTTTCTTAGATTTTTTTTATATCCCATTCCCATTTGATTAGCTTTTTCTCCTTCAGTTTGAGCAGTATTTGTTTTATTATCTACTAAATTTTTATAATCTCCTTCTTTTTTTCTTAAATTATCTTTACCACCTTTTTGCCTTTGTATGTTTGCTTTAAAAGTTAAAGTTTTTCTTTTTATTGAACCTCCTGAAGTACTATAACTTATTCCTTCATTTGATTTAATTTCTCTATTAGACATATTTTTATTATTTCTAACACCTTCACCCGTTAATTTTTTAGCCCAATCTTTTTGTAATTCGGAAAATGAACCATTAAATTGTAAATCAGAAGGTTTAGAATTTTGACGAATTGATGCTGGTATATTCATTTTGCCTCCTTTACAATCCATACCAAATGTATATGATTTTTTAGTTTTTCTTTTACCTCCTTTTTGAAATTTTTCATAATCTTTTGATGGGTAACAAACTGAACACCCACTCTGAAAAGGTAATCCATCGGTATTATTCATATTTTTATAAAGATTAAAATTGCGTTGCAAATAATTTTTAAAAGTATAATAAATAAATAATGGAAGAACAAGAAGTAGGTATTGATGAACTTATTAATAATATATTTTATTCACCCCCTAAGAATGAAAAAAGTATTAGTCTAGATTTAGATTGTGAAAATACTAAAGAATTATTTAATGTTTTAGTTGAAATATTTACTAAAGGAATGAAAATTAAATTTGGTAATTATAATGGTGTTGTAAATATGGATGAACTAGTTTTAGAAGATTTTGAACTTATAGTAGAATATTTTGCAAGTTTTGGTTTTAAATTATTTTTTGATAAAGAAGAAATAAAAACCGGAGAAAAATACAAAAGCTATAAAGAAGAAGATATGACTGGAGAATTAAGCAATGAATATATGGGAATTACCACTAATGAATATAAATACAATTTCTATTTTGTTATCTAAGAAAAATCTATAATAATCTTAACATTATGTTTATTTACTGATTTTACACCTGATACTGATAAATTTTCAGAAGTATCTTTCTTAATAATTTTATCTTTTTTAGGTATTTTTTGATTTTGTTTTATTGTTATATTCATATCCCTCTCTATTTTCTCCCTATTTAATTCCACAAATGATAAATAATTATTCTCTATAAACCAACGAAAAAAATTTAATTGTCCAACTGTTGTTATCAATTCATCTGTATCACTATATTTAAAATTTATGCGTTCTCGGCGACAAAATGGATCAAACCAGCGTTTTGAATATGCTTTTAATTGTGCTTTATAATCCAGATGAACTATTTTTTTTTGTTGTTTTTCATTGATATTTGTATCTATCATTATATTATTTTTCTTTGAATAATTGGTTACAAACCAATCTATTAAACGTAATGATATTTTTGATGAACCATTTACAATTGGAAGAAATTTATCTTGATTTTCTTTTTCATAAAAGAATTTACGAATTGAAACTAAAAGTAATTCATGTCTAGAATAAACACCACTTTTTATTTTATTTGCCAAATTTGTCACATTATCTTCATTTATATTTAATACTTCCATATAATACATTATTAATTTCTCCTTTAAATATTTATCTAAATTCTTACACAATATTTATAAATATGATAATAGTGAATGATTATGGAAACTCTAGTTAAAAAGGCTTTTTTAAGAACTGATAATAGGATATGTTAAATATAAGCCTTTTAGAAAAAGGCTTAATCCAAAAAAAGCCTTTTAGAAAAAAGCTTTTTTAAGAACTGATAATAGGATATGTTAAATAGTGCTCATTGTTTATCCTTAAATGTATCGGAATATGTAAATAATAATCTCCTATTATCCTTTTGCTAAGGCTTTTAGAAAAAAGCTTTTTTAAGAACTGATAATAGGATATGTTAAATAGTGCTCATTGTTTATCCTTAAATGTATCGGTACGTTTAAATAATAATCTCCTATTATCCTTTTGCTAAGGCTTTTAGAAAAAAGCTTTTTTAAAAGTTAGATTATAGGATGTAAAAAATAAATATAAAAATATGCTTAAAACGATACAAATTAAATCATTAATATAATTTCCTTTTGTTAATTCTTTAATCATATAATATCCTCCATCATTATCTAATTGAATAAAACCATTTTTTTCATAATATTTAGTAGTTCCTGTTCCAGCAATTACACCAATTATATTATAATTATTAGAAAATGCTATTTTTTCAGCATCTTTTAATAACTGTTTTCCTAATCCTTTATGTTGTATATTTGAATTTTCGGTTTTAGTATCTACTTTATTTATCATTCCATATACATGTAATTCTCTTATCCATCCTATTTTTTCCGGTAATTTGCTAAATGTTCTTGATAATAACTTTGTTTCTGGTTGTAATCTTAAGCGACAAAAACCATATAATTCAAATTTATCTCTGGCGGTATATGATATAAAATATTCGGTTCCACCACTTGAATTATATTTATAAATTGTTTTAATCATATCCTGAGGTTTATTTCTTTTTACTTCCCTACAACGAATACACCAACATTTTAAATTATTTTTTTTCATATGATTTAGTAAAACATCTCTTAATGATACATTATTAAAACCAGCTAATACATATTCTTGAGGAATATCTCTTATAACTCTATTTAATCTTATCCATGGATGAACATATGTTTTTACTCTTATTAATAAATCAAAAAGTTTTTCATCTGAATAAGGTTTATAAGTTCCTTCTTCATTCCATTTTGCTATTTTTGTCCAAGGTACAATTTCGCATGGATAAATTTTCCATTGATCTGCTTGTAAATCCGGATTATTTAAAACATTTTCAAACATTTCCCAATCTTTTTCTGGTGTTGAATCCGGTAAATTTGGCATTAAATGTATATCAACCTTAAAACCAAATGTTTTTAATAATCTGATTGCTCGTATGGTATGATTAGTATATGCTCGTCTCTCTATTTTTCTTAATATATTATCATCTGTATGTTGTACTCCTATTTGAACCCTTGTTACATTAAAACGTCGCAATTCCCTTATCATTGTAGGTGATATTGTATCTGGACGTGTCTCTATTGTTATTCCTATTACTTTTAATTGAGATGTTTGATTTATATCTTGTTCATCCTTTAATTTTTTTGGAATTTCTGGATTATTTTGAAAATAATTATTTGCAGTATGAAAAATATTTGTTATAAATTCTTCTCTATATTCAATCGGATAAGACTCCCAAGTTCCTCCTAAAATTAATACTTCTAATTTATCTAATGTATGACCTTGAGATTGTAAAGTATTTAAACGGGAAATCATCTGTTTTCTAACATCAAAATTTTCTTGATTGGCTCGTAATACTCCTGGTTCTTTTAATAAATATGATCGTGGTTGATCTGGCTCGTTTGGACAATATGCACAATCCCATTGACAAGAAAATTTCTGTCCATTTGGATATGGTGAAGTAAAAACGGTTATTACTAATACTCCTGAATGAGAACGTGTTTTTTTTCCTATTAAAATATCATGTAAAGAATGATTATAGGAAATAATATTTGAAGTATATAAATCTCTATAATAATTTAATAATTTACGTCTGCTAATCACCTGTTTCCTTTCTTTTTGAATTTTTCGTAAATATTTTGATAAATATTCTTCTGTTATCGGATTTATTAATACTAATTCCTCTATTATTGATTTTAAAATAATTTTATCTTCTTCTCCTATTTTATATTTATTCTCAAATGTTTTTTTATACTCAACTAAACTTTCTATATCCTTTAATCTTTGCTTTTCTGCATCCTCTCTATATCCATTCATTGTTACTGAATATTAATTTTTAATGGTTTTCTTTTAATTTAAAATTAATTATGTTATTAGTTGTAATGGACACATTATTTACATTTGGTAAATTTAAGGGAAAAACCTTTCAGGAGGTTAGTTCTAATCCCGATAATATTATTTTTTTAGAAAAATATTTACAAAGAAAAAATATATCAGAAAAGAATAAATCACAAATTAATAATTTTTTTTCGTTTTTATTAAATTTAGAAAATGATGAAAAAGGGGGAATTTTAGATTTGGAAGATATTAATGATTTTTCTAAATATGAGGTTATTAATAAAACATATGATAAACTTTATCATATGGCTGATATTCATATTAGATTAATAGAAAGACATGATGAATATTTATATGTTTTTAATAAAGTATATAAGTTTTTAAAAGAACAAGTTAATAATGGAATTAATGGAATTGTTGTTATTTGTGGTGATATTTTTCACAATAAAAATCAATTAACTCCAGAATGTGTTAATGTTTGTAAAAGTTTTTTAACTAATATTGGAAATATAATGGATTGCGTTATTATAGCTGGAAATCATGATGCAGTATTAAGTAATAAAGATAGAATGGATACATTATATCCTATAATGAATTTAAGTGGAACAAATAAGAATGATTATTATGTTGATAAAAATATTTATTATTTACGTAATTCTGGCTTATATGATTTTGGTAATTTAGTTTTTGGTGTTTTTTCATTATTTGACCAAATTAGTGTTATTAATTTTGATAAGTGTGAAGGTAAAAAATATATTGGATTATATCATGGCGGTGTAGGTGTTAGTGAGACAGATGTTGGATTTCGATTAAAAGGAGAAAAATTAATAGATGAATTTAAGGATTATGATATTGTATGTTTAGGTGATATACATAGACATCAATATATTGGTGATAATCATCGAATTGCTTATTCAGGTAGTTTAATACAGCAAGATTTCGGAGAAAGTAATAATTTTCACGGTATTCTTATTTGGGATGTTGATAACTGGAATAGTGAAAATTATTACTTTCTCCGAAATCTT
>Ga0180433_10004599_pt1 | contig 19255 bp, 16 predicted proteins | sample SS_ome_8_FD_132980 | JGI IMG/M metagenome (GOLD analysis project Ga0180433, IMG submission 132980) | Hypersaline lake sediment archaeal communities from the Salton Sea, California, USA - SS_1_D_1 metaG | ecosystem: Environmental > Aquatic > Non-marine Saline and Alkaline > Hypersaline >... | reverse complement strand
GTCAGCTTCCGGAAACGGCCGCCCGCATGCACCGACTTAATCGAGCTTCCCATTCCTCTTGTGACTTCGGATATTGTCTCCAGCGATACGTCGCTCTTAAAAGTGACCAGCACTTCACCCCGCACGTATTCCACCTCGCCGGACGGGGTCCCCATGCTAGCGTAGGATCTGCCCTTGAAATCCTCGGCGAAAATGGAAGATGCGATGAGCATCAGGCTAAGGGTGAGAATGAGTCCCAGTGCGAGACGTCTTTTCATTCCAATGCCTCCTTACTCAAGTGGGTTAGCAGGAAACTCCCGAGGCAATCCTTGCCCCGATATACGCGTGAGGCTTGGGTTCTTATCACCTCCTTAGGATACTTATGGTCGCACTATGGTGGGTTACTACAAAGGCAGGATAGCATCACCTCCCCGCGAGGCCTCGGCATTCCAGAATCTGACTGAATCAATTCAAACCGTGCCTGTGACGCTGAGTTCGAATTACACCATATCAACAGGCCAGAAGCAAGTAGTTTTTGGTTTTGCAGATGAGGGCAGCGCGTGCCCGGAAGATCTGCTGACAATTGCACGCGGATGACGCTATAATGACGAATCGATTGGGCCGGCATCCGGGGGAGGAGCGTGGCTCCGTTATTGGCTCCGTTCTTGGCCCCGGTTATCCGCCGGTTGTGATCCGGCGCCTCAAAGGGGGTTTTAAATGGAGAACGATGCTTACGAGAAGGCTAAGACCAGGGTTGAGGAGAAGATGGGGTTCTTCAGCCACCTGGCGGTCTACCTGGTGGTGAACGCGATTCTTATCATCATAAACCTCACCCAGTCATCGGGGTACTACTGGTTCTATTGGCCGCTCCTCGGCTGGGGAATCGGCGTCTTCTTCCATGGTATGGGGACCTTCGTGTGGGGTGAAGGTAGCTCGCTTAAGGAAAGGATGATAGAGAAAGAGCTGGATAGGCAGAAACGACATGAGGGCTGAAAGGCAGGGTGGGGCCGGGTTGATTGTGGTGGTCCGCAGGGTACGTGGGGTGTACCGCCAAGACCCGTCCGCGCTATTTATAAGGAGGTAGAAGCGTAATGAAGTTGTATCTCAAAACAGCTTTGGTCATTGCGATATTAGTATGCCTGCCGGCTGTGGGCGGCCTGTATGCCTGCACAAGCATTCTCGTCTCCAAGGGCGCCTCCGAGGACGGCTCGGCGTTTATTACCTACAGTTGCGATGGTGAGTTCCATCCGCATCTCGAATACACGCCGGCGGCCGACTACGAACCTGGTGATTCCCTCGACATAAGCGACTGGCACGGCAATGTTCGGGGCAGGGTAGCCCAGGTCGCGCACACCTATGCCATAGTCGATCTCATGAATGAGCACCAGCTGGCCATAGGGGAGACGACTACAACCGGGAGGGAGGAGCTCCAAAACCCGGACGGGCTTCTTCATTACTGGGATCTTATGTATCTTGCCCTCCAGCGGGCCAAGACCGCGCGGGAAGCCATCCGGGTAATGACCCGTCTGGTGGATGAATACGGCTACAGGTCAACAGGTGAGTCATTCTCCATCGCCGATCCTGAAGAGGTCTGGATCATGGAAATGATAGGCCCCGGTGAAGGGGGTAAGGGGGCCATCTGGGTAGCGCTCAAGGTGCCTGACGGGTATATGTCCTGCTACGCCAACAAAGCCCGCATCGGTGAGTTTCCAATGGACGATCCGGAGAACTGCCTCTACTCGGAGAATGTGGTTTCCTTCGCCGTCGAGCGGGGCTATTACGATCCTGCCTCGGGTGAGCCTTTCCGTTTCGCCGACGCCTACTGCCCGGCGACGCTCGAGAACCTGCGCTATTGCAGCGGGCGGGTCTGGAGCATAATGAGGCGCGCGGCCCCATCGGCGGAATTCTCTCCGGACCGCTATCGCGGCGTGGAGGGTGCCGGCCCTTACCCGCTCTGGATAAAGCCCGATGAGAAGCTGTCGCTTGAGGATGTTATGGCCCTCATGCGCGACCACTTCGATGGCACACCTTACGATATGACCAGGGGGGTCGATGCGGGTCCCTTCGGCAATCCCAACCGGTGGAGACCGATCGACTGGTCTGTGGACAGCGTCCAGTATGCCTGGGAGCGCCCCATATCAACGCAGCAAACAGGGTTTTCCATAGTGGCTCAATGCCGGTCGTGGCTGCCTGACGGCATAGGGGGCGTCCTCTGGTATGGTGTGGACGATACCTACACCACCTGTTATATGCCGCTCTACTGCTCGATCGACAGTCTCCCGCCTTCATTCACCCGCGGTAGCCTTCAGGAATTCTCCTGGGATTCGGCCTGGTGGATCTTCAACCTCGTGGCGAACTACGCCTGTCTTAAGTACTCCTATATGGCTCCCGAGATACTGGCCGTCCAGGAGGAGCTCGAGAGCAAGTTTATTAGGCTTCAGCCGGCGGTCGAGCAAACGGCTCTTGAGCTGGCCGAAAAGGACTCTGCTCTCATGAAGCGATACCTGACCGATTACTCGGTGGGACAGGCGGAGATGGTTGCGGAGCGCTGGCAGGAACTGGCGGGCCATCTCATAACAAGGTATAATGACGGCTATGTCAAGGATGAGGAAGGGCGCCCGCAGGATGTGGGGTATCCTGAGGAGTGGCTCAGGGAGGTGGTAAGATCACGCGGCGATCATTTCAGGCTGAAGCCGGGGGACGCGGCCTCAAGCGACTGGGAACTCGTCGATTAGACCCGGGCACGCGGCCTCCGGCAATTGAGGCAGGTTGGCTTGGGTTTGCGTTAAGCCGGCGATACGCAGGCTCCCTGGCATGGGCTTTGCAATGAACAGATGCTCGTCTGTTTCCTCCTTCGAGGGCCGACCTGCCGGGTAGCCGAGGACAAGCACCCCGAACCTCGGCGGAGGTGCCGGGGGCGAATCAGGGGGTAGGTTTTGCACGGCAAATGGGCAATCTGCATGGTACTTGCGGCGCTTTCGGTGGTGTCCTGGATCGCGGCTCCCTGTCTTTCCGCGACGGTGGACCTGGATCCGCTCGTCGACACGGAGACCTGGCCCGACGCGCCCTTCCGCTGGAAGGACATAGCCACGAACCTCTACGCCCAGGCATATAAAGACACCTATACGTATGACCAGGCGGGGGTTGCCGTATCATTCGATAGCGTTCAGGATTCTGTTTTTGCCGGACACATTTCCGCCGTGGGCCTTAAGCCCAACTTCGCCTATCAGGTGAAGTTGGTCGGTAAGCCCAGCGGTCTCTGGGGCGCGGAAGGCGACGACCTCACAAACGAACGCATCGGCTATGCCGGGCGCTGGTGGCGCGTTACACCGAATCCCGGCAACGCGACCGATCAGGATTACGAGGCCCACCGCGATGATCCGGACTACATATACGAGGGGTATCTGCTCATGGACTTCTTCGTTTCCGACAGTCTGGGGACGGTGGAGTATGACTTCGCCGGACGCAGCAGCTACCATGTTCTGTGGTGGGAAAGTCAAAGACAGAGGGGCCCCTGCGATAGCCCCGTTCGATACAGCACGGTTGTGGGACATGCGAGCGATCCCGCCTACGAGGAGGACGTGGGGCCTCTGAATGTGGGAGTGTATGCGGAGATAGAGAGACTATGCGAGGGCGAGACGGTGCTGCCGGGCGGTGACTACAGGTGCCGCTTCTTTCTCACCGAAGAGAGTTTCCATCAGAGCGGTGAGGACGAAGGCTACTGGCTATCGGTGCTCGCATGTGACACGCTTTCCTTCCACCTGCTCGGGGTCGCCGGCATGGGGGCAGCCGATGAGAGGCGCGGTCCGGGCTTGATGAGGGTAGTCCCCAATCCTTCGAGGCTGCCGGCGGAGGCCATATTCTCGCTTGAGAGTGCGGCGCCCGTCGATCTTTCGGTCTATGATGCCGCCGGCAGGTTTGTGGCCCGGCGGGCCACGCGCATCCTGCAGGCCGGGAGATACTCGCTCTCGTGGGACGGGATGGACTCAACCGGCCGAGAATCGCCCCCCGGTGTCTACTTCTACCGGCTCCGGGTGCGGGATGAGATCCACACCCGCAAGTTCGTACTAACCAATTGATATAAGAAACAAATGCTCGACACCGGTCACGAATACGACCAGGGGTGGTGAGAACCATCGATGTGCGACGTGTACTCCGCCCTACGCCTCAATGAGGAAACATAGCGTTGCCACTCCTGTGGCACCACTCCTGTGGCAACGAATACATTCGCGTGCAGGGGCCCGACGCCGGATAAGCAGGCCACCCGAGGTTTTCGTCGCGCCCGGAGACGCGACGCTACATTTATACCCAGGTCAATCCGTAGCGTTGCCACCACTCCTGTGGCAACGAATACTTTCGCGTGCAGGGGCTCGACTCCGGATAAGCAGGCCACCGGAGATTTTCGTCGCGCACGAAGACGCGACGCTACGGGCCTTGTGACGAGCCCGGACTACTCTTCCGCCGGCTTGGGATACCCCACTGTCTGGGCCAATATGATCTTCTGGTCTTCTCTGAGACCCATTGTCTTCGCAAGGGCCTCCCGGTCCACCCAGCCGCGCACCACTGTGGCAAGCCCTTCCGAAGCACAGAAGAGATAGACATTCTGGCTTATGAAGCCCGTGTCGGCCGCCGAATAGAAATCCTTATCGGTTTGGGAGCCGCTTGTCATCCTCGAGTAGTCAGCCACGAAGACGAGATTCAAAGGGGCTCCCGCCACAAAGGGTTGGCCTCCTGTGGCGGCCCGGATGTCCGCGTCCGATATCTTCTCGAGCACATGCTCCTCGGCTCTGTACAGGTACAGGCCTTCAGGCAACGCAACATAGATATCGATCTCCTGAAGGTTCATCGCGGAAGGAGCTGTCCGTTTGCCCGATTCGGGACGGTTTACGCCGAAAGCCGCCCAGAGAAGGTCCGACAGGACCTGGGGTTCCAACTGCCTGTCGTCATATTCACGCTGGGTACTGCGCGCCTTCAGCGCCTCCATGAGAGGCATGCCGCCTTTCATGTTTGGTTTCGGGAGTTTCATCATCTCGGTCTCCTGGGCCAGAGCCGTAAAAGCGGCACACAATAGGAAAGCAAGAAGCATGAGCAACACTGCTGGGGTTAAGGATTTCACCTGGCCACCTCCGTCTGGGTTCTCCACAATTGTAACAATATCGGTTACCCTTTACCCACTAACATATAATAAGCACCGGTTGAAGGCAACCTTCATCTGGTGTAGGGGCGCCCACGACGGCGCCTGTCCGCGTCATTCGGTACGCAGCCTCCCTGCGCCGGGCCGGTTGCGATTGAATTCAGGGAGACGGAGCGTTAAGATTGGGTGAAACCATAGGGGAGCGCCTGTAGTCTGGCCGCGAATCAGGAGGTGTCCGCATAGCCCGATGAAACCGATTTACCTCGACTACAACGCTACAACGCCGATAGATCCCAGGGTCTCCGAGGCAATGAGGCCCTATTTGGATGAGCACTTCGGCAACCCGTCGAGCAGCCATGCCTACGGGGCCGCCGCCAAGAAGGCGGTAGAGCGCGCCCGCCGCCAGGTGGCCGGGCTACTGGGATGCGAACCCTATGAGATAGTATTCACAAGTGGCGGATCCGAATCCAATAACCACGCTATCCGCGGTGTCGCCCGCGCCTACAGGTCAAAAGGCAACCATATCATCACCTCCGCTGTTGAGCACCCGGCGGTGACAGAAGTCTGCCGTTTTCTCGAAGCAAACGGCTACAAAGTGACGTATGTTCCGGTCGATGAATTCGGACTGGTCGATCCGGAGGCGGTGGAGCAGGCTATAACGCCGCAGACCATTCTCATAACCATCATGCATGCCAATAACGAAGTGGGAACGATTGAGCCTGTTGCCGACATAGCGGCCATAGCCAGGAGTCATGACGTTCTTGTCCACTCCGACTGCGCCCAGTCGCTGGGCAAGATCCCCGTTTCCATCGAATCCCTGGAATTGGACCTGCTTTCCATCGCAGGCCATAAGATCTATGCCCCCAAGGGCGTGGGCGCGCTTTACATACGCGAAGGTGTTAATCCGGAGAAGCTCATCCATGGGGCGGATCATGAGATGAAACGCAGGGCAGGGACGGAGAACGTTATCGAGATAGTCGGGCTGGGTGAGGCTTGTAAGATTATCGGAGAGGAACTCGACCGGCACAGCAAACACATGGAAGCCATGCGGAACAGGCTGGAAGAAGTCCTCACAGGGGAATTCGCCGATGCTCGCCTCAACGGACACCCATGGAAGCGGCTTCCCAATACCTCGAGCTTGGGCTTTAGGGGGTTGGAGGCAAACACCATTCTCTCCGAACTCACCGGTGTGGCCGCGTCCGCCGGTGCGGCCTGTCACAGCGACCGGGTGGACGTGTCCAGTGTGCTCGAGGCAATGAGGGTGCCGCTCGAGTATGCTATGGGCACAATACGGTTCTCGACGGGCCGGTTCACGACCGTGGACGAGATAGACCGCGCCGTTGATGAGGTGAAGGCTGTAATCGGCCGGCTGAAACCCGGCGCCGCTCAGGTCACGGGCGAGTCCCCCGAGAAGATTAGGCTCACCCAATTTACTCACGGGCTGGGATGCGCATGCAAGCTCAGGCCTCAGGTGCTGGAGAAGGTGCTCGAGAAACTGCCGCGCCCGCTTGACAAGAATATACTTGTAGGGACTGAAACGGCGGATGATGCGGCGGTCTACAGGATTGATGACAAGACCGCCATTGTTCAGACCGTGGACTTCTTCACGCCGGTCGTGGACGATCCTTTCCAGTTTGGGGCGATCGCCGCTGCTAATTCGTTAAGCGATATCTATGCTATGGGGGCCAGGCCGCTCTTCGCGCTCAGCGTTGTCGGTTTTCCGAGTAACCGGCTTCCGATAGATGTGCTCGAGGAGATTCTTACCGGAGCGAGGGTCAAGGCGGAAGAGGCCGGCATCGCCATTATCGGCGGCCACACGGTGGATGATACGGAGCCCAAGTTCGGACTTGTCGTGAGCGGTATCGTGGATCCGGAAAGAATACTCACGAATCGGGGTGCCAAGCCGGGGGATTCGCTGATTCTTACCAAGCCCCTGGGTACGGGCATTCTCTCTACCGCCATGAAGCAGGGATTGTTGGAGCCGGACCTGGCCGATCACCTTATGGCTACCATGGCGGCACTCAACAGGAACGCCGCCGAGGCTATGCTTGGAGTTGGCGTCGATTCATGCACCGACGTGACAGGTTTCGGCCTTCTGGGGCATCTCCTGGAAATGATGAGAGGTTCAAGGACCTCGGCGGTTATAAGTGCCGGGCGAGTTCCCTTCCTGCCGGGCGCGGCTGAGCTGGCGGCCTCGGGTATAGCACCCGGGGGATCGGTCAACAATCTTGATTTCACAGAGCCTTACGTAGAGTACTCCGAGAAGGTATCAGATCTTAAGAGGCTGCTTCTTAATGACGCGCAGACCTCGGGGGGGCTCCTTATAGCGGTACCGGAGGACAGATCCGAAACCCTGACCGCGGCCTTCGTTGAAAGGGGAGTGGATGTATTCGCGGTAATCGGTGAGGTGGTCGCCGAGGGGCCCCATCGAATTCGGGTCACAGAATAGCCATTCGAGGGGGGTGAGAGGACAACCATTGACCGTGGCCCCGGCATGTACTACCGGGACCGAAGTTACCGGTGCTACTTTTCAGGCCGTCTTACATCAGAATAAAAAATGGGTGCTCGAGCACGTTACTCCATACGGATTACGGACGGCCTAGGCAAGAAACTATGGAAGGAGGACAAGGCAATATGGCAAGTGCAGAGGATCATCTGAAGGAAGCCTTCGCGGGCGAATCGCAGGCCAACCGCAAGTACCTGGCGTTCGCTGAAAAGGCAGACAAGGAAGGTTATGCGCAGGCGGCCCGCTTGTTTAGAGCTGCGGCGGCGGCGGAGACGATTCACGCACACAACCACCTTCGGGCTCTCAAAGCGATCGGCTCGACCGAGGACAACCTCAAGGACGCGGTGAAGGGTGAGACCCACGAGTTCAAGTCGATGTATCCTGAGATGGTGGAGCAGGCGAAGAGTGAGGGACATTCCGCCGCCGAGCGGAGCTTCCGCTTCGCACTCGAGGTGGAGAAAGTCCACGGACATCTCTATGAAGAAATGCTGGAGAACCTCGAAGAGGCAGGCAAAGAGGACTATCCTTATTATGTCTGCCATGTGTGCGGACACACAGTAGGCAAAGAAGCACCCGATACCTGCCCGATCTGCGGTACCAAGGGCAGCATGTTCAAGCGAATTGACTGACATTCGTCAATTGGATTGGAGCGCATGCGGATCCTCATGGAGGCTGCATGCGCTCACCTTCCTCTAACAGGTTTCACAGGACCGACCGGACCTGAGGATGCTGAGAAGGGGATTCGCCCGGGGGTATTGAAGAGCCTGCGGTACCCTTGGTGTCTTCCGGTGCGGCCAGCGAAGGAGTCATGCATGCTGCGTAATATACCCCCGAGAATCCTCAGGCGAATGACCTACCTCGAGCGTCTTGATGCCGAACATCGCCGGCGCGAAGTCCGGCATTTCGACAGGCTTCGCCAGGTACCCCCTGCAACCGGACGGTTCCTCGCCATTCTGGCCGCGAGCGCGCCCGGGGGCAGATACCTCGAGATAGGTACCAGCGGAGGCTATTCGACTCTCTGGCTATCGCTGGCATGCTTGGAGAAAAAGCGCCGGATCACCACGTTCGAGATGTCGGAAGACAAGGTCAGGCTGGCCCGGGAGACCTTTAGATCCGCCGGCATCGAGAACCTGGTCGATCTCGTCGAGGGGGACGCAAGGAAGCATCTAAAGGCATACAAGCGTGTGTCTTTCTGTTTCCTCGATGCCGAGAAGCACCACTATCTTGACTGTTACAACCTTGTGGTCCCGAACATGGTACACGGAGGGCTGCTTGTGGTGGATAACGTGGCGAGTCACCGTGAGGCGGCCGGCCCTATGGTGAGAAAAGCCCTCAAAGATGGGCGGGTGGATGCCCTGGTTGTGCCGCTGGGATCGGGGTTGTTACTGGCCCGCAGGTTGTAGCGTCGGGTCTCTGTGCCCGACGATTATCGGGTTTCCATGCGCGACATTGGCGTGCCTCGCGGGTCCTGTCGCTCCGGACTCCCACCGTCCTCCCTGGCGGTCTGGGCGGCGGGAGGCCCTCCCTCCGCGCCACCCGCTCGGCCTCGGTGATCCCCACGCCTCTGTAGCGTCGGGTTTCCACGCCCGACGCTTTATTCGTTGCCACAGGAGTGGCAACGCTACGCAGGGACTCAGGCGCACCCGTAGCGTCGTGACTCCTGTCACGACGAACCTTGTCCCTCGCATCCGCAGAAAACCCTGTTGTTATATTATGGGCGGTTATGTTAATTGAGAAAGGTAAGCTCCCCGGCTCCGCCGGATGCCGCAATTGCCCCGGCGGCCGCGGTGCGGTCTATTCGCACAGGATTTGCACAGATGAGAGTCCTCCAATTCGGCAAATTCTATCCGCCCCACGTCGGCGGTATAGAGCGGGTGATGTATGACATCACTGAAGGCCTTAACAGCCGCGGCATAACCTGTGATGTGCTTTGCTCAAACAAGGAAAGGAAGTACATAGAAGAGACCGGCGCGGGATACCGGGTAATGAGAACAAGATCTTACGGCATTGTCCTCTCGGCATCGATCTCACCGCAGATCATCAGCAAACTGAGAAGCGTTCAGACCGGTTATGATATCATCCATGTTCACCTTCCGGACCCGATGGCGGGAGTTGCGCTCTTTATGACGAAACCGCGGTCGAAATTGGTGCTTCACTGGCACAACGACATAGTCAGGCAGCGCCTGTTGCTGCAGTTCTACCTCCCGGTCCAATCCTGGATGCTCCGTCGTGCCGATGCGGTGGTAACGACTTCGCCCAACTACATAGAGGGTTCCCCCTATCTGGCGAATCACAAGGCCAAATGCCATGTTGTCCCCATCGGTGTGGACAAAGACCGGATGGCCGTCTCGCCCGCCAAGGTTTCAGAGATTCGCGAGCGTTTTCCCGGCAAGCGGATTGTCTTCAGCATAGGTCGCCTGAGTCACTACAAGGGATACACCTATCTCATCGAGGCGGCCCGCCACCTGGGCGACAACTATGTTACATTGATCGCGGGCTCCGGTCCTCTTCGACGCCAACTGGAAGACCAGATACGCAGTGCCCGGCTCGAAGGACGGGTTTCATTGCTCGGACCGGTGAGGTTTGAGGATGTCGGCTCGTATTACGAAGCCTGTGATGTTTACTGTCTTAGTTCTATATCGAGGAACGAAGGATTCGGACTTGTTCAGATTGAAGCAATGCTATTCAGGAAGCCGGTGGTATCGACCGCGGTCGAAGGCTCGGGCATAACCTGGGCGAATATAGACGGAAAAACAGGATATGTAGTGGAGCCTCGTAATCCTAAAGCGCTTGCCGAGGCGATAGAGAGGATCTGTACGAATGAGGGCCTCTACGCGCGCTTCGGTGAAGCAGGATTCAAGCGGGCCACCGAGGTTTTTACGGTGAAGCGCATGCTGGATTCGACCATCGATGTCTACGACGGGGTCATTGGGGGCGGCGTGTCCAGGCAAGAGGCGGAGAAGTGAATATACTACTGGTCACCCAGGACACTCCATTCTACCTTGCGGAGAACCTGGAGTACCTTCTAAGCGAGTTACCGGAGCATTCGAGAGTGGTGGCGTGCGTACTGCTTCGGGCATCCCCTTTCGGCAAGAAGCGGACTGCCCCGGGGATGATGTGGAGGACCTTCAGGACATTTGGGCTGGGTTTCTTCATACGCTACGGATTCCGGTTCGCGCTCAGCCACATTTTGCCGGCCAGGAGCGTTCGGCATGTGCTGCGGCAACATGGGGTCCCCGCTGTTGATCTTGAGAAAAGCATAAACTCGAGGAAATCGAGGGAGGTTATTGCAGGGTATCGGCCCGATATCATTGTCTCGCTTCAGGCCAACGTCATTTTCAAGAAGCCTCTCATGGAATTGCCGCCGAAAGGGTGTCTAAATGTTCACACGGCACTCCTGCCGAAGTACCGTGGACTCATGCCTACGTTCTGGGTACTCAAGAACGACGAGAGTGTCACCGGGGTGTCGGTCTTCTTCATGGATGAAGGCATAGACAGCGGCCCCATACTGGTGCGGAGACCTATCGAAATAGGCGATCGCAGCCTGGACGCGCTCATAAGAGACACCAAGCGGGTTGGTGTGGAAGCGTTGCTTGAGGCGATTGAACTGATTCACCGGGATGACTACCGGCTGATCCCTAATGATGACAGAGACATGACCTATTTCTCTTTTCCCACAAGGCAGGATGTTAAGGAGTTCCTCAGCCGCGGTAAGAGGTTCTTCTGATGAACATACTCACCTTCGACATCGAGGAATGGTTTCACATTCTGGACAGTGAGCACACAGATTCAGACCGGCAGTGGGAGAACTTCGAGAGCCGGATAGAGGATAATCTGCCGGGTCTGCTGGAACTGCTCGAGGGAGCGGGTCAGCCGGCCACCTTCTTCTGCCTGGGCTGGATAGCCCGCAAGTATCCGGGTGTCATAAAAGAAATCGACCGTCTGGGCCATGAGATAGGCACCCACTCGGACCTGCACCGGCTTGTCTATACTCAAACGCCCGATCAATTCAGAAGAGATCTGGAGTCTTCCGTCAAGTGTCTTGAGGACCTCACCGGCAAGAAGGTGACGGCATATAGGGCTCCCGGGTTTTCCATTACAGAACAGACCCCCTGGGCTTTCGATGTTCTCATGGAGTGCGGCATAGAGATTGACTGCTCGGTGTTCACCTCGAGCAGGGCCCACGGAGGATTCACCAGTTTCCCTGTCAAGTCCCCCTGTCGCATCGAGAGAAACGGTTCGAGCATCAAGGAATTCCCTCTTAGCCACTATAGTGTGGGGCCCCTGCGTGTGGTCTACTCCGGGGGAGGCTACTTCCGCATCATGCCCTATCCGGTCATAAGCCATATGATGAAACGGTCATCCTACGTGATGGTCTATCTCCACTACCGCGACTTCGATTACGGCCAGGGGATGATCGACGGTCTTCCTCTGCACAGACGCTTCAAGTCCTATGTAGGCATAAAGGGTGCGCTCGCCAAGTTGCGGAGGCTGATTACCGACTTCACTTTTGTCGATCTCAGAACCGCCGATTCCTTGGTGGACTGGGACAAGGTGGAGACCGTCAGGCTGTGAAATACCGTATCTCCCGTATTTCGCCGGTATTTTGCAGCGAACACGTTAAAAGGATTGTAATCCCATCCTGCAAATGATAAGATATTCAGTAACTATTAAGAATCAGCAACGCTGCAAGGAGGGAAACTATGCGTGTTTGTGCATGCGCTTCCGTTGCCCTGGTGTTGCTCCTCACCCTGCCGGCGTTGGGTGCCCAGCGCATGGTGCTGGTTGAGGATTTCACCAATGTGGGCTGAGGCGGGTGTGACGCCATTGAAGATACGATGAACTATATCTTCAATGTCGAATACCTGGAACAGGTTGTTCCAGTCCGCTATCACACCTGGTGGCCGAATGGCTCCGACGACTTCTATCTCTTCAATCCCGAGGAGATCGAAGACCGCATATATCACTATGCGGGCATTTACCCGTGGCATGAGTATCTTTATACCCCTAGTCTCCGCTTCGACGGAGGCTATTATGGCGATCCAAGTGACGACAGCCTCTATAACTTCGTAACGTACGATGACTGGTACGCACGAGTGCGTCATGTGATTGACAGCCTGCTCACGATCCCGAGTCCGATCCGTATTGATGTTATCGACAATCGCCAGACCGTGGACTCGGTATACGTGACGTTCGACATCGTTGTAGAGGATGTAGTCCCGAGCCCGCTCAGGCTCTTTGTAGCCGCAAGTGAATCGCTCAACAGGTACCCGTTTCCGACGGGAAGGGCGTGGTATCCATTCAGGGACTTCGCAGTTGACTCCGGAGGGTATGACCTCACGCTGTCCATGGGAGACTCGGCACGGTACTACTGGAGCTACCCCATGCACCCGGACTACAAGGTGGATCGCCTGATCAGCAATGTCTGGGTTGAGGACCCGGCGACCAAGCAGGTCCTCCAGGCCGTCAAGGACCGCGTGCCCGACATATCGGGTATCGAGGTGGTTGACGTTCCAGAGGTGATGCTCCACCGCAACGTGCCTAACCCGTTTACCTCGAAAACCGACATATCATACAGCGTCAAGACGGGGGGTAAGGTGCGCCTTGCCGTCTATACCCTGGAAGGGAGACTGGTCCGGGGGCTTGTGGATGCTTATGTGGAGCCCGGGACCTATTCGGTTGCCTGGGACGGCCGCGACAGCTTCGGGAACGAGGTGGCCGGTGGAGTCTATTACTACCGCCTGGCGACCGGCGGAGGTTTCCACGCAGGCAAGATGATCTTGCTCCGCTAAGCGACATCAGGGAGACAACAGACAGAGAAACCCGAGGTTCAAATAAGGTTCCAAATAAGGTTCCAGGATACTTAATTCGCCAGGATACTTAATTCGCAGAATTAAGTATCCTGGAACCCTATTTGAATTAAGTATCCTGGAACCTTAATTGGTGTGCATGCCCAGGCAACCAAACGGGTTGCAATCTCATCTTATAAATGGTAATATATTCAATAACCATTTCAGCTTTAAGCACCATAGTCGAACCTAAGAGGAGGAAGCGAAATGCGGTTTCGTATTGCCGTGGTCTTGAGTTTGGTTCTGATGTTTTCGGCAGGTGCCATGGCGGCCGACCGTATGGTGGTTGTCGAGCAGTTCACAAACAGCGGCTGCCCTTATTGCGGCGACATAAAGGATTTCATGGAGCAGATACTCACAGTTGAGTACGAAGGTCTGATCGTGCCGATCGCATATCACGGCTGGTGGCCGAATTCGGGTGACGATTTCTACCAGTACAACACCGCCGGAAACGAGGCCCGCTTCACCTACTACGGCGGCACCGCGCCATGGGTGTCGTCTTACTACGTGCCCAGCTTCAGGTTCGACGGCAAGTACATAAAGGACCCCAGCGACGTCGCCGATACGACCGCATGGAACAACTTCATCAGGACAACCATCGACAGCCTGCTTACGATCCCGAGCCCTCTTCGCATCGATATCGAGCACAACTACATAACGCCGGATTCTGACTCGGTCTACGTGAATTTCGATGTGGTGGCCGAGGAGGATGCCGACTTCAATATGACGCTTTACCTGGTGGTGAATGAGTGGAGGCACCGCTACCCTATCCCCGTAGGGCGGCATGACCATGCGTTCAGGGAGTTCATCCCGGGTAACAGCGGTTACACCCTGAGTCCGATGGTCCAGGGCGACTCGCTCCATTTCGAGTGGTCTTACGTGGTCGATCCCGAATACAGGGCCGACCGGGTCGTGACCAATATCTTCGTCCAGCGTAACGGAACCAGGAAGATACAGCAGGGTTGGAGGGGCCAGCCGGATCCAATGCCCGCGGCCGGGGTGGATGTCGCCGATGTCTCGGGTATCCGCCTGGGGCGGAACGTCCCGAACCCCTTCAGTACGGAGACAACCATATCCTACAATGTGCGCTCGGCGGGGAGGGTGCGCATGGAGGTTTACGCACTGACCGGGCGGCTGATAAGGACCCTGCTGGACGACAGTGTGGGCGCAGGGGCCCATCAGGTCACCTGGGATGGTAAAGATGACCTCGGCAAGGATGTTGGAAGCGGTGTCTATTATTACAGAGTTCACCTGAAGGACGATACGCTTGCAGGCAAGATGATCCTGCTTCGATGAGAAAGACAGAGGCAATGCGGGGGCCCGGTTCCCCCGCTTTGGTGTAAGCCGCTCAAGATCTGAACTCGCTGGCCGGGCGTGAGTGTTAGGCTCCGGGTTTGGGCGCTGTGCGCCCGGGGCGGCCGGGAAGTTGAAGATGGAGGTTCATGATTTGAAAGAAGGCGAGAGCCGGGTGGTCCTGCCCGTCGGCTGCTTAATCGTCGTTGTTCTGGCGACGCTTCTCTCGCCTGTGAGCATTATGGGTGGTGACGATGCCAGGGCTCCGGACTTCACACTCGCCAATCTCGAGGGTGAGGACGTGACGCTCTCGGATCTTCTCAGGGGCGGACCTGTAATCCTGGACTTCTGGGCCACATGGTGCAAGCCCTGTATCCGGGCCTTTCCCGGTCTCGAGGCCCTGGCGACTGAGTACAAGGACCGCGGTCTAACCGTGGTTGCTGTGTCTGTGGACGGCCCGAAGTCGAGGGCGCGGGTGGCCCCATTCATGCGCTCCAAGAAGTACAATTTCGAGGTTCTTTATGATAGTGAGGGGAGGGTTGCGAAGAAATACAACGCAATGGCCATCCCCAGGACTGTTCTCATAAGGCCCGACAGCACCATCGCCTACGCGACGGTAGGTTACCGCCCTTCCAATCACGAAGAGATCGAGAAGTCTCTCATACCCCTGCTTCCAACGGCGCCCCACGAAGACGGTGACGTGGTTGAATGATGAGCGGCCGTATCCTCATCCTCATAGGTACTTGGCTCGTTTTGGCTTTGCCGCTAACGGCCGCGGACATTGATACCAGGGGAGCCGTGCGGGGAGACGGCCGGTATGACACCGAGAAGAGCACAGTCGTAATAGACGGGCGCGTCGACTTCGACGTCGACATAGGCCCCCTGACCTTGGGAGGAGCCTATCGGGCCTATGACTTCGGCAGGGGAGGCTACAATCCTCGCGGTATCGAACCGGCCTACGGTCTCAAGCACCGCTACATCGAGGGAAGGGGTCGGGGTCTCTTTTTCAGAGGGGGACACTACTTCTCTACCTTCGGCAGGGGGCTGACATTGAGGAGTTTCGAAGACATCGACCTTGAGTATGACACCTCACTCGATGGCTTCATCGCGGAATATGAGGCCGGCCCCTTCGCCTTCACGGGTTTGGGTGGCCGGGTCACGGAACGGGTGACCGATGTGAGGCAAAGAGAATACAGAGTCCGTGGTGGGCGGGTCGGAGTCTCGTTGGATCCGGGAGTTTCGGTTGCCGCAAGCGGGGTGAGCCGTGACACCGAGGTCGAGGACTCCGAAGTCAGTCTGCCGAAGGAACTCTCGGAGTTCGCCGATCATGTCATAGGCGGTGAAGCCGAGGTGTGGCTGGGATCTGTGTCGTTTGCAGGTGAGTATGCTTGGAGGAGAGGTGACTACTACCCGGAGCTAAGCCGTGGGCGGGAAGACGGGCACGCGCTATATCTCACGGGTACCGCCGCCACTTCATGGTCCACCTGGCTTGCGGAGTACAAGGATTACGATAGGTTCGAACACGCCCTCATTAACCCGCCTACCTGTGTGAGGGACCATGTTTGGATCCTGATGAACAGGGTAACCCATCAGGTGGATCTGGGTGACGAAAGGGGATTTTTGGCGGAGGGTACTCTCATGCCTTCCCCGGGTCTTCAGATTTCGGGAGGCGCGTCCGAGGCCCGCCGCCGGGACAGGGACCTTGCGCACTGGGAGATTTTCGGCCAGGTGGATCATAGCCCGCCTGTCCGGGGAGTCTCTTCGGTGGCGGCATCCTGGTCGAGAGAGTATGTGCTCGAACGGTTCACCGAGCATGTGACCGCCGTCATAGACATCGTATACGAAATCGCGGCTGCAAAGACGGTAGAGATAGAGCTCGAGGCCCAGCAGACGGAGGAGCCGTCCGGGGAGACCTTCGAAACCTATCTTACCTCGATCTCTCTCTATCCCACCTCCGGGCTCAGCCTGTCGCTGGTGGGGGAGACCACCTCGCAGGCCGGTCTGGACAAGGATTTCTGGCTCTTCGGCGATATCCGGACGACAATCGCGGGCGACTTTGAGGTGTCGCTCGGCGGGGGCAGGGAGAGAGGCGGCAAAAAATGCAGCGGTGGTATCTGTTTCACGGAACCTGAATTCACGGGCATCCGGCTGCGGTTCCTGAGCTACTTCTGAGGCCGGTTGGCGTGCGGGAGCCAGAAATGGAGAAGATGGGAGCGGCAGCGTTGCCGGGATACCTGAACACCCTCTGCTGCATCACAAAGCAGTTGCGGTTGGAGGCATAATGAGCAAGGCCAACACGTGCGCCGACAGGATGATATGCGCAGCAATCGTCGCCTCGATTATCGTCCTCGCCGGCTGCGACTGGTTCGAGGATCCGTTGGAGGCCAATCTACCTCCGGAGACCGAGCTAATTGCGTGCGGCGGGGCGGGCGCTATAACAGAAGGCGACGATGTCACATTCGTGTGGAGCGGGAGCGATGTGGACGGGCATATCTCCGGTTTTGAAATATCTGTTGACGGCGATCGCTGGGAACCGACCCTTCTGGAGTCGCTTGTTGTTTCCGACGTGACACGGGGGGACCACACCTTCAGGGTTCGTGCGGTGGATGATGACGGCGATGTGGATCCCGACCCGGCCCGGTGTGACTTCGCTGCAGGTGCGGCGGGCAGGATGGTGGACAGGGTGGTGCTGGTCGAGCTATTCACTACCAACACCTGTCCGAATTGCCCCAAGGCGGAAACCGCTCTACAGGCACTGCTTGATGAGATGGGAGCGGGCGCGCTATCCGTGGTGGCATACCATGATAAGCCCACTGATGCACCCGACTCCGATGGTCTGGCGACCGACCAGACGGACCAGCGCATAGCCTGGTACACCGGGAACGCAGGATTTCCCGGAAGTGCTGATACCTGGCCCACGGCCGTATTCGACGGCCGGAGAATAGTGGAAGGGGCCTATACGGCGGAAGAGGCCGAAGCGAACTACCGGCTGGAGGTGGCCTCCCGGGCAGAAGAGCAATCTACGATCTCGCTCCGCCTGGACGGTGAGATCGGCGCCGGTGAGGTGAGCGTGAATGTGGTGGCCAGGGCTGAGGACGCACCGCCTGGAGGGCCGCTGGTGCTCAGGGTGGTGCTCATCGAGCGCGACGTGAAATACAGGGGATACTTCGCCAACCGCTATGACTTTGTGGCCCGGCTGCTCGCGGATGATGAGACGCTCAATCTCGCTGAGGTTGGGGATTCAACAAGCGTAGAGAGGCAATTCGAGGTGGATCCATCGTGGCTTTCCGAGAACCTTGATGCGATCGCCTTTGTTCAAAATACAGGGACGATGGAAGTTATCCAGTCAGGAAGACTCAAGGCGGATTGATACCGGCGGCCTCTAGCCGGGCCGCTGAGTTGGTATTGAGAGGAAGGAGTACTCGATTATGTGGCTGTGGGCAGAATCTAAGGCATCTCTTACAGGAGCAGCGATCATAGCGACGATTTTCCTGTGGGTATCGGGATCGGCGTCGGCACCTTACGATTTTGAGTTCACCGCCGACGTCTTTGCGGTCGAGGACACGCTCTGGGCACCGGAAGAGTTTGATCTGGTTATAGAAAACACCGGTACCATAGCGGACACGATCGACCTTGTTGTGACAAAGACCGCCCCGCCGGGATGGAGTACAGGACTTTGTATCTCCGGAATGTGTATCGGCAACAGCGGCTATGTCGTATTGGGCCCGGGTGAGACAAAGGATCTCTCTATCCTGGTATTCAATCGAGGTGTGGCCGAGATGGGGCTTGCCCACATCACGGGTACCATGCGGGGCGATCCTGGTGTCACCAGCATGGAGACATTCGCCACCTTTATCTTGGTGCCCAGTATCCTGCTTGTCGATGACGATGCGGGAGCGGGTTATGAGACTTACATGGATGCGGCCCTGGACAGCTCAGGATACGACGCACATGTATGGGGCGCCGATGCGAACGGGCGGCCCGGTGCTGCGAGGCTTACCTCCTACAGGGAAGTGCTCTGGACTACCGCCGACGGCGCTGCAACCTATCTTACAGCCGAAGACGAACAGGACATGATGACCTATCTCGATGGTGGAGGAAACCTGTGTCTGGCAAGCATGGGGTTTCTGACGAGCCGTGGAGGAGCGACCACCTTTACCGCCGATTACCTTCACCTGGGCGGATGGACCGATGACATAGGCGGGGGCACAATGACCGGTGTACCCGGAAGCGCAATAGGTGACGGCATGAGTCTTGACCTTTCGGGAGGGCCTTTCTCCGCTGACGGGACAGACGGAATGACGGGCATCGGCTTCCCGGCCGAGAGCTTCTTCGAGGGTGCCGGCGGAGCCACGACCGGTATGGGAGTTGAGGAGAGCGGGCACAAGGTGGTATTCCTGGCCTTTCCTTTCGAGTGCGTCCCCGTGGGCGGTTCCGACCCCGACAATCAGAAATCCCTGATGATACGCATAATGGACTGGTTCGATCCCCCGG
>Ga0180433_10004598_pt1 | contig 19257 bp, 13 predicted proteins | sample SS_ome_8_FD_132980 | JGI IMG/M metagenome (GOLD analysis project Ga0180433, IMG submission 132980) | Hypersaline lake sediment archaeal communities from the Salton Sea, California, USA - SS_1_D_1 metaG | ecosystem: Environmental > Aquatic > Non-marine Saline and Alkaline > Hypersaline >... | reverse complement strand
GATACTGGAGCTTCGTTCCGCCAACGCCTTATCCAAGCCTCCCTGTTTGAAGGATATCCAAAGCTCATTCATTCTTTGATAGACCACCGAACCCTGAGAAAACAGCAAAATCGAGATGACCACCGCAAACACAAGCAAAAAGGCAGCTCCCACCATAACCACTTTTTTTATAGGCAGGGATTTCTGTTTCTTCAAAATGTACAAATAAGATCCCAGGAAAAACATCAAGCTTACCGTCAAAGCCACCAATCCGCTCCGGGAACCAGAGTGGGGAAGAAGAAACACTGCTAAAAGAAACATTGGAACGGAAAAAATCCTGAGAACACCTTTAAAGAAAGAAATCAGGGACAGGAGCACAGGTATGATCACCGCTAAATAACCTCCGAATGACATAGCGTCTTTAAACGTTCCGTTGATGAATCCTTGAGTGAAGCTCACCGGATTGTTCGCGCATTTGATATTTCCAACATGCTGATAAAATCCAAAAGCCATGGAAAAAGATATGCTGACGAGAAGAACCACACAAATTTTTTTTACAAACTCCTTTTCCTTAATCCTGCTGAGAATAATAAAAAACAAGGCAAACCCTGTGAGATAATTCAAAGCAAAAAACACCACACTCATGATCGCTCCCCCTGCAGTCACTCCGTTCACATTGGTTTTGAGTTCGAACACATTATGGGTGATAAAAGGAAAAAAGTTTGAAAACCTGAGGAAAGTAATCAACCCGGATACCAAAACAAGGAATGACAACACCACTAAGGGCTTAAAAATGGGATGTTGAAAAGAAATCCCTTTTTGAGTAAATGCAGAATTTATCAGCCATCCCAGAAAAAAGACCAGGAACAATACCAGGGCTGTGGGAGCATGGGGGATATTTCCGTAAATCTTAAAAAAGTAAGGAAGATTGTTGATCAAAGGAAAGGCAAACACGAAAAACAAAAAACCCCATTTGAATCGGACTGCCGTGATAAAAAACACCATACAGAGAACAGGAACAAGAACAGCTTGAAAACCAAGGACTACAGGGACATACCGAAAATAAAAAAACAACAAAAAGATGGAATAAACCCCAGCTGAAATCAAGAAACGCCATTGGATGCGGAATCTATTTTCTTTGTTCATCAACAATTCTAATCAAATAGGTTACAAACAAAGCAAAGCTTAAAAAAAACAGCCCTATCAATCCTATATAAAACCAGTTCTTATTTAAAGGAAAAGGTTTGGCTTCTGTGATTTCATCAAGAAACAGCCTCGCTTTATTTCTCAAACCCACATCATAAACAGTCTTAAATGCCAGGTCCCCATAAGCCGGCTCCCCATTCACTATCTTTGTTCCTTCCAAATACTTTTCCCTATCATTAGCCCATATGGTTAAGGCGTTTCCTGGCTCGGCTTGGGGAGCATTCAGATAAAAATAATATTTTTTTCCTTTGGAGTCCTCTATCTCCGGGAATTCATACCGGAAATATTGGTTGTCTTTTATCTTTTCAGCATTTACTTTTTTCCTGGATAAAGTCCGAGATGTGCCCCCTTCCCTCTGAAGATGAAAATAAATCTCTCCGGATACATTTCTTTTATAATTCGCCATCAGAACTTCCACAGCTTTGAGGTGGTCATAAGAGGCTCTGAAGGTCTGTCCGATCTTTTTCTTTCCATATATCTCTCCCACGGGCAAAGAAATCTGGAACTGGTCAAAAACCACAATTTTTTTTGAAAAAGACAAGAGAATCCACACCACAGACAAAAATCCAATAAATCCAAATACAACCCAAAACCCGTATTTTTTTTGAAACAGCCTTTTTTTATGGATAACGGTGACAAAGGCCCATAACAAAACCAAAAGCAAGAGGACTGAATATAACACCTTATTCCAGAAAAGACCTAACAAAAACATTCCCATTATTTGAAGCCTTTTGATCAGGACTCCCATTTCCAGCGCTCCTGAGGAAGTCACAGACAAAACAAAGAGCCCAGCTAAAACTAGAATCACAACCATTATGATAGGAAAAAGTTTTCTTTTCTTCACAGCCATGTGCAGATTCTCTTTTTCTTAATGTGGACTGTAGTGAGTGGCTTTTTTCGGTAAATTTTTCCTTTCCTGCTTATGCTTTGATAATTTTTTCGCGGCCTGATCTTACTTTTCCTGTGGCGTTGCGGGTATCAATGACCATATCAGAATGTTCAACAATCCATTCATAATTATAATCAGAATGATCGGTTATGATGAGAACCGCATCCATTTCTTCCAACAACGGTCCATTCAATTCCGATGATTTCAAATCAATGTCATACTTTCTCATATTATGGACTCGAGGCACATAAGGGTCATGGTAAAACACCACAGCTCCTTTATTTTTTAATCGATCAATAATCTCTACAGCTGGAGATTCACGGATATCATCAATGTCCTTTTTGTAGGCGACACCCAGTATCAGTATTTTGGAATCGCGGATGCATTTGGTCTTGTTGTTTAAAGCGTCTGATAATTTTGATATCACATACTCAGGCATGCTGGTGTTCACTTCACCGGCCAGCTCTATAAATCGGGTGTTAAAGTTCAACTCTCTGGCTTTCCAGGAAAGGTAAAAAGGATCAATGGGGATGCAGTGTCCTCCCAGCCCTGGTCCGGGGTAGAATGGCTTGAATCCAAAAGGCTTTGTGGATGAGGCTTCCACCACTTCCCAGATATCGATTCCCATTTTGTCTGAAAGCACTTTGAGTTCATTGACCAGAGCAATATTCACCGAACGGTAGATGTTTTCCAAAAGCTTGGTCAGCTCTGCTACTTCTGTGGATGAGACAGAAACAACAGTATCCACAATCTGCTGATAAAGGACTTTCCCCAATTCAGTACAGGAAGGCGTGATGCCGCCCACAACCTTGGGTATGTTTTTGGTGCTGTACTTTTTGTTGGCGGGATCTTCTCTTTCCGGAGAATAGATAAGGTAAAAATCTTCTCCCACTTTAAATCCTTTTTTTTCAAAAAGAGGAAGAAGGACCTCTCTTGTGGTGCCGGGATAAGTAGTGCTTTCCAGAGAGATTAGCTGATTTTTTCTCATGTGTTTGGTGATTTGGGTTGAGGTTTTCTCTATATAGGTTAAATTCGGTTCTTTATTATTGTCCAAAGGAGTGGGAACACAGATGAGGATACAGTCTATGTTTTTTATCTTTGAATAGTCAGTAGTGGCTTTAAATTTCTTGTTTTGTATGAGATCCTTTATTTTGGACTCAGGAATGTGTTTGATATAGGACTTTCCATTATTGAGTTTATCCACTTTTTCTTTATCCACATCAAAACCCAACACACAAAAATCCTCTTCAGCAAAACGCGAAACAAGGGGAAGCCCTACATACCCCAGTCCTATAATCCCGATTTTTGCGGTATGGTCTTTGATTTTTTCAACAAGAGTTGTTTTTGAATTTTTCATTATTTATTTCCTCAGACAAATAAAAAAAGCCTTTCACATGGATTCGTATCTATTCTATTTATAATTTTTTGATGTTTTTGTCCAGATAGGATTTCACTTTAATGCCGCTCTATTTCCTTTTTGGATACATAAGTTCATTGAATCTTAAAAAGATAAGCAAGGGTTCCTTTGCGGTGAATTTCCCGGAGAAGGACTCCCCTTTTTTTGAGAAAATCTATGATAGAAACTTTTTCTCTTTCCCAGTAATGAGAAAATATGATCCAGATTCTCATGTCCTTTCTCAAATATCTATCCAGGTCAGATGAGTATTGGGGAGTATGGCCTCGATGGTTATTTCCCCAGATGATATTTCTTGTCTCAATCATTTCATAAAATTTTGTTCGATAATAAAATTCAAAGGCTTGTTTGGCTCCATAGTAGACATAGATTTTATCCGTCGGTTTGATATGTTTCATCATCTCATTGAGAAGAGGACGTGTTTCCTCTGTACGGGCTGGATGTTTGATTCTATGAACAAAACTGGAAACTGGAGATAGGGAAAGCATAATAACCGCGCCTATCAAAAGGAGCACCAATTTGCTGCGGCTGAATTTTTCAAACAAAAAATCCAATCCATACCCAAAAGCAAGAAAAGCAAGAGGTCCGTAAAAAAGCATCAATCGGGAACCTCCAAAAGGATACCGCCTGAGAAAAGAAGCAGCAAGGGTGAGAACTAAGGGCAATATGATATATACCAAATATCTCTTTTTCGACTTTGTGTAAAATAGGGACAGCCCGAGAATGACCACCACAAAAGAAAAAGGGAAAAAAGGAAGTCCTGAGTAATAGAATACTCTTTTAAAAGAAGTAGCAAACCAATTCAAGAAAGATGCAATAGAAGAAAGTTTGGGATAATAATTCACCCAGTAGCTTTGGATAGAATTAATAGAGTTGGATATTTGTTTTAGAATATGGAAACAGAGAAACAGAATCGAAAAAACAGAAACAAACGCCCCGGATGAGACGATTTTTTTCCAGTTAGGTTTGAACGGCAAGTCAATAAGCAGGACAAGGAATACCGCAGGAATAATAAACAAGATGGAATGATCAAAGCCCACTCCCAGCACACAAAAAAGGGAAAAGAATATCCAGTTTCTCTTCTTATTGGAACGGAGAATCTTTTCACAAAAATAAACCAAAAGCAGGGTGAAAAACATGGCTCCGGTGTATTGTTTGAGTTCTTTGGAATAATGAATAAATGGTGAGGAGAAAGACAGCATCAGCAAAGTGACCAAAGTTGCGGTTTTCCCTGTGATTCTTCGTATCAACAAATAGAAAACAACCAAAGCCCCCATTCCAAACAGACAAGGCAAAAGCCTGAGAACAAACTCGGTTTTTCCTAAAATGAGGGTGAGATAATGAATGGAGAGGACAAAAAATAAGGGAGCTGTCAAAGACTTTTTCACCAACAAAGAGAGGTCAGCTTGGACGATGGCATTTGCTACCCAGGCTTCATCCAGCCATAAAGACCTTTCCCCTAAGTTATAAATCCGGATGTAAAGGGCAGCGACTATGATCAAAAAAAGAACAAGGTAAAAGAGAATAGCAACCCATTTCTTTTCCTGTGTCATCTTTCCAAATGAATGCAGCCTTTTCCTGATTGCTTCCCCATTATTATACTTGAATTCATATGTTTTTGAATTATTTTTTAAAATTTTAACTTCTATTGATCTTCCAATTCCATTAAAATTCTAAGTGACGGTAAAAGGATTGAATGCATAAACGGATTTTGGATAGGAACCATGAATAAAACTCTGGTGGTCATGCTCTGCTACAATCAAGGAGAGTTAGCCCGAAAAACTCTGAACAAGTTTCCCCAGAATAGGAACTATGACGTTCTGGTGATAAATGACGGTTCCACAGATAGAACATCTGAGTATATTCAAGAATTTGATTTCAAAGTGATTCACCATTCCCGCAATCAAGGAGTGGGAGCCTCTATAAAAACCGGGGTCAAATACGCCTTAGAAAACAAATATCAGGTTATGGCAGTCATTGCCGGAAACAACAAAGATGACCCCAAAGAAATCCCCTTGCTGCTGAAGCCCATTCTGGAAAAAAATTTTGATTATGTTCAGGGATCCCGTTTTAAAAAAGGAGGGCGATGGGACAATCTGCCTGTTTTTAGATACATGGGGGTTAAAATTCATGCCCTTTTGTTGACACTGCTGACTGGAAAGAGATGCACAGATGCTCTGAATGGATTCCGAGCATTTCGGTTAGATGTATTTGAAGATCCCCGGATCCATATTTGGCAGGATTGGCTGAACAGGTATGAATTGGAAATGTATCTTCATCTCAAACTCCTCAGACTCGGTTATCGCTTCAAAGAAGTCTCTGTCTCTAAAATCTATCCTATAGACTTGAAAAATGTAAAATACACTCACATCAAACCTGTATGGGATTGGTGGAGAATACTCCGGCCCTTGATTCTTATTGGATTGGGTTTGAGACGCTGATTTTTGCGCTTTTCATTTTATATAGCCCAGTGAGCGCAGCTCTTTTATGAGTTCCTTGTCTTTTTTTACTGACTTTCTTTCCTGAAGCTGTAAAGTATCAAAAAAACCATGGAGAGCTTTTTTGTACTTTAGAGCTAATTCAGGCTTCTTTTCTATGATATTTTTCTTTTCCAGAGGATCCTTTTTTTTATGAAAAAAAAGATCGACTTTTCCACTGATATATTTGTATCCCGAGTCCTGGATGGACTTTTTTTCATAACCATAAGCAATATCTTCACTTACAGCCAGCAAATCCTTAATTTTGTTTGTTTTGACCTTTTCAATGATATTGATTCCTTCCATCCTCGAACCATTTTTTCTTATCTTTGCCAGGCCTATTAAGGAAGGCATAATATCCAAATTCCTCACCTGTTGAGACACAGATTGTTTCGGCACTTCCTTTCCATAGATAACGAGAGGAACGTCCAACAACTCCCTAAACATGGTGTGCCCATGGTCTATTCCATAATAACCCCGGGGGTCTTGGTAATGCTTTTTTTCAAATGAACTATGATCCCAAAATTCCTCGCCGTGGTCAGAAGAGATAACAACAATATTTTTTCCCTGCAGAGGGGAATTTTGTAGGAACTTCATGAGCCTTTGGATCTGAATATCGATAAAATTGAGAGCGCCGTCATAAAGAGCGATTTTATGACTTTTGTATTCTTTAAACTCCTGAGTGCCTATTGATTTTCCTGTTTTATAGCCCCATTCATAATGCTTTTTATTATGGGGCTCATCATCCAGAGTGGGATACAAATGGCTGTAGGGAAGAGGAGGATGGGTGGGCACATGAACATCCATAAAATGAAGATACATGAAAATTTTCTTTTCATGATTTTTGTTCAATTCTCTGATGGCGAGGTCAATCACCTGTTTGGCATTTTTATGGCGCCGGTAAAATGTTTTTCCAAATCCCTGCGAAAGACCAAACTTTTCTGAAACAAAGTAGTTAGGGGCGATACTTACAGTATAATACTCATTGTTATCAAACACCTCAGCCAGAGTCACTGCCTCCTTATGGAAAGCGCTGGGGGTCTTTTGGTAGAGATTATGCATCCCCTTTTTATCAGCCACAGCCCCGACTCCGATCTGAGATGGATATTGTGAGGTAAAGATACTGGCCATGGAGGGCAGTGTCCAAGGGGATTGTGAAACACAGTTTTTAAAAATAAGTCCGTTTTCCGCCAAGGAATCTATATAAGGAGTAGTATTTCTGTGGTACCCGTAACAGCTCAAATGATCACTTCTTAAAGCGTCTATAACAATAAGAATGATGTTTGGTTTTGATTTTTTTCTCAAAAGGAATGGAATTAGGACCGCAGCAAAAAGGCATAAGGTCATTATGGAAACGATCCATATCTTTTTTTTTGTCATTCTAAAACAACTCACTTATCCTGACCTATTCATGTTATTTGGCTTCTCCTTCTTTTCCTGGGGGAAAGAGGAACTTGCTTTTGACAATCTTATCAGGAGAAAAAGGAGAACTCCACAGAAGTTTTAAAGAGGCATGACGCTGGTCGAAGAAATACTCTAATCTTATCTCATGACGTCCTTTCTCCAGATAAACCTGAGCTGAACTATTATTGGGCCTATCTTTCATCAACCAGGTGTCGATCAAGGATTTTCGGTCTATCCAGAGTCTCACTCCCTCATCACTCTCAATGGTGAAAACATAATCTCCGTCTTTATCTATCTCGATCTTCCCTCGCCATCGAGCAGAAAAATGCCTGTTTATCTGAGGGTAGGGACTATTTCCTCCCCACTTGAAGTTGATGTTTTTTTCTATCCTCTCAACTTCTGGATCTCCCTGCAGGTCCGGGTTGTCATAATAATGAGCCAGGAGCCCGTTTTGAGGACCTGTCAAGCTCTGTACAAAAGCAGCAATAAGGAACACAGCTCCGGCTAATGCCGCCAAAACTCCCGTGCCTATGGATAAATCCCTGATCCTTTTTTTTGCTTTCTTTTCCTTTTTGGTGGTGAGCTGATCTTTGAGAAATTTTCGGACTTGTTTGTGGAACCTTTCTGTTTTTCGGAACGAGTCGACCATCTCAGAATCCGCGTAACTCAGTTCCATCTCCTTGTGAAAGCGGTCATTCATTTTTGGTAAGGATTCCAAAAATTCAAGGTTTTCTTTATTGAGAAACTCTTCTTTTTTGAATTCCTTTTTTAGGATCTGAATATTTTTTTGATAGTCTGATGAAGGGTCCTGTTTGAGACTCACCAGAATGCGAAGCACCATATCTGTGCTTTTATACAGCAAGGGGATGGCATCCTCGCAAACCTCCCCATCCATAATGACCAAAGCATTTTCTAATTTTTGTTCTGCCTTGAATAAATAAGAAAAGACTTTTTCTCTGAATTTTTTCATCCCTTTTTTCCCATCGCCATATTTGCTTCCCTTATTATTTACATTTTCTTCATGTTTTTCAACCCCCACCACACCATGCTGTCATCATGGTTCGCCTGACCTGAACTAAAAGCTGCCTCTCTCTGTCTCTTTTTTTCCTGCCATTGATGACAGAAAGAATCTTATTGATAAAACTCCGTGATTTTTTCCACAATGTATTCCTGCTGGGAACAGGTGATTTCTGGATATACAGGAAGGGATAGGACCGTTTCCGCAGCTTTTTCTGCCTCTGGAAAGTCTCCTTTGAGGTAGCCCAAATCCTTATAGCATTCCTGAAGATGCAGGGGTACCGGATAATAGATGGCTGTGCTGATTTCCTGGTTTTTAAGGTGTTTTTGAAGGGAAGTTCTGGATTGGGCGCGGATAGTGTACTGATTGTAGATATGACAATTCAAATCTCCAGAGTCTTTATATGCTTCCTCAGGAGTTTTGATCACCCCTTTTTTTATCAGACCGGATTGTTCAAACAAATCATGGTAATAAGCGGCGTTTTCTCTCCGCTTTTCAGACCATGAGTCAAGGTATTTTAATTTGACCAGGAGCACAGCTGCCTGAATGGCATCCAGGCGGAAATTTCCTCCCACTATTTTGTGGAAGTAGTTGGACTGGGAACCGTGCACCCGAAGGACCTTGAGCTTTTCATGGAGAAAGGAATCATGGGTTATGACCATGCCCCCATCCCCGGCTCCTCCCAAATTTTTAGAAGGAAAAAAGGAAAAGATCCCAAAATCACCCATGGAACCTGCTTTCTTATGGTTGTATTGAGCGCCTATGGATTGGGCAGCATCTTCAATAACCGGCAGGTGGTGTTTGGAGGCTATTCCAAGAATAGGATCCATATCCGCGCACTGTCCGAACAAGTGGACCGAGATAAGAGCTTTGGTTTTCCGGGTTACAGCCGCTTCTAGTTTTCCAGGATCTATGTTATAGGTCACAGGGTCTATATCCACAAATACAGGAATGGCATTGAGCCGGGAGATGACTCCTGCTGTAGAGAAAAAAGTAAAGGGAGTAGTGATGACTTCATCATTGGGTTCAATTTCCAGAGCCATGAGAGAGATCAACAGAGCGTCTGTACCTGAGGAAACACCGATACCATATGAAGTATCTGAATAAGCAGCGATCCGCTTTTCCAGTTCTTCTACTTTGGGCCCCAGAATAAAAGACTGGGATTCAAACACCTCATCCACCGCTTTACGAATCTCTGGTTTGATGGTTTTGTACTGGGCTTTTAGGTCAAGTAAGGGAATTTTTATATTATTCATAAAATATGTCAGCTCCTTTTCTTATTAATTTTGATCCTTAATCTCCTATTATCATTCCCTCCAAAACTAAGTCCAATATTTTCCATTCCGTCTTTATTTAATTTTATGCTGACATATTTTACTCTTCGAGCGAACCGATCTTACTGCATCTGCTTCGTTACAGGGCATTCGCGGTGAAGAACCACAGCTTCATACCCTGTGCCTTGCATCTGCAGCAAGCTTGACTCGTGAATAATATAAAAACCTAATTTCATAAAATATGTCAGCTCCTTTTCTTATTAATTTTGATCCTTAATCTCCTATTATCATTCCTTTCAAAATCAAGTCCAATATTTTCTAAAAAACCATTAGACAAGGATTTACGCGGAGTTTTTTACCAAATCTGCGTAATTCCGCGTCTTATGTTTTTAAAGGCGGCCGTAGATCCGGGTCATTTCCTCTAGGGGAGTATGTTCCGCGCTCTGGAGATGCTGGGAGGTCATCCTCCACTTCCAGTTCCCCTGGTCAGTAGCAGGGCGGTTCATCCGAGCTTTCTGTCCCAGCCCCAAAATATCCTGTATGGGAATTATCACAGTATGGGCTGTGGATGACATAGCCAGGCGGATCAAATCCCAATGAACCTGGCCGGGCTGGACCTGTTTGCCCAGATAGCGGCTGATCCGTGTTTTTTCATCCTCTCCGGCTTCATTTTCAAGCCATCCCCTTACCGTATTGTTATCATGGGTTCCGGTATAAGCCACAAAATTTTTTTCGTAATTATGGGGAAGATAGGGATGATAGGGATCATCGCTCCCAAAGGCAAACAGCAGGACTTTCATTCCGGGAAGATCAAAATGATGCATCACTTCTTTCACATCAGGAGTGATGATCCCCAGATCTTCCGCAATGAAGGGAAGATGCAAATAGCGCTTGCTCAATCTTTCGAAAAATTCCATGACCGGAGCTTCCACCCATTTCCCGTTCACTGCAGTTTCCTCTGAAGCCGGAACTTCCCAATAAGCCACCAGTCCCCGGAAATGATCGATGCGCACTATTTCGCACATCTGAAGGACCCGGTCCAGCCGGCTGATCCACCATTTGAAATCAGACCGCTGTATCTCATCCCAGTCATAAAGAGGATTTCCCCAAAGCTGCCCGGTTTTGCTGAAATAATCCGGGGGCACTCCTGACACCACTTCCATTTGTTTTTGATGGTTCAATTTAAACAGATCCGGATGGGACCAAACATCTGCGCTGTCATAATCCACATAAATAGGGATATCGCCAATAAGGTTTATATCCTTTTGCCGGCACAGGCGTTTGAGTTCATTCCACTGAAGCATGAAAATATATTGAAGAAATTTTTCCTTTTTGATTTCATTTTTGTAATCCCGGTTGAATTTTTTCAATGCTTCATCATCTCGTTCTCTGAATTCAACCGGCCAGTCATTCCAGGCCCTTTTTGAAAAGGACTCTTTTAATACCTCAAACAGAGCAAAATCATGAAGCCAGTCGGAATTTTCCTGACAAAAGCAAAGAAAATCCTGCTGGGGACTCTGCTTTTGGAACCGCATAAAAGCAGCCTCAAATAACTTGTCTTTATACTCTTTTACCAGAGGAAAATCCACCTTTTCCCTGCTGAAATCCGGAATGGGATTGAGGTCATTTTCCTCCACCAGTCCGTCTCTCTTCAACCACTCCGGGCTGATCAAGAGAGGATTGGATGCCATAGCAGATACGCTGTGATATGGGGAATCATCATAGGCTGAATCCGTGGGATTGAGCGGCAGTATCTGCCAGTAACTCTGTCCGGACTGGGAAAGAAAATCAACAAATTTATGGGCTTGGGGTCCCAAATCCCCGATTCCAAACCGGGAAGGCAGGGATGTGATGTGGGTTAAAATTCCGCTGGCTCTTCGTTTCATGATTCCTCCTTATTGATATACAAATGCACAGGGCTTGTATTAAATATCGAGGAAGCCTTTATCCTCTGTTCCAGAGTGGTTTGTTCCCCGGTAAACACCTGCTTCCAAAGGCAAGGAGCTTTAGACGGCAGGATGATTTGAGTATCTTTCCATGGAGCCTGGGATATGCTCTGATCTTCTCGGATCAAACCAGAAACAAAACGGGGCACAATAACCATGACCCAACAGTCTTTATACCTGCGGATAAAAGAGATAAGATGATTTTTTTTGGCTCCTTGTACGTTTAAAGGAATGTATTCTCCTTTTTCAAAAACCATCCGGAATCTTTTTCTCACCGCCATGGTTTTCCATATCAAAAACATCTTTATTTGGCCGCTTTCCCGGTCTCTCCAGAGCCGGCTAAGATTCTCTTCATCGATTTGATTTCTGGCCATGTGTTTCAAAGATTCTGCCCTGAGACGGAAATCCACAGGACGCCGGTTGTCCGGATCCACCAGATTCAGGTCCCACCATTCGCATCCCTGATAAAAATCCGGAACTCCGGGAAGAGTCATTTTGAGAAGGACCTGGGACAGCGAGTTGAAGATACCATAAAATGCGATCCGCTTCTGAAAGGGTAAAAAATCCCTCATGAATTCTGTTCTCGGCTGCATGAGAGACTGGAAAAAATCCAGAAAAGCCTGTTCGTATTCATGGTCTGGTTCAATCCATGCTGTATGCACCTTGGCTTCGCGGACTGCCTTGACCAAATAATTTCTGATCCGTTTTTTGTATTGAGAAAAATCATGTTCTTTAAAAGGATAGGACCCCACCAAAGTCTGGTAAAGAAAATACTCATCATTAGCATCCGGTGCTAGGAATCCTTTAACCCGGGATTTATACTGGCTGTTTGTTTGACGCCAAAGCTTTATTTTTTCTTCCCATTCATCCGGCATTTCGGATAACACATTGATCCGGGCACGCACATCTTCTCCTCTTTTGGTGTCATGAGTGGCAGAAGCATTCAGAGAAAAAGGATGTTCCTTCTGCCTTTCTTTATTCCACTCGTGGAATGAGGGGAGCGAGCTTCCAAACTGCCTGGGATCCCCTCCCACTTCATTGAGGGAAATCAACCGGTTGTACACATAAAGCAGGGTATCCTCAAATCCCTTAGCCATGATCGGACCGGTATACTGCTGAAACCGGACAGTAAAATTTTCTATATCCTTTTTTATTTCTTTATCCTTTTTTTCATCTATTTGCATCAAAAGGCACTTCTCAATAAAGGAACATTCATGAACCAGAGCCGGAACATGTGGGAGGGCTTGCTCCACAGCTTTGAGGATAGCCTGTTCATCTTGTTTGCTCACAGAACCCGGGGTGTTATAGGTCCGGTATATGGGAAAATGCGCCATGATTTCAACCAGAGCTCTTTTCAATCCATATGAGGTAAAGTCCTGACCGGTGTGGCTTTTATCCGCAATTTTTTTGACCATCCGGGCCAAGTTATCAATGTCGCCGGCCATACTTTTTCCAATAATCAGTCTCTTTTTGTCAGCCTTAAGTTCTGCATATGGTTCTTTTATCCCAGAAAAAGCAGAATAAATCTCTGTGAAGCGGTCTTTATGTTTCGAATGGCAGAATAATTGATTCACCTGGTTCATCCAGTCATATCCTGTGGTCCCCTGCACCGGAAAACAAGGACACAGCTTTTCTCTGGGCCCTAATATTTTTTCCACCACCATATAGGAATCCCTGATTCTGTCCCGAAGCTTTTTCAAATAAGTCGCGGGATTGTAGAGACCATCCACATGGTCTATGCGCAGTCCGGTGAAAAATCCTTTTTTTATGTAGCTCTCAATAAGAGAATGAAAATAATCAAACACTTCTGGTCTTTCCATACGCAAGGAAATTAGGTCATTGATACTGAAAAATCGGCGATAATTGATTTCTTCCATGGCTACTTTCCAGAAACTCAAACGGAAAAACTGCTGGCTTAAAAGTTTATCCAGCTGAAGAAACGGATGAAGGGATTCTGAATCCTTATTATAGGCTTTGACACATTGGTCCATGTGAGCGCCTACCTGAGGATTTTTTTGATAAAGTTCTCCTATCATCTGCTTGACCTTTTGTTTGTCCTCAACCGAATCCATGTTTTTGATTAATTCCAGGAGATTATTGAGACCAGGATGGTTCTCCCCAATTTTACGGATCAAATTTTCTTGCTTGGTCTTGAATATGTGGACCAGAGACTCAATTCTTAAGGGAAAGCTCAAATCATAATTATTGACGGTGACCCGGCTGTTTTCATACCTCAGCTGCAATTCCCGCTGCTCCAGCGCTTCCTTATAAAATTTCCCCAAAAAAGGAGCCAGGACTCTTTTTTTTAATCCGGAATAAGGATGATTCCAGTCAATATCAAAAAAAGAATAAAAAGGAGAATCTTCTCCTTTTTCAAACACATCCATCAGAAGACAGTTTTCAGAATGATAAGCCATATGATTGGGAATGATATCCTGGATCCATCCCATGGAATTTTTTTTTATTTGAGAAGCCAGAGGAATAAATTCCTTTTCTCCTCCCAGTTCCGGATTGATCTCAAGGGGATCTATCATATCATAACCATGGGAGCTTCCAGGCCGGGCTTTAAAAATAGGTGAAGCATAAACATCAGATATTCCCAGAATTTTGAGATAATCAAGAATCTCAGCAGCCTGCTTAAACCCAAACTTAGGATTGAACTGGAGGCGATAGGTCGCCATAGGAGGAGAAATCACGGGCTTTTAACCCCCAGAAAAGTGCCGATTTTTCGGAAACAGTCCACCCATTCCTGAGCTTGTTGATTTCCCTGTCGGGCTTTGCTTTCCATGTCTGGAAAATGTCCTTTGGTCAGCCGAAAATACACATTCTGGCTTTCCCATAAGTCAGGCTTGATTCCCATTTTGTTTAACAGCAGCAAAAGATTCTCAACGGTTTTAACCAAAATCACATCCTGAGGAGAATTCAAAATCTCCCCCATAAAATGGTTTAGTTTCCGCTTGGCAAGAAGGCTCAAGGAAGCTTCATCAGGAGTGAAAGACCATCTTTTAAATTCTTCGGCCAATCTTCTCAGCTTTTCAATATCAGGATCTTGGCTGGAAAGCAATTTGTGAAAGTCCTTATTGAGAATGACTTCAATGGGCGTGGACAAAGCCCTGGGAAAAGGAATTTTCATCTCTTTCAAAGCCTGGATAATAGGATAGTGATGCTCATATATCTTTCGAAAATTACTTTCAATGTCTTCCAGGGTATCTTCCAGAATCCGGTTCATGACCTCTCGCTTCTTATCCCGGAACAAATGCCAGAGTGAATAATTGTGGTCTGCGAAAAAATCATCCATCTGGTTGATCACTCCTGTAATATCACTGCGGGAGAATTGATCCTTGACAGATTCCATCATCTCATTAAATCCTTTTTCTCCCTGATATTTTCGGACTCCGCCCACCACATTATGATCACCAAAATGAAGAACCACAAATCCGACCCGATCCTCCTCCCATACGATTTCCGAGCAGAGTTTTACCCGGCCTACAGCCAATTTTTGCTTGCCAGCTTCATCCAAACTGTAGTTTTCTCTTTCTGCAATATAGCAGTTTATCCGGGTCTTGTCTTTGTAGTCTTCAAACAACGAAGATATGGCATAGTGGGCGCCCACTCTTAATAGGTCCAGCACCGCAGATTTGACGAATTTTTCATACACATGGGCACCATTTTCATTATGGGGCACATTACTGGGAGCCTTTTTCAGATCCTCCACAAAATCGGTTTCATAATCCTCCCCGGAAACATCCTGAGCCATTTGCATGGCTCTGGCTGCGTATTGAATGACCTGAACGGTTTCGATTCCAGAAATGTCGTCAAAAAACCAGCCGCAGCTGGTGTACATAAGCAATGCGTTTCTCTGCATTTCCAAAAGCTTCAGCATTTTGACCCGGTCTTCAGGACGGAGTTCTGGTCCGGCATGGGAAGAAAGAAAACTATTTACCTGGGTATCTGATCGGTCTAGAATCACATCAATATACTGATCGCGCACCTTCCAGGGATCATTGGAATAAACACTCATTTCTCTTTGGAACAGATCTGCCATCCGGTCTCTCAGTTTATCCAGGGCCTCCCTTAAAGGTGCCCGCCAATCCTGTGACCATCCTGGGTGCTTTCCGGTGCTGCAGCCGCAGTTGCTCCGCCATCTTTCCACCCCATGAATACAGCTCCAGGAACTGTTTTCCAGGATTTCTACTTCTTCTCCAGGAGGATATTTCTCCAAATACTCCCCATACACTGTGGGGCGGGCCAAGTTTCTGGACTCCAGGTAATGCAAACAGTAGGAAAGCGCCATATCACCAAACCGATTGTGATGGCCAAATGTTTCTCCATCTGTAGCAATATGGACCAGGGGGTTCTGTTCTTTTTGTTCCTCTGGAAAGGCTTTAAGCAGCTGATTGGCAAAGGTCTCTCCGTTTTTTAACAGCCCGCCAAAAGCCACATCATGAGAAATAGATCCGTTGTAAAAGAACACAGCGATGGATTTTCCAGAAGGAAGCGGGCAGCGGTAAGGCTTTTGAGGATTGATGCTTTTTTGGTTCTTTACCTGATGGGGTGCCAGAATTACAAATTTGATCCCCTGGTCTGCCATGATTTCCAGGGTTTCCAAATCCACGGCTGTTTCAGGAAGCCACATGCCCTCAGGATCACGCTTGAAACGGTGTTGGAAATCCTTGAGTCCCCATATTATCTGGGTTTGCTTATCGCGGCGGTTTGCCAAGGGCATAATCATATGATTATATGCTTGAGCCAGAGCACTTCCATGACCGGAAAATTTTTCCTGGCTCTGTCTGTCTGCCTCCAGGACAGCTCTGTAGACCACCGGATCTTTCTCCTCCAACCAGGATAGAAGAGTGGGACCGAAATCAAAACTGATCCGCGCATAGTTGTTGACAATGTTCACGATTCTCTTTTCCTCATCCAGAATACGGGAAAAGGCATTGGGTCCATAACACTCTGCAGAGATCCGCTCATTCCAATCATGATAAGGATAAGCAGAATCCTGAATTTCGATTTCTTCCAGCCATGGATTTTCTCGGGGGGGTTGATAAAAATGTCCGTGTATGCAAATCCATCGGTTCATATTTGGTACCTCTCTTTCACCTGAGCTTTTCATTAAAAAAGATGAAATTCAGATATAGCTTGCGCTCCGTTCAGATTTTTTACGCCATTCTTCAAAGTCGCTTCAACCAAACCTGAATTTCATTAAACCTTTAACCTCGACTCGTGAATAAGTCAGGTTCATTAAAAAATTAGCTCATTTTTTATGACTCACCCTGTTCATAAACACAGAAAGACCAGGGATTGATCTCAATATCTTTGTCCTCTGAAACCTGTTGGGGCGCTTGGCTGCCTGGTCCTCCCCAACAGGTCTCTGAAGAATCCGCAATTTTACTCCATAGACCAGAGGGAAAAGCGCACTGCTGCCTTGTGGGTTGGGAAGAAAAATTCATCACCACACAGACCTGGCTGTGCTCTTTTTTTCTTCCCATCATGAGTATATTAGACTCTTCGTAAACCTGTGTCCAGAGCCCTTTTTTACTCAAATGGGCTAAAGCAGGAATGGTTTTTCGGAGATTCAAAAGTGTACGAAAAAAATCACGCAGAATCTGGTGTTTTCCTTTGGTTTGGCAGGACCAGTTCAAACAGGACCTCTGAAAAGTCTGCTTTGATTGGGGATCAGGAAACTCATCATCTTTAATGAAATCCGGAAATTCCTGACGTCTTCCCCGACGGACCGCTTTGACCAGCTCAGGATCAGAGTGGCTTACAAAATACTGAAACGGAGATTGCTCTCCGTATTCCTCACCCATAAACAGCAGGGGAATATAAGGAGATAAAACAACCACTCCTGCAGCTAATTTAAGAGCCTCAAAAGAAACCAGGGATGACAGCCGTTCTCCGCCCATCCGGTTTCCCACCTGGTCGTGGTTTTGGGAAAACACCACGAACTGAGAAGCAGGACAGTGCTGGGAAGAACGACCGTGGCGCCTTTTTCTAAAAACAGAATAAGCACCAGTCAGCACATATCCCTCGCGCAGAGATTTCGCCAGATGAAGGAGACTGCCAAAATCTGCATAATAACCGCTTCTTTCTCCGGTCAAAAGAGCATGCAGGCTGTGATGAAAGTCATCGCACCACTGGGCATCCAGGCCAAATCCGTTTTGGGAGGGAGGAGCGATAATTTTCACATCATTCAGGTCGCTTTCCGCAATCAAAACCACTTTTTTTCTCCGAATATGATTCATCTCTCGGACCTGATCAGCCAATTCTCTCAAAAAAGGATAAGCACTCATGTCCGTGATGGCATGAACCGCATCCAGCCTGAGCCCATCCATATGATAATTTTGGAACCAGTGCAGGGCATTCTGAGTAAAATAATGACGCACTTCATCTGAAAAAGCATCATCCAGGTTAACCGCATCTCCCCAAGGAGTCTTATATTTTTGGGTAAAATAAGGGCCATAATCATGAAGAACATTTCCTTCCGGTCCCAAATGATTGTAGACCACATCCAGCACCACCCCCATGCCTTTTTGATGACAGGAATCCACCAATGTCTTCAACCCTTTAGGTCCTCCGTAAGAATTCTGCACGGCAAAGGGAAAAACTCCGTCATACCCCCAGTTTCGTTCCCCAGGGAACTGCGCCACAGGCATAAGATTCAGGATGTTCACTCCCAATTCTTTTAGCTGATCCAATCGAGGAATTACCGCCTGAAAAGTTCCTTGAGGAGTGAATGTTCCCACATGAAGCTCATACAACACCATGCGCTTGAGAGGGATGCCCTCCCAGTGAGAGTCTTTCCAGGAAAATTGGGAGTGATCCACTACTTCTGAAAACTGATGGATTCCTTGGGGCTGAAAGTGGGAAGCCGGGTCAGGTTTTTGTTTCTCTCCATCCAGAATATAAAAGTACCGGGTTCCAGAAGGAATGTTTTCAAGAAAAATTGTCCAATAATTCCGGTCTTTTTTCTCTAAGACACATTTTTGTTTCAAGGGGGAAATCAATCGGATTTCAACTTTTTTGGCTCGAGGAGCCCACACTTGAAACCAACAGCCTCCTCCATCCACACATTGAGCCCCTAAATCCAGATCAGGCATAGAGTTTTCCCTTGTTTCCGGCATGATTTGATACAGATCCTTTGGACCTTAAGACCGTCGTTCAGATTCTTTCAAAGACACCAGTGTTCGATTAGCTTGTTGACGGTAATCGATCTTATCTTCTCTGGCTAGCCATCCCAAAGCCTGCTGGACCACCACTGTTTTCTCATCCAGCATTTTGGGGAATTTTGAGATGGCGACAGCTTCTTCTTTTTGAAGAATATCCCAAATCTTTCCTGCGGTTTTTCCGATTTTTTCTTTCATCTTTTTCTCCTTTATTATTCATAAAAAAATGGCGATATTCTCATCATTATTTCAATTTCATGAATATACAACTTTTTTTTCAATAACCAAGGTTACTATATTTTTATTATTCTAGTCTATTATCCACGAGTCGAGAAAGAACTAAGCTTAATAAAATTCGGGTGTGGCTGAAGCGACATAATACAGAAAAAGGCAAAAAGTGAAATGCGAAAGGTAATATACAAGGTAATATTTTAAATGCTTTTTTTCTATATTTTACATTTCTCATTTTACATTTTACTGT
>Ga0180433_10004597_pt1 | contig 19257 bp, 16 predicted proteins | sample SS_ome_8_FD_132980 | JGI IMG/M metagenome (GOLD analysis project Ga0180433, IMG submission 132980) | Hypersaline lake sediment archaeal communities from the Salton Sea, California, USA - SS_1_D_1 metaG | ecosystem: Environmental > Aquatic > Non-marine Saline and Alkaline > Hypersaline >... | reverse complement strand
ACTGTGCTCTCTGGTGTAGTTGAACTTATCGAGATACTCCCATGAGATGACCTTGATGAGCTCCTCAAGATCAGTCGGCAGTTCATATGAATTTGCCATGTGAATGGGGCGGCGGATTGCTCTCGTATCGGTATCGACACCCTCTCCCGCATGAACGCAGAGGGTATCTATCTTCCAGCCTGGATTAACATCACCTTTCACTGATCGCACCTCCATCATGTTTTTCCTGTTGTATCGATTAATAGCATTATTTCTCCTTATGAATAATAGCAAGAGAAAAAACAGGACTCTAATCGAACAGGAAATGACTGAGATGATACATCAGTATATAAAAGAGAAGCTTACCCCGGAAATCTTTCAAATGGTGATCAACAACAAAAGATATCTTTTAATCGACAATTATAAACTCAACTCTTCTGTTCAGCGTACGACCTTCTCTGGTGTATTTATCTCTTTTCCTCACGTATCACATAAAAATACCATCGTCAAGAGTTAATTTATTGGGTACATACCCCCTTCCTTCGTATAAAAAAAGGGAGAGAAGCGCTGGCTTCTCTCCCTGTATGTTCACCGACTGTCATACCCGGTTTGATAACCGGTATATAAGTAATAAAACTCTTTTAAACTGCGAGACGCATTAACTACCCCTTCGCCTGAGCGCGCAGCACCTTCTTGTCGATCTTGCCGACAGCGGTCATCGGTATCTCATCGACAATCTCAACTTCCTTGGGAACCTCATAGGGCGCGCAGTTATCCTTGGCGAACTTGATGATATCCGCCTTCAGCTTCTCCTTGTCGCCGTCGAACTCGAAGGCCGGATCGAGCTGTACATAGGCACGAACTTTCTCCGAACCCGGCCGATCGGGATTCTCAATGCCGATGAGCGCCAGCATCGCGATTGCCGGATGCTTGGCGATAACATCCTCCACCTTGCTCGAGAAGACCTTGTAACCGCCGACAATGATCATATCCTTCGTCCGGTCAACTATGCGGATGTAGCCATCTTCATCCATGATGCCCACATCACCGGAGTGCATGTACCCATCGGCATCGACCGCATTCTTGGTCTCATCGGGTCTGTTGAAGTATCCCTGCATGACGAGCGGCCCGGCGGCGCACATCTCACCCGCTTCGCCAATCGGCACCTCTTCCCCCGTTGCCGGATTGACTAATTTGAAGTCGACGTTCAGGAAGGGCATGCCGACTGTCCCCAGTTTCTTTTCCCCCTTTGCCGGATTCATGGTGCATACCGGCGACATCTCCGTCATCCCGTAGAGCTCGAGGAGCTTCCCCTTGCCGATGATCTTTTCCAGCTCCACCTGTGACTCCTTCGGGAAGGGTGAAGCTGCGGAGATGCAGATGCCGAGCTCCGAATGATCGAGCTCTTTGAACTTCGGATTCATCATGAGCAGCTGATAGAGTGAGGGGACGTTAACCAGATTGGTCGGCCGGTACTTCGTGATCATCTCGCAGATGAAATCGGTATCACGCGGATTCGGAACCAGAATCTGGCTCCAGGCGGCCTGCACCGCCGCCTCGCAGACGGTCAGTCCGGCGATATGGAACATGGGGAATCCGGAGCAGAGAACCCCCTCGCCGTGCTTCCATCCCATCCAGGTCATGATAGCCATGATGTTATGGGCGCAGTTTCGATGGCTCAGCATCGCACCCTTCGGATCGCCGGTGGTTCCCCCGGTGTACTGAATCCAGCCGATATCATCGGGGGTTATATCAACCTTCACCGGTTTATCGGAGTATTTTTTCAGAACATCCTTATGATAGTGGAGCACTGTTTTCCCCGGCAGTGGCGTTACCTCCCCGAAGGGGATCTTCTTGAGAAGCTTGCCCAGTACCTGCTTGATCTTCGGCAGAAATCCTGCCACGCTGGTGGCCACGACGAGCTTCAGCTGCGGGATATTCGCCGCGATCTTGGTAATGATACCGGCAAAAATTGCATCAAGGGTGACGAAGGCAACATTCTTGCCGGTGGATCCCAGGTCATTGAGCTGATACTGAATCTGCGGACCTGAGAGAAGCGGCGAGACGCCCGAGACGATGCAGCCTGCCCGAAGCGTGCCAACCACCGTTATCACATACTCAGGCATATTGGGCAGGTTGATACCGACAACATCACCCTTCTTAAAGCCGTTCTCAATAAGCATGTTGGCAAACTGATTGGCATATTTATCCAGCTCTGCGAAGGTTATCTCAGCACCCAGATAGGCAAAGGCCATTTTGTCGGGATACTGTTTGATGCCCTTTTCAACCATATCCACATATGTTGTTTCGAACTGCTCCGGTTTGAGATCTTCCATCCCCGGATCCCAATTCTTCATCCAGAATCTGTCCTTATAATTCAGCGCCATAGACTAGAACCTCCTTCTTGTAATATAATATTATGTAAAATAAAAAAACGGTAGAGAAAGTACTTCTTATCCTGTCAACGGGTAAAGGTTTCTGTACTGTTTATCACTCAATGAAAATCTTTTTCTATTTATTGCCAAAACCTCTCAAGGTAATTGATAACGCTATCCATTTATTAAAAAAAGATCAAGCAAAATATGAAGATTGTATAATTTTTTTAAGTATTTATTTTTCGATTAAGGGGAGAGAACAACGGACACAGATGAAATAAGAAACGGGCCTTATACCTCATCCTCGAATGAATGATGCTCCCGTGAAACAGTAATCCGCTCTTTTTAATCCGATTCTGACTTATCACGCTCCCGTATCTTCTCAATCATTTCATCGATGATGAGCCTGGCTTCGAACTCCTTGTCCCGCTCCTCCTGATGGGGAGAGTTCCTCGAGCCAACTGCTCCCGGCAGTGTGGGATGTATTACATTGGGCTTCTTCTTGTTCTCATTCATAATAAGCAACCTCGCTTCTCCGTCGGGGGATGATCCTCTCTCAATATAATAACAGTCCGGAACGGGGGCGTCAAGGAAAACTGATTTTCATGAAATGCGGCACTTCCCTCTGTACGGTTCATCACACGCTCCCCATTTCGCCCTGATACGCACCAATAGAGCTTTCTTAAGCTCCGGGTGACTTTCCACTGGATGACATGGATGACCACCTCTACGGCGGCTCCCTCTCCATCCTGTAGAAGCTCTAAGAGAATCAACTGAGAGAGGGAACGGGTGATGCTCCTGCTGTACTACTCGCTTGACATCATCATAAAAATATAGTATATTTTTACTTATAATAATTTTAATTGTTTAAATCAGCAAAATATTCATATTCTATCAAATTCTGCGAGAATTCGGTCGGGCACATTCGGTAATGATGTCCGGGATAAAACCGCCGTACAGAAATATAGGTATACGACCATCACCCGGCATTGCGAGCAAGAGGCGGTACATTTAAGCGAGTACGTGCAGGCAAGTGAAAACAGAGGAAAACCGTCACGCCGCAGGTGAAGAAGGGGTGATAGAACAGAGAGAGGAGAGCATTCTTTTGTATACATAAAGGCTTCAATTCTTTCGCGAACAGATGAACAGCAAAATGGAAATGAATGTAAAAAAGCTCGACATAGATGAGTTCGCCAGATGCTATGCCACGAACGAACGAAGAAGAGACCTCTTTAAAAAATTTATCGAGGAGCTTCAACTCGTCAGATCACAATGCAGCCGTTTGAGGGTTATCGTTTTCGGAAGCTACATAACGAATAAAGAGGAGCCGAATGATATCGATCTCATGATCTCCCTTATCCCGGATCAGGATCATGTTTTTGACTTCATGACTGACGGCATGCAGCAGAAAAACGATGACGAAGTCGATATACAGTATCAAAAAGCTGAATATTTTCTGAAAAATGCTCAACAACTCGTCGACTTTTTCAATGAGAATCCATTGAACAAGAAGAATGGGATTCAGATTGAAAACTGCGTTGAGATTAAGGACATTTAAGTAAACTTTTCTTTAATTTTTTATATATAAATATTTTTTTCTAACCAAATATTGATACAATTCGCAGATATTTCGAATTTTTTTAAAAAAATCCCTTGACTTATTTTATTAACAATGTTAACTTAACAAAGTTAAATTAACATTGTTAAGTTCACAACGAATTTTACCGTATAACTGCCATCAAATAATTATACAATGCCACGAGCTACGAGAACAACAAAAGAGGTGGACCATGTTAAGGAGGAAATCCTCGAAGCGGCACTACAGATCATCGTCGAAGACGGCTTTCAGAATCTGAGCATGCGAAATATCGCCGAAAAGCTCGGTATGACGGCAGCCAATATCTACAATTACTACACCAACAAGGATGAGCTCTACATCCTGATACGAACCCGGGGATTCGAGCTCTATTACGAGTACCTGAATACCGCCTATCGAAAACATGATAACCACCATGACCGTCTCAGGGCAATGATACGGGCATACATCGACTTCGGTATCAGCTACCCGAGTTATTATGATATAATGTTCACTGATCGCGAAACACCTAAATTCAACGACTATTTCGGAACGGAAATGGAACCCCTCTCATTCATGGAGAAGCAGACAGCGCTCAAATCATTCTATCTCGTCTTCAACACCATTCACCACTATCTGAGAGGGGAAGGCTGTAGCGAAGTTGATGCAATGTACAAGACCATACAGGTATGGTGCGATCTGAACGGCGTGGTGAGCCTCTACAACAGCAGGCTCCTCCACGAAGTTGTGGAAAATGTCGATGAAATACTGGAACTCATGGTCAGCGACGTGACGAAACGGTATATCCTTTCCAGTAATCAGGAAGAATGAAATGCCTCTGCTGCTCGTGTTCGGGAGTGCTCTTTTAGTATCTATAGTATTACTTCCCCAATTCCAAAGAGAGGGAATATTGACAGGATTACAGGATAAAATGGATAATAAAAAGTATTTATCCTGTCCAAGGATTATTTTACAAACAAGTATTCTGTTCGATTTCGATAATTATCGGTTAAGAAAATTTATGATAAAAAATGACTATACTACATTTTATCTCGCTTATCATGTAAATCCTGTCAAAATATTTCATGGTATCATACTCTCAGTATCGGGAAAAACCTGAAAAATATCCGGGTCCCATCCAATACCATTTACCCATAAAAGGAGGTACCATCGTGCTCCTCTACATAGCAGGCAAAAAGAAGCGTTCGTCAACCAATCTCCTGGCAAATGTGCTCCTGCGCATCATGGCGGCAAATTTCAACCATCGCAAATCCATTAAGAAATATCTGAAAAGCGATGAGGGTTGGATAAACTTCATCACGGGTATTAAAACCGAAAGCGAATCCGTTGAAGCTGCCATCTCCTTCAGCGAGGGGAGCGTTACCGTCATGAGCGCGATTCCTGAAAACGCAGATATCATTCTGATATTCAGGAACGATACAGCGCTGAAAAAGCTCCTCGGCGCTCCGCCGACCGATCAGATTTACATGCTGCTGAAGAGCGATATGCGGGCCGAGGGGAACGCTTCCTATCTCAACCTCTTCTTCTTCCTCCTCTCGGTCCTGCTGCACAATAAGCAGAAAAAGCAGATGAAAAAGGAGCGTACCGTTTCGAAGAAGAAGCTGCTCAGGGAATCCCCCGTGCCGCAGAAGGGACTGAGCGATGAACTCATCTCGCGACGCGCATACCGCATGAAGGCCGATACCATTGATCCGGGAGTTAAATATCTCGATGAACCCTATCTCTCGGAATACAGCCTCGAGGATTTTCCCCGCCTGAAGGAATTTCTCGATATACATTTTGAAGTAACACCGGAGGTCTGCTCCGAGCTTCCCAAACTCGTAACCGACTGGCACAAAGCCAATGGGTTCGAGAGAGACAGTGATGGCAATACTTGGATACCTGTACTCAGAAAAGCACATTCTTACAAGTATCTCATGGAGAATCGCGCGCCCATCATCAGGAAGAGTGATCTCATCGCCGGTACTACCACCACCAAGGAGATCGGCGTGGTCGTCTATCCCGAAGGACACGGCACCATGGTCTGGTCCGAGCTCTTCACCGTTCCCAATAGAACACTGAATCCCTACGGCGTCTCTGAAGAGGTCAGGAACCTCCTGCATCACGAGATCTTCCCCTACTGGGCAAAGCGCAACTTCAAGGAATGGGTTAGGGAGAAATACAAGAACCCGCTCTGCCAGCGGATCGACGAGCGTTTTGCCGTCTACTTCGACTGGAAGCAGGCGACCATATCACACACCATACCAGATTTTCCAAAGCTCCTGCGCCTCGGCACCAAGGGAATCATCGAGGAGATCAAAGAACAGATGCACACCGACGCTGATCCTGAAAGGCGGGCAGTTCGTGAAGCGATGATCCTCTGTCTTGAAGGGCTGACCGCCTATTCGAAGAACCTCGCCCGGCAGGCGGAGAAAGAAGCAGAAGCGGAAACCGATATGCGGCTCACAGCGGAGCTCCGAAAGCTCGCCCTGATCTGCGAGCAGGTGGTTGAAAATCCTGCCCGCACTCTCGACGAGGCCGTCAATGCAATCTGGATCACCTGGGTGGGCCTGCATATGGAGAGCACCAATGCCGGCCTTTCTCTGGGTCGCCTCGATCAGTGGCTGCAGCCTTTTTATGAAAGCGATATGGAAAAGCTCGCCACTGAAGAGGAGCGCAAGGAGTACTTGCAGCACGCCATCGAGCTCATCGGCTGCTTCTTCATGCGATGCACCGATCATCTTCCGCTTTCACCTGATGTAGCCAACTACTACTTCGGCGGGAGTTCATCGGATCAGGCAATCACCCTCGGCGGGATTACGCCCGAGGGTGAGGATGCCGTCAACGACATGACCTACATCTTCCTGAAGGTAACCGAGATGCTCAGCATCCGCGATCCCAATGTCAATGCGCGCTTTCACCCCGAACGAAACAGCGAAACCTACTTAAAGAGGCTCTGCGAGGTCAATCTCATCACCGCGGCAACACCTTCAATGCACAATGACAGGGAGGTGATGCTGTCGCTCGAGGAATTCAACTATGACATAGCGGATTTGCGAAACTGGTCTGCCACCGGCTGCGTTGAACCGACCCTCTCGGGGAAGCATATCGCCCACACCAATTTCCAGATGATGAACATGGTTGCCGCCCTTGAGATGGCCCTCAACAACGGCCGCCATCCACTCATGAACTGGAAGCTGGGTCCGGACACGGGAACTATCGGGAACGATGACTTCAAATCCTTCGAGGCTTTCTTCGAAGCCTTTACCACTCAGTTCAAATATCTCATCGATCAGTCCATCGAGTATAACCATCTCCTTGCGGAGTCCCATGCCTATATACGCCCAACGCCCCTGCTCTCCTCCTTCATTGACGGCTGCATACAGAGCGGGAAGGATGTCACGACCGGTGGTGCGATGTACAACAGCTCCGGCGCAGCCATCATCGGACTTGCTGATGTGACCGACTCGCTCATGGTGATTAAAAAGCTCGTCTTTGATGAAGAGAAGGTTTCATTTGTGGAGCTGAAAAAAGCCGTTGACCATAACTTTGAAGACAACCCGGCTCTCCACGCCATGGCGACCAGAAAAGTACCCCTCTTCGGTTCAGGAAGCGACGAATCGGTTGCATTAGCAAATCGGATAACGAAATGGGCCCACGACTATTACGGCAGCTTTACGAACTACCGCGGTGGCCCCTACACGGTGGGATTCTGGTCGATGTCAAATCACGTCGCCTTCGGGATTCTCACCGGCGCTCTCCCTTCCGGCAGGCGATCGGGCAAGCCCTTCACCCCGGGATTGACACCGCAGCCGGCAGCCTCAAACAGCCTCCTGGACAATATCCGGGATGTTGCGCGGCTCGATTCCCGAAATATGAACAACAACATGGCCTTTAACATCAAGGTGATTCCCGGCATGGGCGATTCACGCGAGAAGATCGTGAATGACATGTTCTCCTACGTGAAGACCTACTTTGAGTTGGGCGGCATGCAGATGCAGATGAATGTGGTGACCTCGGACACCCTTCGTGATGCCATGGCTCATCCTGAGAACTATCGGAACCTCATTGTTCGTATATCGGGATACAACGCCTACTTCGTTACCCTGAACCGCGATCTACAACTTGAGCTGATCGAGCGTGCGGAGTACGGGATCTGAAGGCGATGAAAAGGGTGAACTCCATTAAATCGGAGGGAATGAGAACGCCCCTGATACTTGAAATTAAGGGGAACTCCCTCGATGACGGGCCCGGTATACGATCCGTGATCTTCTTCAAGGGATGCCCACTCTCCTGCACCTGGTGCCACAACCCCGAGAGCAAGCGTGCATCCGTGGAGCTGGCCTTCGATCCGAAGGAGTGCATCGGCTGTGATACCTGCATAGAGGTGTGCACCGAAAAAGCCCTTTCCCGGAAAAATCCACTGTTCATCGACCGGCGAAGGTGCACGCTCTGTTTCGCCTGCGTTGAGAACTGTCCATCCGGCGCTCTCAGCAGGGTGGGAACAGAGATGACAGTGGATGAAATTGTCGAAAAAGTGCTCATCGATAAGCCCTTTTTTGATACCTCGGGTGGCGGTGCCACCCTCTCCGGCGGTGAGCCGACCATGTACATGGCGTTTACCTCTGAGCTCCTGAGATCCCTGAAGGAACATGGCATACACACCCTCATTGAGACCTGCGGTCTCTTCGATTATGATGAATTCACCGAGATGCTTCTCCCGGTGCTTGATATCATCTACTACGACATCAAACTCATCGAAAGCGAGGAGCACCGGCGATACTGTGGTACTCCCAATGAACAAATACTCGATAACTTCATGAGGCTTCTCGAGATAACAGGAAGTGCAACAACCCTTTTGCCGAGAACACCTCTTATTCCGAATATCACCGACAGCGAATCGAATTTGAAGGGGATAGCTGCATTCCTGAAAAAGAACGGAGTCACGAAAGCTGCCCTCCTCCAGTACAACCCACTCTGGCACGAGAAGAGCGAAAAGATAGGCGCTGAGAATCCACATAAGGCTAACAAGGAGATGAAAACCTGGATGAACCGCGATCATTTCAAGAGATGCCGTGAAATATTCAGCGAGGCAGGTATCGAGGTATGCTAATGCGCTGGTAGTAATTTTTAGTTATTTTAGAAATCATTACACTATTAGACAGGATAACTGGTTAATCCTGTCTGAGCTCTTTTCCCGCCCGGTATGGGGTCGTGCCAAACTCGTACAGAAGCAACTAAAAAAGCCGGTCTTTTGTTCACGGCTTTGCCAGATTAAGTGTATGGAGGTGAATGATGAAAAAGTTCAGGGATAAACTGGTCTTTATCACCGGCGGTTCCAGCGGTATCGGCCTTGAAACGGCAAAGCTGCTCGCTGCACAGGGAGCCCATATCGCCATATTCTCCCGAAGCGCTGAAAGGCTCAAGAGGGCAAAGGATGAAATCGAGAGATCACGCCGATCCGATCAACAGCGTGTAACAACCATGCAGGTTGATGTTGCGGACAACAAGCAGGTCAAGCGAAAGATGGCCGCTGCGGTTAAGAAGTTTGGAGTTCCCGATATACTCATCACCAGTGCAGGGGTCGGTCATTCGGATAGTTTCGAGAATATCGACTACGAGACCTTCGACCGTATTATGCAGATAAATGTCTACGGTACGAGAAACACCATCGCCGCCCTCCTCCCGGCAATGAAGAAGTGGGGAGGTCATATCGTCATCCTGGCCTCCGAAGCAGGATTGATCGGGATAATCGGCTATACCGCCTATGGCACCTCCAAATTCGCCCTGGTGGGATTCGGCGAGTGCCTTCGCGGCGAGGTGAAACGACATCGAATCGGGGTAACCGTTATCTGTCCACCCGAAGTCGAAACACCGCTCGTCGATGATGAGGCGAAGACCATGCAGCCCGAGGCGAAAGCCGTCAAGCTCCTCGCCGGCGTGCTCAAGCCCGAAACCGTGGCGCGCTCTATTGTCCGGGGGATCAGATGGAACCGGTTCATCGTTGTACCCGGCCTTCGCGCCAAGTTCATGTATCATGCAAAGCGATACTCGCCGGGATGGATGCCCCGACTCATCACCGATATCACGGCAGGTCTTGCGGCAAAAAAAAGATAGGGACACCCCTTATCCCTGTTGATAGCAAAGCACCCTCTTCTGCTTTCATTCAAGAATATACTACCCCGCAGTAAACTGCAAGGGCTATCGCAGTCGATAACCGCAACATCGGCGGGGTATTTGCTTAAGACGAGCCTGCCAGCGGACACAGGATGTGAGAAACAACGCTGGCCAAGGGGACATCCTATTAATAGTTTTTAGAAGTCCCCTTATGATAAATGTGATTGAAAAATCAACCTCCCCATTATATATGTATCATCATACCGACACACGGAGCTTTTCCCCAATCGCAATCCCATGGAACAGAAACAGTTAATTCTCATAAGCGGCCTGCCGGCGAGCGGCAAGAGCACCATCGCCGGGGAGATAGGCAGGAGGACCGGATATGCGGTGCTCAGCTCCGACACCATTCGGATGGAATACTTTTCCTCGAACGATTACCGACAGGTCAAGTACTCCGGGCCCGCGAAGAGAATGGTTTTTGATATCATGTACCTGAAGGCGGAACTGGAGGTGATGCATCACAACGGAATCATACTGGACGGCATGCACTTCAATCCACAGGGATGGCGGAAAATCGGTGAGATAGCCGATCGGGTGGGAGGAACGGTTTTCTTCATTCAGCTCATCGCCGATTACAATACCCTCGCAGAGCGGATACAGAAGCGGGGAGAAGATATTCACGAATCCGAGGCCGATATCACGGTGCTCGATCGATACTGGGAAAAGCTGCAGAGCGGCAAATTGAGATATCCGACACGTATCGAGGAATTCGTGAAACTCGGATTTCGCTGGTACGAAATGGATGCTCTGTCTATGAGTGTTCTTGCCGGCAATTGGGATCTGCCTGAATGGCTCGCGATGCTTACTGTACCGAAAGGCGAATCACCATAGGATGAGGAAAGGTCAGGAGAGATCAGAACCGCAGCGGGACGCATTGCGGCTCATAGTATCACGGGAGCGGAACAAACCGTTTCAGCCAACCATCCGTTTCAGCGAGACCCGCGCTTCAGCCATCCGCTCCCTGGTCGTATCGATGCGTGAGAGATAAGCCTTCCCCTTTGAGGGCTCAATTCTGGTGAGGCGCTCGTAGAGTTTAATTTCAAATTCAAGTCCTGCTTCTATTGACGCAGCGATATCTTCTGCAGCGGCCGGATCGAAGATCAGGTGACGGGTGTTTATCCTGCTGGTTGCAATTCGCTCCGCAATCATCCACGCATTGCGGGGAGTTATTCTACCGCCGACAGACGTTATCTTTCCCCTCGCCCTGACTCTGTCAACGATATCAGCGGTTTTTGAGAATACCTCTTCATCATCAACATCCCTCCTCATCGACCGCGAGAGATCGCTCCTTCCCACCGTGACCTGATTAATATGCTGAAATGCCGGGCTCTGCAGCAGCGTTTCGAGGTTCTGATATGCAGTGATAGTTTCAATGTTCACTGCCATATAAGGTTTCTCCCGCTCACGATACATTTCGTCTACTGTGTCGACAAAGTTTCTCAGACCATACTCAGATTCGACCATTGGAGCCAGTAAGCCGTTAATGCCGAGCGCTTGCAACACCCTGATATCATTCCTCGCTTCAGGACCGCCGATCTTCACAATAAGAGGAAGATCGGGCTCACCCAGCTCTCTCAGAAAGCTTATCTCGAGAAAGCTCATATCCTCGACCTCGGTTCCCCCCTTGAGGGCTACCAGACCGCAGGTATCGACAAGTGTTTTTAGTATGCTTTTCAGACGAGACATGTTCATCCTCCCACAGGATCATACCGGTATCAGTATTTTCGGAACAAACGGGGGATAAATGAAGGGAAATACGTACTTTGCATCAGATGAAGTTTCTATTTATACTATTAAAACCCATGAAGTGCTCATTCGGCATCTGCTGTTTTCTGCATTAAAATTCAGTCCCTCCCATTAACGCAAAGAGGGATGCCATCAGGCATCCCTCACAAGTTTTAAGGTGAAAGCACTGTTATATTCTTTTCACTGAGACAGCTCTCGGTCCCTTGTCGCTAGTTTCAATTTCAAACTCAACCTTTTCACCCTCGTATAACGTTTTAAAACCGTTACCTTCAACTCCCGAATGATGAACGAATACATCACCGCCATCATCCTTTGAAATAAAACCATAGCCTTTACGGTCGTTAAACCATTTTACAACACCTGTTGCCATGCTACACTCCATAAAATAAGTTTTCGGTACTAAAACCGATGAGAATAGCCTCATGAAAAACTCTAATTCTTCCCCGGGGTTAAAAACTGGTGAGAAAATAGGATTATTTCAATGATGCTATACCATTATATTATCGGCCATTCTCACTTGAAACAAATAAATTGTCAATTAATAATAAAAAAAAATTCACTCCTTTGATGATATCCCCGGCAACCGTTGGGAAATGTACCGCAAATCACGCCCGGCAGGATTCGAACCTGCGACCTACGGATTCGAAGTCCGGCGCTCTATCCAGCTGAGCTACGGGCGCATGGGTGAAAAACTCCTTACCACATAACAACCATAGAGAAAGCGCCGACATTGTCAAGGAAAATCGTGAAGATTTCCATAACTTCATATCCGACTCAATCGTATGCCATCACCCTCTCGTGAACGCATAATGTGAAATGATGCGATGGGGACTACGGCTATTCTTTTCATCTCTGACTAATGATGTACCGCCATCAAGGATGATTGACAAACCGATACATGAGAACTATACTATGCCCGAGCGCTCTTCTCTTGATAGATACAAAAGGCCATCAATGAAAAAACGAATTCTCATCGTTGAAGATGAAACCATCATTGCAATGAACATACAGAGTATTCTTGAAAAGAAGGGATACCAGATAGTTGCAATGACCGCCACCGGGGAAGAGGCAATCGAGCTCGCAGATCATCATAAGCCGGATATCATCCTCATCGATATAAAGCTGGGCGGTGAGATGGACGGTATTGCAGCCGGTCAGGCAATCAGATTAGTACACGATATTCCCATGATATACATAACTGCTCATGTTGATGATGCAACCATCAACGAAGCAAAAGCCACTGAGCCTTACGGATATATAGTAAAACCGATCAAAGGCGATGAACTCGCCTCAGCCATTGAGGTGGCACTCTACAAACACACAATGGAACTGAAGCTCAAGGAGAGTGAGCGAAATCTTGATTCAATAATACAATCAACCCTTGATATCATTTTCAAGCTGGACAGCGATGGGAACATCCTCTTTGTGAATGATGCAATTCGACAGTACGGCTATCAACCGGAAGCGCTCTTTGGACGAAGAATCCTGGATCTGGTTCATCCCGACGATAGAGAGAAAGCACTTCGTAATTTTACAGAAAGAGGGGCGGGAACCCAGCTCACAAAAAATTTCGAGTTGCGAATACTGGCCAAGGAAGAACTTATCAGATATGCTGGAAAATCCGCCGGTGATATCGATGCGAGAATATTCATTATCAATACTGAAGAAATTGATGCTGATGGGAAATCACCTGGAAGAACATTCACTGGAACCTACGTGTTCGCACGGGATATTACCGAACGGAAGCAGGCGGAAGTGGTCCTGTTCGACAGTGAAGAAAAACTCTCACAGATTTTACAGGGAAGTCCCATCGCAACATTTGTAATCGATACCGCAAACACTATTACTCACTGGAACAGCGCTCTCGAAAATTTGAGCGGCCTCAAAGCACAGGATATGATCGGTACCAGAAAGCAGTGGATGGCCTTCTACACCGATGAAAGACCGGTTATGGCTGATCTCATTGTTCGAAAAGCACCCGAAAAGGAGACAGCACACTACTATCAGGGCAAATACAAACGGTCTCGAGTCATTGATGATGCATTCGAGGCGGAAGATTTTTTCCCCCATTTAGGAGACGAGGGCAGATGGCTCTTCTTCACTGCTGCGCCACTGAGAAATACGCAGGGGCAGATCATCGGTGCCATAGAAACCCTTCAGGATATAACAGAGCAGAAGAGATTTGAGAACGCGCTTCAGGAGAGTGAAAAGAAATACCGAATGCTCATTGAAACGATGAATGACGGCATAGTGGTGATCGATGAAAATATCACCATTACCCTGACCAACGACAAGTTCTGTGAGATGATAGAATATTCAAACGAAGAGCTCATCGGCACATCATTAATAGATTATGTTTATGAATCTGATAGAGAATATTATAGAACGCAGTTGACCATGAGGAGAAAGGGATATGATGAGCCCTATGAGGTATCACTGATCTCAAAGCGCGGAGCTATTTCACATGCAATCGTTTCACCCCGACCGATATTCAATGATGACGGTAATTACATCGGAAGCTTCGGCATCTTCACCGATATCACCCAGAGAAAAAAGATGGAGGAGGATCTCCGCAATTCCGAGGAGAAATACCGAACCATTTTTGAAACGAGCAGCAGCGGAATGATAATCCTTGAAGAGGATATGACTATCTCCCTGGCAAATGAAGAGCTGGAAAGGATAACCGGTTATTCTCGCAATGAGATTATCGGCACAAAGAAGATTACCGAATTCATTTTCCAGGACGACATCGAACGGGCTCAGGCTTATCATGCCCAGAGAAGAATAGATCCGAAAAGCGTACCTGGCAAATACGAATTGCGTTTCATCAACCGCTCCGGCGAAAAGCGGGAGGGAATGGTCAGCGTTTCGATAATACCCGGAACGAAGCAGAGCGTTGTTTCCATAGAGGACACTACCGACAGAAAGCGCCTTGAGAGAGAAATACTCGATATCAGCTCCAAGGAACAGCAGCGGATCGGGCAATACCTTCATGATGATCTCGGTCAGATACTCACCGGTATCGGCTTTTTGTGTGAGTCGCATATTAAAAAATTATCAGAGAAGGAAAGTCAGGCGCTCGAAGATGCGAAACATATACACAAACTCATTACTGACGCGAAGGAACGCACCAGGAATCTCTCTCGTGGGCTCTCTCCGGTTACTATCGGCGCCGGCGGTTTAATCCACGCTATTGAATACCTTGTGGTAAACACGAAAGAAGTATTCGGTAATTCCTGCTCGTTCGAATACGACACCGATCTTGAGATTGCTGACAACACGGTAGAAACACAGCTCTACTACATCATTCAGGAATCAATAACCAATGCTATCAAACACGGGAAAGCCGGGAACATAACGATAGAGCTGAAAAGAAGGGAGGGGAGAATACATCTGAACATTATCGACGATGGCGAAGGCATTCAGGACAATCCGGACACAACAAAAGGGATGGGCCTGCGAATTATGTTCCACCGCGCCAGCATAATCGGTGCGACCCTGAACATCAATAAAAACAGGAAAGGGGGAACGACAGTCACCTGCAAATTGTAACGGGACTCCTTCAAAACCGATTGGTGGATTTTCTCTTCGAGTGAAAAACATAAAACCTATACCCGGTTTTCGTTATACCTTCAAAAATTGTATTGAATTCATATCAGGAAAAACTATAATGTGCGCTTATGAAAACTACAAAAAAGAGAAAGGTTTTCATAGTCGATGATCATCCAGTCGTTCGACAGGGTCTCTCACAGTTCATCAACAGTGAGGATGATCTCTTTGTCTGCGGTGAGGCCGAAGATGCCGAAAGCGCCATCAAAGGTATCAATTCGCTGAATCCGGACATCGTTATCGCCGACATCTCACTTCACGGAACCGGCGGCATTGATCTGGCCAGCGCGATCCAGTCTCGATTCGATATACCGGTCCTTATCCTCTCAATGCACGACGAGTTCATCTTTGCTGAACGGGCTATCCGGGCAGGTGCCCGGGGATACCTCATGAAAAAGGAATCGATGGAAAAAGTCATTTTTGCCATTCATGAGATACTCGAGGGCAAGATATATCTCAGCGATGATTTAAAAGATAAAATCATCAGTAAAATAATGAAGGGGTCTTTTGAATCGGAATCGTCCCTTGACCGTCTTACCAATCGGGAGATGGAGGTCTTTCAAAGAATCGGCCTCGGCATGAGCACAAAATTCATCGCGCAGGAGCTCAACCTGAGTGTGAAAACAATAGAAACCTATCGTGAGCGTATCAAACAGAAATTAAATCTGAAAGACGCCAACGAGCTGACTCAATATGCGGTTCAATGGGGCTCTCTCATGGAAAAAAAATAATTTTCTCCCTCTGACACATGCAGCAACAAATGTACATTCGGTTCAATTGATCATGTAATGCGAATAATCATACGGAATCACCCTCCCCCTCATCAGTGATTACTTCTCCGGCAACGGCTGGCGCACGAAAACGATGACAATGTAGGGGAATCCCCCGACACCACTATAGGGAATGCGTTTACAAAAAAAACGGTATTTCACCCGATTGATTTCCTTTATCAAGGAGCGTATCTTTACGAACAGTGCATGCTGTTTGATGAGTACTATCAACGGCAAAAGCATTCTCGCTTATTATTATGAGGATGGAGGAGTAGACATGAAGGGGAAAAAATTTCAGAGCTTGAAGATAATTCTCTCTTCAATCGTGGTGCTGATTGTCATTTTACTGACAGCGGTACTTGTAACCGTCTCGTACAACGCAGCATATCAATCGGTTGAAAGCGCATATCTCAATCAGCTGCAGAACTTTAACAAGGACGTTGAACGACAATTAGCAGTCTTCTATGAACAGCAGGTCAACAATGCAAAGTTTCTTGCCAGCAACCGGACTATCGTGAACGCAGCGCAATCGGGAAATTTCGATGTGGCACGGGGCATGCTCACGAGTTATTTCAAGAACATTGGCGGCCTGGAAAACATTTTTATTTCAACGGCTGAAGAGAACACGATGATTGTCGCCGATGGAAAAAATGGAAAATCGGTAGGCCTCCGCTGGAAAGACACAGGCTTTAACGATAATATAAGCAATGCGCTCAGAGGCAAAATTCACATCAGCAACCCGTATAAATCTCCGGCAACCGGCATTCCCGTCGTACTGATAACGGTTCCCATTGTGGAGGGGAAACGGGTGGTCGGAATTTTCGGACTCCCATTCGATCTCGGCACCTTCTCATTTAAGATGGTCAAGGACATCAAGATAGGCAAGACCGGTTATCCCTTTATTATGGACGATAAAGGGCTCACCTTTGCACATCCCGACAAGGATATGATACTCACGCTGGACGTCAAGGAACATGACTGGGGAAAGCAGATGCTCGCTTCTGCAAGCGGCACTATTGTTCGCTACGAATGGAAAGGCAAAGATAAGATACTCACCTTTGTTAAAAACGATACATACCGGTTTATCTCCGCATCAACGATGTACGTTTCCGACATCAATGAGGATGCGCGGGCAATGGCAGTCATAATGGTCATTCTGGGCATTATCTGCATCGTTTTTGCGGGCATTTCCATATTCATCATCATTGTACGGAAGCTCAAACCGCTCGATGAATGTAAAAACGTGATGAACGATATGGCACAGGGCAATCTCACCTCACGTTACGAAGGGAAGATGTCCGGAGATGAAATCAGTGAGATTGCGAAGACGATGAACAGCTCGCTGGATCAATTTGAAGAGCTCATCTCATCGATTATCGTTGCCTCACAAAATCTCGCCCAGGCGGTCGAACAGATATCCACCGGAAATCAGAGCCTCTCTCAGCGGACGTCCGAACAGGCGTCGGCACTCGAGGAGGTGGCTTCCACCATCGAAGAGGCGACGGCAACCATCAAGCAAAATGCGGAGAATGCACAGGAGGCGAATCGAATGTCCGAGGACAGTCTCCGGCTGGGTGATGACGGCAGTGCGGTGGTGAATGAAGCTGTCAGATCAATAAACGACATAAGCGAATCGAGCAAAAAGATAGGCGATATCATTACGGTTATAAACGAAATAGCTTTTCAGACAAATCTCCTCGCACTGAATGCAGCAGTCGAAGCAGCACGTGCCGGCGATCAGGGGAGAGGTTTTGCGGTCGTTGCCGGTGAAGTGAGAAATCTGGCGCAGCGCGCCCGTAATGAGGCAAATAATATCGACGATCTCATCAAGAATTCTATTGAAAAGATTGAGAAGGGCTCCGAGCTCTCGAACAAGAGTGGTGAAGCGCTCGTTGAGGTTATCGCCTCCATACAGCGGATGAACCAGCTGATATCCGAAATCGCTGCTGCAAGTGAGGAGCAGCGGCAGGGAATCGATCAGATCAATATCGCTGTAAGCGAGATGGACACCATGACGCAGCAGAATGCCGCGCTCGTCGAAGAGACCGCTGCTGCCAGCGAGGAGATGGCCAATCAGGCACAGGAGCTCCTCAAAACGATGGAGCAATTCAAAATCAGTAAACACAAAACCCTTGAGATCGAAAATAAGCGAAAAAAAGTTTCATTACATCTCCTCGACCATAACGGCGACCGTGAAAGCAAGAAGACTGAAAAAAACAGCAGGATGAAAGATGGCAATGGAAACGGCAGGGGAATAGCAGGTGAACATAAAAATGAAATACACAATGTCGATCAACTTCTCAATGACGGGTTCGAGGAGTTCTGAATCACTGCCCGGTGCCAATGAACGAAAGCTCACTGATTCAAATCGGCAGCGACGAGGATACTGAGATGGGAGAAGTATACAGAACACAATCACGATGCGAAACGGCGAACCGCTTGAATGCGCTCCTTCACGAAATTGAAGAAAGGAACCGGGAAGACTTGATGCACTGTATGTTCAGTCTATTGATGCGCAGCAACCATGAGCAGGGGAAAACGAGCAGGGTGCTGGAACAACTGGCAGACGACTTTTTCTCTTTGTCTGAAAATCTGTTTCATCTGGCGGATTTCATATCATCACGATGGCCAAATGAAAAGAGAGATCTCGAGCTCAAGAGCTTCATCAAACCGCCATCTTCAAAAAAGCGGTCAACGATAAAAACAATACAGCGGGAGCATCAGCAATGGGTGATATGAAGCTACAGGATGTTTTCGTCGAGGAGTTCAAGGAGATAGCGGAGCACCTGGAGACGGATATCGTGAAGCTGGAGGAGGGCTTCAGCGCCGAGCTCGTCAACGACATTTTCCGGTACGTGCACACCATAAAGGGGAGCGCGGGGGTTGCGGGATATACCGGGCTCTACGAGTTCACCCATCAGCTTGAGAATCTCCTCGATATGGTGCGAGCCGGCGCGCTCGAGCCCGATCAGGAGATGATCGATCTTCTCCTGGAGAGCCTCGACTGGATGAAGATGTCGGT
>Ga0180433_10004595_pt1 | contig 19262 bp, 17 predicted proteins | sample SS_ome_8_FD_132980 | JGI IMG/M metagenome (GOLD analysis project Ga0180433, IMG submission 132980) | Hypersaline lake sediment archaeal communities from the Salton Sea, California, USA - SS_1_D_1 metaG | ecosystem: Environmental > Aquatic > Non-marine Saline and Alkaline > Hypersaline >... | reverse complement strand
GGCGTGGTAATTTGGGGGCTCACGCTCTTCTTTATGGATGATCTGAGCATTTCCGATTTCTGGGGCAACATTCTCGCTATGTTCAGCGGTATTGGATTGGCCTGGTTCTTTATGTTTGTTCGCAAAATAAAAAATATATCGACTATGGAACCTATCATTCTGGGGAATTTGTTAACCGGCGTGATCGGCCTGCCTTTTATGTTTCAATCTTCACCTGACGTAGGCGGATGGGTCGCATTGTTCATAATGGGAATTTTCCAATTGGGGTTGTCTTATTACCTATTTTCAATTGCCATCAAACACGTCACCGCTATGGAAGCGATTCTCATCCCTATTATCGAGCCGATTTTAAATCCAATCTGGGTATTATTGATGGTGGGTGAAGTACCTGGTAAATGGGCAATTGTCGGCGGGGTGATTGTAATAGCGGCGATAACCATCAGGGGTGTTTTAACGAACCGGAAGCAGGTATTGATTGCCAAATAAGACTGATGAGATTCAAGCCTTTTTTATCTAAGCTGGAAATTTTTATTATACCTCTTTTTTACTAAAGTAAAGATTGACCAGCGCAGCCATTGAGGTTCCAACAATGAGCAAAAATGATATTGCATTTATTACAGGCGTGCTCCCATCTCTCACTTGAAGGTAAAGGTTAATCGGAAGGGTTGCCTCTGATCCTACAAGAAAAAGAGTGGTGTTAAAATTTTCGAAAGACATAAGAAAGGCAACAGCCCCTGCCGCTATAATTGCAGGCCTCAAATATTTGAGGGTTATATGCCAGATTACCTCGAAGCGGTTTGCCCCAAGGTTCATGGCGGCTTCCTCTAATGTGCGATCAAATTTTTTTAAACGAGCCGATACTACCAGGGTAACAAGAGTGCTGATAAAAGAAAATTGCCCCAAAACTACCAACCAGAAGCCTGGACGGAAAAGCCCTACGTCTAAATTCCACTTCTCTTCAAAATAAATTCCCAGAGTGGTACTGAACATAAGAATGGATATTCCAAGGATAACACCGGGGATGACAAGGGGGGCAAGCATTAAAAAATAAAGTAGCTGTCTGAGGCGAAAATCCTCCTGCTCAAAAAGAAAGGCTGCGCATGTACCTACGAAGACAGAAAGCAGCGTAACAAAGAAGGCTGTCTGTATACTTATCCAAATACTATCTAAATTAATCTGATCATGAAAGATGCCAACCCGTTCAGGAAGGTCTGCCGTAAACCACTCCAGGGTAAAGCCCTTCCACGGAAGAGAGGGAAATTGGGAGTCGTTGAATGCAAGTATACATGTTACCAGAAGAGGGGCAAACAGAAAGGTAAAGTATGCTAGTACGTATAACTTAAAACCGATGGCATAGCCTTTAGATTGCGGCAGGGATCGTATCATTGTACAACCTTACTTAATGTCTGTTTGCTCAACTTCAACCCAATCCATATAACCAATGATGAAAGAAAAAGAAGAAGAAAACCAAATGCAGAACCCTGATTCCAGTTAAAGCTTGCGATAAATTGATTATATATCTGTTCTGTAAACCACAAGGAATTCTTTCCTCCCATCAGGTTGGGGGTCAAATAATTACCCAGGGTCAGCATGAAGACTACAATAGAGCCAGAGACAATCCCCGGGGTTGCATGAGGAATGATGATCTTAAACAAAATAGACCACATGTTGGCACCTAAGTCATAGGCTGCTTCAATCAGGCTGTCATCCAGGCTATCAAGCACCGAAATCAGGGGAACTACCATAAAGAGCATGGAAGTGTATACAAGGCCTAAGATCATGGTGCTATCCCTGTATAGCATCTCTATAGGCTCCGTCATTAAGCCCAGTTTTAATAGAAAATGGTTGATCACGCCACTTTCCCTTAACAGAATCATCCATCCGTATACCCTGACCATTTCGCTAACCCAGAAGGGCAGCAGGAGTAAAAGAGTGAGAGATCCCTGAAACCTGGGTTTTACTACCTTTGTAATATAAAAGGCTACGGGAAGGGCAATTACAAAGGTAAAGAAGGCTACTAAAATAGAATAGGTTGCTGTTCGCACGAAGGTTAGCCAGTAGATAGGCTCATGAAAAAAGTTTAAATAATTTGTGATGGACCATACCGTCTCACCAGCATCGTTTTCAGAGCGGAATGACATGACAAATAAGTCAATCTGCGGCAGAACAATCAAAAGGATAAGCCAAAGTAGAACAGGCGTTAAGAAAAACAGGAGTCCCCATCGAAATTGTTTTTTTATTTCAGTCTTCATTTTTTTTAAAACAGATACCGGACTTTTTGTTCCACCCAATTTCTATCTTGTCGTTTATCTGTATGTAGTCATACTGGCGGTTTTGTGGCAAGGCTATAAGAATCTCGGTATTTGCATTTACAGGGTTTGCAAGCAATCGGCTGTTCGCGCCGTCAAAAAGAATTGATTTAACAATAACCTCAAATCTATTCAAATCTTCAATGCACTTCTCAGGCTCAATCACCATGGCCTCTGGTCGTAAAAACAGGTTAACCTCGAGGCCTGGCTTGAGTGCCCTATCGATCTTCGTGTTAAAAACAGAGCCGTCATCTGTTTCAATTTCAGCAGATAAGCCCTCAGCTTTACGGATTTTTCCCGACCAGATATTATTATCCCCCACAAACTGTGCCACAAATGGAGTCTGAGGCTTGTTGTAGAGATTCTGGGGCGTGTCAATTTGTTCGAACTTTCCATTATGCATGACAGCCACGTAGTCAGACATTACCATTGCCTCAGATTGGTCATGGGTAATGTATACAAATGTAGTGCCAATTTTAGCCTGGAGCTTTTTCAGCTCTACCTTCATCTGTTCACGGAGTTTCAGGTCAAGGGCCCCTAATGGTTCGTCTAGCAGCAACACTGTGGGCTCCAAAACCAGGCATCTGGCAATTGCCACCCTTTGTTGCTGGCCTCCAGAAAGTTGTTCAATTTTCTTCTTGTCAAAACCTGAAAGATCTACACTGTCAAGTATAGCGCTGACCTTTCTTTTAATTGTTTCCCTGCTCTCTCCCCGTCGTTGAAGTCCAAAGGCTATATTTTCTCCTACATCCATCATGGGAAACAGGGCAAGGTGCTGAAAAATGAGGTTTACAGGACGTTTGTTAGGGGAGATACCAATCATATTTTCACCGCGAATTTCAATCCGCCCCTTAGTTGGTTCCGTAAGCCCGGCAATCATACGCAAAAGGGTGGTCTTTCCACAGCCTGAAGGACCAAGAATGGAAAAGAATCTGCCATTTTCCACCTCAAAAGATACATTATCTACTGCAGTAAACTCCTCAAATACCTTTGTAACATTCTGCGCGGATAAATCTATGTCCATAGGCTTGCCTTGATAGCAGGGTAATTAAATTTGGAGAAAGGGAAAGTTCTCTTGCAATGGTAAGAACTCTCCCTTTTTTATATAATCAAATGAATTGATTACACTTTATTGGTGTTAATCTTTACTTTGCCGCCTTTACCTTATCCAGGATTTTTCCCTCAATAGCCTCAAGTTTTGCCGGCACTGGTGGATACCACTTTATGTTGTCGATATCTTTTTGGGGAAAACTTCTTTCAAAATTAGCCTTTACGTCTGCATCCAAGAGTTTCACTGCCCCATCTGAGGCGGTGCCATATTTCTCGGCATTCGTAAATATTGCAGCATTTTCCGGACGTAACATGAAATTTATCCATTTATAAGCTGCGTCTACATTCTCAGATTTTGCCGGCAATGCAAATGTGTCTATCCAGCCTAATGCACCACTTGTTGGCGCGAGAAAATCGATGTCCGGGTTTTCTGCATTTAGCTTCCATCCACCACCATCCCATGCCATTGCAAGATAGACCTCGCCAGATCTCATAGATTGAAGCAGGGCATCTCCATTTGTCCAGTAATTTTTTACTATATCTTTGCCATCAATCATTGCCTGCCCGACTTTATTCATAAGGGCCTCATATGCATTTTCATCATTGTACTTGGCGAATGGATCATCACCCATAGAAAATGCAAGGGCTATCAATGTGGGTCGCTTTAGGCGGTAACTGACTCTGCCTTTATATTTTGGATTAAGCAGGTCGGAATAATCCTTCGCATCAGAGGCAAATTTTTTATTTACAACAAGCCCGGATGTTCCCCAGCAGAAAGGCACCGCATGAGGTTTGCCATTTACCATCGTATTTTTCTTTACGGCCTCCAGCATTGAGGGGATAATTTGATCGGTTTTAATCCTCGAAAGGTCAATGGGTTGATAAATTTCATATTTTTCCTGTACAGAAGAAATACGGTCCTGACTTGGCTGGGCAAGGTCAAAACCGCCACCGCGTGTTGCCCTTAGCTTGGCAATCATTTCCTCGTTGTTCGTGTATGTTACCTTTACCTCAATGCCGGTTTCTTTCTGAAATTTATCAACCAGTGTTTTAGGCGCATACCCTTTCCATGTAAGCAGTGCAAGTGTGTCAGCAGCTGCTATGCTAACATTAATAACTAAAAATGCAGACAGTAAAAATAGAACAAATAGTAGTTTTTTCATGACAATACCCTCCCATTAAAATTAAAAGATAGATACTATATACTCCTTGTACTAAGCCAAAATTTGTCTTGCTATCTTCCTGGGTATAAAAAACATTTGCTCCCTTGGGCCAGGCGGGCAATAGCAGAATTATCAGTTAGGTAGAATTTTTTGTTCTCTCAATATGCTTTAAACACAACATTTTATTTATTTTATTTCGATAAGCTGTGGATCCCCACGGGCAAGCCCGTGGCAACACTTGGTTTCGCCGATTTGCTTCGCGAACGGCGGGGCTTAGTGGTGCGACATCCCGACTATAGGCGCATTCATCCACTGCTAAAGCCGCGGCTTTCTGCGCTCGGGGTAAAGTAAGGCAAGCTATTTAGTGAAATCAATATATTATATGAAATGCGGAGTTGGCTGCATGTTATAACAATTGACTTTCACGAGCCCAACGTTATTTTACGATAATTAAATAGATTACTACGTCATCAAAATAATAGTGTTATATTGAAGAGCTGAAGTACAAAATACGGAAATGATACCTTTTGTGTAACAATAGTGTGTTACCAATAGTTAGCAATAATTTTTAGCTGAAGCAATAAGCTTTTTTTTAATTTTAATAAAAGGCAATCTATGCTGTCAACGTTTTTTTGGGTATTCCTGTTGAGTAATTTTTCCCCAATAATTGAAAAGGATAGGCCTCTGATAAAAAGCAAGTAGATGGGCTGAAAGGTGAGAGGAAAAAGGGCCTCGATGGATCTCCATTTTACTTTTTTTGCTTTACAAAAAAGGGACAAAGATATCTAAGCCGTATCGTGTTATGTGAGGCCTTTAGTTCTGTATTCTCGCTTAGAACGAAAAAGCTGTGTTTGGGTAGTACATTGTAAACATATCCCGGAAAAGGGTTTAAAGCCCTTCAAGTCTTCTTGGAGACCCTAATTGGCCTTCATGAAACATGGCCTTATAATTTCTAATCCCTTGCGTCTAAAAAAAGGGAATATGTCTGAGGTGATTCTGTGCATCACGTGAAAAAAATTACTCTATCTGTGCACTATTGCCTAATAACCTCATACGTGCTGATGGTGATTGTTTTCCTATCTTTGTTTCTTCTAACGACTCCGCTCACCTCCACCTCGCACTGTATATAGTCTATTATTTTACTGCCCTTCGTGTCCTGATCGATAAGGTATTCTTCCTCTTTGTGTGTGGAGAGAGCAGCAGCAATTGCCTTGCCCCTTTCATCCCACAAGGCTGGAACAACAATTCCCCTCAGCTTGATAACCTTTTCGTCTTCTCTCATATCCACACACTTTCTTCCCCAATGTCATTTATCGTTCTATATCATCTTACAGAGGCACAGCAAACCCTCCGAATAGTTTCATGAAATCAGGCAGCCTTCTCGGTAGGGCCGAGTTTATCTTCAATCTTTGCAATATGGGTTTTCTTATCGTACCACCCCTCAAAAAGCACCAGGTCCGGGTATTCATCAAAAGTGGTGTAATCCCTGACATCCAGACCCTTTAAGCTTGCCTGGCCTTCATCAAAAACCCGAATATCATAGTGATTTTTTTCTGCCTGAGGCCTTACCACGCTTTTAAGCTGCCAAACCCAGTTAGGATCCTTACCCAAATTAACCACAAGAAACCTACCCACCGACTCTGGAATACTATGGGGTTTAGACAGTTTCTCAACCTTTGCCTCTGGCACTTCTACTGTTTCTGATTTCTTTTTCCAAAAACTCCACGCCATATTTATCCTCCATCTGTTAAGGTTACAATGTTTTACCCTTTGGTATGAGCAACTGCCATGCCAAGGTTATAACATATTGATATACATAACTTTATTTCATGCAAGGGTTTTGAGATATGAACTGTTAATTCCTATTAAGGCAGGAAAGCATAAAAGTTAGGTTTGAAAGAAGAAGAAAAGAGAAATCAACATATTGAAATAATGGAAAAAGTCAGTATAGGAAATGATAGTTCCGATTTTTATATACATAGGAACCCGCAGTTCCGAAAAAATGGCAGCTGGATAAAAAGCGCTCGAACATGTCAACCCTGCAGGAAAAAATAGTTGTCGTCAATCATGGTAAAATTTGGGGAAGAATAACCCTTAAAAGGTAGATGATGCACTGTATTCTATTATCCGGTTTATTTAAAGTCCTCCTTTTTTAGGTCATATTTTTTCATCAATTTGTGTAATTGACGGGTGGTGATACCAGCTTCAAGGGCAGAATTCTTTATCTTTCCCATATTACGGCCTAATATTTGTTTAAGATAAAGCCTTTCAATATTCTCTACCCCCCTGCTCCTGACCTCTGCGAGGGTAAGCAGTGGATTTACAGGCACACTTGCCAAAGGGCTCTCCGATCCAAAAAGCTCGCTTGGAAAACTTTCAGGTGTTAACACCGGCGAGGATTCCAAAATGTAGGCTCGTTCCATGAGGTTTTCCAGCTCGCGAATGTTCCCTGGCCAGGAGTATGCCATTAACGCCTCCATTACCTGGGGATCAACATCGTCAATTTCTTTTGTATTAAACCTATTCATTCTTGCAAGGAACATTTCTACAAGATGAGGTATATCTTCGATTCTATCCCTTAGTGGAGGAGCTTCAATGGGAAATACATTGAGCCTGTAATAAAGATCCTTTCTAAAATCTCCCTCATCGCACATCTTTTTGAGATCCATATTTGTAGCCGCAATAATTCTCACATCTACCTTGATGGTTTCTTCGCCTCCGACTCGCTGGAAGGTTCTATCCTGAAGTACATGAAGCAGCTTTATCTGTGCTGACGGAGTAACAGTTCCCACTTCATCCAGAAAGATTGTTCCACCACTGGCTATCTCAAACTTGCCCAGTTTTCTCTTAACAGCCCCTGTGAAGGAGCCTTTTTCATGACCAAACAGCTCGCTCTCCAAAAGTGTGTCCGGTATCGCACCGCAATGTATTGCAATAAATTGGGCTTCCCTGCGGTTACTATGGCGATGGATCAACTTAGCTAACTCTCCCTTACCTGTCCCTGTTTCACCCATGAGTAGTACTGTGCTTCTTGTTGTAGCGACAGAGCGTACTTTCTCGAAGACATTTTTCATTGCCATACTTTTGGTCTGTACAAAATGTAATGATTCCCTTTGCCAAAATTGATCTCTAAGATAATCAAGCTCCGATTGTTCAAGCATAGATTTATGAACGGTGTCCCTGATATAAGTCAGCTCCTCTGGATCGATAGGATAGGTGAGATAATTACAGGCACCTGCTTTAACCGCGATTACTGCCTCTCTGATCATCTCCTGAGAAGACATAACTATGATCTCTGTCGCCGGACACAAATACCGGAATGCATCAAATACGGCTTTATACCCATTGTTTGCTTTCGATTTATTGAGGATTTCTATATCAACAAATAGAAAATCAGGGCGTCTGTCTTGGAGCAACTCTAACGCAGCATGCACTGTGGATGCTTTTTCAAGGCTGTATCCCTCCCCAAAGCATTCGTTAAATGCGACAAAAGCATCTTCGTTCTCTGATATTACAAGTATGCCTGCCATACCCTTTTTATTATCTTGTTTCATAGTATCTCTTTGCCTTGAGGGTGTTCTATCAAAAATAATGTATCTAACAAATTATATTTTTTAATGGCAAAAAGCAAACTCATAAAATTATTGGTCTTATAGAAAAATACTCTTATCATGGTACTGGAATGCCTATAGAAAAACCTCATGGCGTCTATAGAATTAACATATCGCAGTTGTTGTTTTCCGTGTTTTCCTTGACGGCGATAGAATCTATTAGGTATATATACTATCGGTCTGTAAAAAGCGAGTGATTATAAGGGGCTATAAAGGATAACATTCCGGTTCAATTAATAAATCAGCTTTCTCTTAGGTTTGATAGGGAGGGTATTTACATGATTACAGTAAAGGGATTGAAGGACCTGCTTGGTGTCATGGAAATGATGGCGGCTAACGAACGGCTTATCGGTAGCTTCTACAAGAGCTGTGCAGAGACATGGGAACAGGATCGTACATTTTGGCTTACTATTGCAGCAGAGGAAGAAAAACATGCAAAAAATATTGAGAGAATGGCGCAGATTATAAGCCTCAAACCGGAACACTTTGAGATTGGACGCCCTTTTAATACGGCAGCCATTCAGACAGTCATGGCAGGCATTGAGAGGCATCTGAAACGCCTGAGAGAAAGGCATATGACACGGGGCCAGGCTATCTTTATAGCACGAGATATTGAGACCTCCCTCATTGAAAAGAATTATGGGGAGATTGTAAAGACAAGCGATATAGAGTATCTTACATTGATGAAGGAGGTCACAGGAGAGACAGAAAAACATAAGGACAGTATTGAAAGGCGCATCCAGGAGATAAAGGCCGAGATATAGCAGAATTGTCACATATCCACATCCACTGCCGAAAAACTGACCTCAAATTACTACGATCTTTTGCTTCTCTTATAATAACCCCATCTCCTCTGCATGGCATCCTATGGATTTTATATTTCTTGACTACAATAATAATTTATGTAAGCCTTATCATTATACTATTATCATTACTTATGCAAAACCGGTTTTGAGATGCCGGGTCAAGGGCTTTCAGGAAGGGTTTGCAATTTTCACCGCAGAGCCGCAGAGAACGCTGAGGGAGATGTTTTTTAGCTTTCCGCTGAGAGGCCGGAAAGCTAAAATAGTCAGCCCTACCAGGCATGATGGTATACTATAGCCCGTGACAGATACCTGTCCGTGATGCTGCACTCAACGGCTGTATGGTTCCCCTTTGCTGTCCTCTCAACAGCAAAGGGGAAATATATTCGCCCTTCGTCCTTTGCGCCTGCCCCGTAGCTCCGGCAGATGGTACCGGGGTCTTTAGCGAAGCCCCGATGGCGGGATCTCCGCTTTGCTTCAATGGGCGGTGAGATTCACACATCAAACAATGAACCTGAAAGGAGGTAAAAATGATTAAAAAAGTTGTCTCTCTTATTCTTCTTGCGCTTGTTATTGTTTTTGTTATACAGAATACCCAACTCGTTGAGGTTCAATTTTTCTCCTGGAAAATCTCTATGTCCAGGGCCCTGCTTCTGCTAGCCACTTTTGTTGTGGGAATTTTCGTGGGCTTGCTATCTACGAGACTAAAACCCAGGGACCGTAAAAAGGCATGATTACATAGTCACTTAGTAGTTAGCCTTTATGTAAGGAGGTTTAAAAATGAGTAATGAAAGAAAAATTGTCAAGGGAGGCTTTAGGGCAACCCTCGCCTTAATCGTTTCAATAATTGCGCTTATTGTGGCCATTGTCGCATACAATCGAACGGGTGGTGAGGCGCACTTTAAGGCCCAGATTAAGGATCTCCAGGCTACGATCAAGGCACTAAAGGCCGAGACTTCTGACACAGTAACAAAGGTCCGGCAAGAGACGGCAAAAGCCCTTGAGAAGATAGGGATCGAAATCAAAAAAGAAGAAAACAAGGAAAAGAAATAAGGCCCTGAATACACACTAAAAACCTGTGCATCCATATTAATCAGAAATAATGCTGAATAACATGTCAATTCCTGTGCAATATCGTGCCACTATTCCGTTTTATAAATCTATGTCATGGCGAATATTAATAGGGGACGATATAGGACAATGGCAAGCCCTTCTATTTATAATCACCTATACCACAAGGCTTCATTGAACAAAGGCCATACCCTCATTATTACTGTTGCGTTTGCGGCGCTATCTTTATTTCCACCCTTCGATTTAATTGGCGACCCGCCTCCGTAGCGTTTGTTGCTACCGGCATTGTTTCACCAAAACCGACGGTTTGAATGCGACTGATATTTACTCCTCTCTCAACAAGAAGGTCTCTTACAGAGTCAGCGCGACGAAATGAAAGATCCATATTGTATTCTTCCGTCCCAACGCTATCTGTATGGCCTTCGACCCTTATAAGGGTTTGCGGATAGCGGGTGAGAACATCTGCTATGCGATCAATCTCAGTATAAAGGCCAGGTTTGACAACCGTGGAATTTGTGTCAAATGTAACATCGCCCTTGAAGGTTACCGCGAGAAGGTTTCCCTCCCTGCTTATAGCAGCGGCTTTGGAGGCGGCCAGGGCCTCTCGCATTTCTCTTTCCTGGTTGTCCATCATTCTGCCAACCCCTGCTCCTCCTGCGCCGCCGACAGCCGCACCAATAGCAGCACCCCACAAGGTACTTTCAGTATCACCACCAATAAGCTGACCGATTATTGCTCCTGCTGCAGCACCTCCAGCGGCACCATATGCTCCTCCTTTTTGAGTTTTTGTTTGAAGTCCTGCGCAGGAAACCAGGGCAAATATAAATATAAGCAATCCTGCAATCTTAAATTTTCTCATTTCCAGCCCCCTATTTATATTTGAAGAATAAAAAATAATCCCCAATCTCGTGTCTTTTAATCCATATTAAATAACCCGTGGCAAGCCGCGGGGAATTAAACCCTAAAACAGAATAAATAGACAGCTTGCCCGCATGTAATATTTGGTCTGCAAGATCGTTAAGGTAAAAAATCATCCAGAGGATCCTCTATCATTTCCTTTACGAAGAGTCTTTTTATAATACTCCTTTCATGTATATGCAGCTTATACGTTATGTATCTTGCCAGCAGATATTCAAATGGCAGCCAGGTGACGTGCCCAATAGGAATGATATATCTTTCCGTGCCTTCCATCTCTTTATATAGCAGCTTTCGGCTCTGAAACGGTAATGAACGATCAAACAGGGCATCTATGAATACTGTTTTTGATTTATCCAATAGATGCGCATAGGAGAGGGGGTCTATTCGGAAGAGCGGATGGATTTCCTCATTGTTCATTATTTGATAAAGAGACATCCTTTTGACAGAGGGAAGCTGTTCCCTATAAATAGCGTACAGCCTTCTTTTATCATGAAGGTCGTATTCGCTTTTGAACCCCCCTTGAATAATTTTCCTGACAAACTGGGTAGCCTTGGATTCAAACAGTATCTTTGGAAGATGACCTCCGATTGTCATGAAGATGGTCTGGCAAACCCTGGTATCCAGCAAAGAAACTATCGTGGAAATCATTCCGCCAAGACAATACCCCAATAGACAGTTATTGCTTTTCCAAAGTTTTTCCTGATCGAGAAAGTCTATTATTGAAAGCGTATCAACTACTGCATGTTCCCAGAATTTGTACATGCGGGGAAAATGAGGATGAAAATAGCTCACGCCGCTGGCAGAACCATTTTCTACCCTGGTATAAATTCCCGGAAATATCAGAACGGAAGTATTTATGCCTGCGGACGCAAGTTGTTTTCCCATCCAAAGTAAAAACCTGATATTTGAACTGCCTAAACCATGCAATATCATTAATGAAGCCCGTATCTCTTCCTTTGGTTGAAAATTATACAGTTCAACAATCTCAGTGCCCGGCTCAGCGTTCTCATACAATGTAGGAAAACGTATATAGCTGCACCTGTAGTGTTTCCCTTTGAAGATGTATCCTGAAGTGGGGACAATATATTTTGTCGTGTATGAAAAATCGATTTTCATTCTTGATAACTATCCCAAAGTCTGCAAATAATGTTAAAAAGATTGACATCCCGTAATAAGCGTGAGAAAGGTGTCATTTCGTGATCAAAATCATTTAACAAGTCTTTTCATAAACCTGACTGTCTCGTCAAGTATTCTTATTGTCTGGAAATCGTTCAAATGCGTCTCAAAACCATGTCCGCCCTCTTTATGAAGAAGAAATTTGTAAGGTATTTTTTTAGACTTAAGTTTCCCGGCAAGATTAACTGAAGATGTATAGGGCACAACCATGTCCTTTTTGCCATGCACCACGAGGGTGGGAACCATTCTTTCAGATATCCATTCTATGGGGGAATAATCGTAATAAAGACCAGGCATACTGTTGGGCATCCCCTTTAAGGTCGCCACAGTGGCAAAGCGTGCAAAGAGGGACTTTTGTTCTTTTACAAATATATCCCTCAAATCCGATGGAGAATAATAAGCAGAAACTCCTTTGACCCCTTTCATTTTCGTTTCATGATTCATAAAAGTGTAATAGGAGGAATAGAGAAGAGCAAGATGACCTCCCGCTGATAAACCCATAAGCACTATATTGTCCCTGTTGATTCTTAACTCTTCGGCATTGTCCTTAACAAAATTCAGGGCATCCGTATAATCAGCCAATATGTTATCCATACTGTTTCGTATGGCAAGGCGATAATCTATAGAGGCTGTTGCAAAACCCTTTGAAGCAAGGAATTTACACCATGAAACATTGTTTGGCTGATTCCGAAAACCGGAGATCCATCCACCACCATGTGCAAAGAATACAAGAGGATAAGTATGTTTTATATGGTTTGGATACCAAACATCGAGTTTCAGGGCTGTATTCCCAACCTCCTTATATGTATAGGTTTGATAATTAAAAGTTCCGTCAGGCTGTATTGGAACTTTTGCCTTTAAAATACCGCGAATATAAAATATCAAAGAAACAATAATCCCCGCTAAGAACAGACCAACATTTAGTGCGGAAAGAATAATGAGAACAATGAGAAAATATATTTTGTTAACTACAAACCACGATTCCTTAAATTTTCGCTCTATTTTCTCCAATGATTCCATTATTAGGTTTTTACTAAAGAATCCAAGAACCTTTCTCATCTATCTATTATACAAAAAACAGTTGCAAGATCAATATGGAGGTAAATACATGAGTAGGAGACACTGTCAGAAAATAAAACTATTTCTGGCCCAGGTGTTGTTATGTGCTTACGAGACCCTCATAAAAATTATTAAAGATTGCTGGACTTAAAAAGATTTTACTTAAATAAGTTTAAAGAAATACATATTCTTGAAACCTTAAGCCTGTGATTTCAGCGCCTTGATAGCCTGCTTACAAGGACTCGAATACAAAAAAACAATTTCTGTTTCTATTAGGAAAGGCAATGTTGTTGCCATGGGCAAACTAACAGTTGGTGTTACCTTATCAGTGTTTAGAGGTTCTAAAAATCAAGATACCATAAGAGTATCAAAACATCAAATCATATGATGAGCATTGCACCGGCTTTTATGTCTATTGTAATAAAGTAAAAGAATCTAAGGGTTGTTCGGGTTCCCAGATGACGACCGTTGATCTATAGAATTCAAACTGCTAAATAATTCTCAAAGACCATTACTTATTCCATACTTTAATAGTAATTAAAGACTTCTCCCTTTTCTTCCTATGCCAGGTTGTATCTTGAAATACACACTTCAACTTCAGTCAGAAAAAAACAAATAACAAACTAAGTTTATCAGAAGAGACCTGCCCTAATCTATTCAATTATCCCTTCACTGATCAATGAATGCGGAAAACTCATCATCGTACTGATCGCTCAGAAACATTAGGCGCCGATTAAGCTCATAGAAAGTTTTTAATTACAACATCATGCTTCTATTTTGCGCTTGACACATGACTCTTGTTTTTCTTATGCTTCATTTCAAACACAGTTTTATCAACTCAATTAAAACAGGAAGAATGCCGAGGGATAAAATTTCCTATCTTACCCTATGAGCCTGCATAGGTAAAAAGGTAGGTACTATTATATAAATATAGCATCACAGTAGAATGATAATTTTTAAATCCTCATGATAAAACCCTAATATGCAAACCTATGTAGCAATATGCCTAATTGTGTTCCTTGCAGGTTTTACACAGGGGCTTTCGGGTTTTGGCTCTATTCTGTTATCGTTACCTCTGCTTGCTATTTTTCTCGATATTAAAACTGTAATTCCCTTGGTTGCCCTCATTGTTTTCAGTATAACAATTATCCTTTTTGTACAACTCTGGAAACATTTTGATTGGAAAAAAATTTATCCACTCTTTCTTGGTGCCTTACCCGGCATCCCCCTGGGTGTCTTCTTTCTCAAAAAACTGGATAAAGATCTTATTCAATGGATTCATGGAATCATACTAATTTCCTATTCAGGATACAATAAAGGTAACGCTTCAGGGATTTTTTTTGGTCTCCGGCGCCATAGTGATTTTTTTTTCAGGCCCTGATTGGTCTCACAACCACAGTAGTATTACACTATTTTCTGGTTTCATTACCCCTGATGTTTCTTGGAACGTATACGGGATCTATCTTTTATGGAAAGATAGGGGAGGAACATTACAAAAAGGTGATCTTGGTACTCCTGGCATTTTTGGGTGGCTTCATGATATACCGTGTGGCGTAAAGAGAATAGGGCCGAACCTTGGTTGGTGATTAAGAAGAAATCTTCCGCAACGGGCGGATGCTCTGCTGCTTAAAAAATCCTCAACTGTCTTGTTACTGCCAATAAATAATGTTCTCAAGGCTGTCTTGCCCTTTGCCGGTGCCAGTCGCATTATAGCAGTCCGTTTGTTTCTGTTACCTTCCACGAAATTTTAAAGCTCCGGGAGATATCCGATAGTTTACCAATCAAGCGCTTTACAGCCATAGAAATAGGAAAAACGACTTTATGGGGCGCTATTTTACATGGTTTTCTTACGAACCCTGCCGTCCCCCGTCTTCGGGATCTCTTTTCGAGCCATTGGCTTGCCCTTCCGGGGCGGAGTCCATTCCAGGCCGGAGTCAAGCCGGAGGCCGATCTGCTTCAACCCCGTGATCGGGGTCTCCGCTTTGGCTACGGCCCATGTAGCTCAAACGGCGTATTGGTTTCTCTAACAGCGATAGTCTCCTATAATGGTGCCCCATTTTTCAATTTGTTGACTGCCCCGACCTTTCCGATAATAATCAGGCAATCCCCGCCCAATAAATGTTCTGCCGGATTGATTGACGTAATTTGCTTTTCGCCTCGCCGGATACCGATCAAAGTAACACCATATTCTTGGCGAAAACGGAGATTCGCCACGGTTTGTCCTGAAAGCCTCGAATCATCCGCAACTCTAACCTCTGCGATTTCAAATCGATCTTCATCCTTCGTGTCTCTTCTCATTTCAAGTTGATTGAGTACCCTTTCGGTGTCCTTTAACCCATCCGGAGGCCCCATGATTAGCAGGCGGTCCCCTGGGAAAATCCTGAAATCCGGCTCCAGGCCATAATAAACCTGCCCACCCCGGCTGACAGCCAGAATAGACACCCCGGACGAAGGTCTTACCGGAATAGTCCTTATGGTCTGACCGGCAACCGCAGCATCCGACTTTATATACACCTCAAGGAAGGAAATAGGCCAATTAATCGTTCCCGGCAAAAAATCCATAGCATAGGCCAAGGCATCGGCAGCCTGTTCCGCTGCGTCGGCAAATGGTCGAAAAACAAGGTGGGCACCTGCGTTTTTAAACTCACCGGCCTCCTCCTCATTCGTAGCAGTCAAAGCCAATTTGCCACCATAACCCTTTTTTCCAAGATTATGGATAAGGGCTAAATTCATCTCTCTTGAACGGACAGTACTAATCACCCATCGTGCCTTATTCAGAGGTAAATGATCATGAATCTCCGGATCGGAAATGTCACCATATAAAACAGGCAATCCTCGCCCACGCCATCTTTCCAGCGCTCCAGGATCAAAATCAATTGCCCATAGCGCCTTATTACGCCTTAAAAGGTATTCTGCAAGCCCGCTTCCGTAGTTTCCCAAACCCACCAAAATAACATCTATAGATGTAGCAGGCTCCTCAAGGGTATCTATAGCGGCTTCCCGATACGGATTACGCCTTTCAAACACCTTCAAAGGGCGGGAAAGAAAATTGTAAAGGGTACAGGAATAGAGGATCATGTAAGTGGAGATAAAAATAGTCACAACTCCTACAAGGGTAATCAGGCCAACGGTTTGAACCGTGATATGCCCGATGCTCAACCCCAAAGCCGCCAAAATAAGGGAAAACTCGCTTATTTGAGCCACCGTGAGACCAGCCAGAAAACCCGTACGGCGTCGATAACCCATCAATCCCATAATGACTAAAACAATCAAAGGGTTGCCAATGAGCACAAATAAAGAAAAAATAAGAGATGCCCCAACCTGCGAGCCCACCGTGGACCAATCCAAACGTGCTCCAAGGTCAATAAAGAAAAACACAAGGAGGAAATCCCTTAGACTTGCAAGTCGCACTCCAATAGAATCACGGTATTCAGTGGATGCCAGCGACATTCCGGCAAGAAATGCCCCTACTTCTTTGCTGAACCCAAGCAACTCACTGCCTGCGCTGAGGAAAACCGCCCACACAATCGCAAAAAGAGTCAATAATTCCAAAGAGTGCGCGAGCCGTCTGGTTAGTTGTGGGAGGACATACTTCATCAGCAGGGCGACAACACCCAAGAGTGTCAAACCCTTAGCGCCAATAATCAGCGCCGATATATAAACAGATCCCCCTTCAGCCACTGATGATCCGAAGGTGGTCAAGCCAACCAAAGCAAGTATGGCAGCAATATCTTGAACAATCAGAAAGCCGATAGCTATTTGACCATGGAGAGAATCGATTTCTTTTTTGTCTGACAGAAGCTTTACAATGATTATTGTGCTTGAAAAAGTAAGTGCGACAGACACATAGGCGGCGGTGAGGAACGGCATGTTCAACGATATGGCGATTACGAACCCGATTATAGATGTAAAAGTGATCTGCCCAAGGCCTGTAGCCAAAGCGACCGAGCCTGTGGTGCGAATCAGATGCAAATCGAGCTTGAGACCAACGATAAAGAGCAGAAGAGCAATACCGATCTGTGCCAGTAATTCGATTTGATCATGACTTTGTATGATTCCCAGGCATGAGGGGCCTGCCAGGATGCCCGTAGCGAGAAACATGATTATCAAAGGTTGCCGCAATTTTTGCCCGACGATTCCGATGAGGATCGCAAGGCTCAAAATAGCGGAGATTTCCACAAATGTATTTCCATCTATCATTCTATGCAGCCCCTTTGGTGCTCGGTGTTGTTACATAAAGCAGAGATAACTCGTAGAGACAGCGTTAGCCGCCTCTTTTGGCTCCATCGATTTGCTCAGTGAATTTCTTGTGCTTAATCTGAGTTTAATATGTAACCCGGAGGATAAAATTGTCAAGGAAAAATCCCCGTTCTTAATGGACTGGACATGATTGGACGTATTCCTATTTCATGACTGTTTCACCTTTCTTTATAAGATTGTGGTCATGCCCTATTTATACGGGAAAGCACTTTTTTTACCGTTTTAGAATTCACACGAGATATTTTACAGTATCCTGAGGGACCACTTTCATTCGCATATAAGGGGCTAAATGCGTTGACAAACAACACCTGGTATCATACTATGTTTTAGGTATGTAACAAAAAGAATGAAAAGAAATGAATAGCGCAAGGGAGGTCACGATAATGGCCAAAGATTTAAAGATCATTGCGATAACTATCGCGCTTTTCTCACTCCTGCTCTTTTCTCCTTTGAGGGCAGAGGCGCAATTTGGCTTTTCCTCGAAACAAGTCCAGGAAAAATCGCACCAAGCCATTTTGTCCACGACACAGGGAAGGTTTGCCTTCGGCCAGATATCAGATTCCAGCGAGGACAAATTTATGCTCGACACACTTACGGGCAGGCTTTGGAGACTTAACAAAAGGACAGACATCGGATTATATCTCACGGTTATTCCCTACCGCAGCGAAGACGGAACGTGTTCTCCACTGCCCCCTGAAACACCAGCTTTGGAAGGCCAAGAGGCGAAAGAGAAATAGGCGGCTATCCTCACTATTTTAGGGTACTTCATGTGTCAAACGGATTTCGCCTGCCATTACTACTGCGTTATTCTGTAAAATGTTTATGAAATAAAAGTGGCGTGCATTCTTTTCTCTGAACCTTAAGAGCCCTGACGAATATATACCGTTAAAATGAAATAATCCCCAATGCCTTTCTCAAGATCACCAGGGCATCACCTACATTGATAACCCCATCCGGGCTGGGTTTGTTTTCTGCATCCAGGGGGGCCACATCGCCATGGGCTATATCCTCGGAGGTAGGTGCTTCAAGACCCAGGGCAAACCGTAAGGCCACCAGGGCGTCACCTACATTGACTTTGCTATCCCTGCTTCCAAGGGGGGCAACATCGCCGTCTGATAGAGTTCTTACTACATACTCATCCGCCCCCATATCCACTGTTGCAGTGCCATCACTGTCACCATCACCGATCCTTGGGTCGCCCTCAAAGTCAGTGGTGTAGATACCCGGGGCGCTGTTATTCCCTGTGTCTATACAAGGGGATGCCCCCTGAAGATGAAGATCATTATTTGATGGGTCGAAGAAAAGCGGATCTATGTCAATATTGCCCTCTCCTTGATATCCTCCTTGGATATCACAATAGGTGATTGTTGGCCTGGAGCTACCATCATTGGCTATCTCGGGGCCACCAAAGGCTATGTCACCCCAGAGGATACAGTTGGTGATTTTGGGGGAGCTTCCAGTATCGTTATATATCCCCCCGCCGAATTGCCCACTATTGCCTGAAAATGTGCAGTTGGTGATAGTGGCGGAGGAGTTATCATCGTTAAAGATTCCACCAGCAAATTGCCCGACATTGCCTGAAAATGTGCAGTTGGTGATGGTGGGGGAGGAGTTATTATAGTTATCGATTCCCCCGCCGAAGTCCGCACTATTGCCTGAAAATGTGCAGTTGGTGATGGTGGGGGAGCTGCCGGTATAGTTAAACATCCCCCCGCCGCTACTGGTTGCACTATTTGCCGAAAATGTGCAGTTGGTGATGGTGGCGGAGGAGTTATCATCGTTAAAGATTCCACCAGCAAATTGCCCGACATTGCCTGAAAATGTGCAGTTGGTGATGGTGGG
>Ga0180433_10004594_pt1 | contig 19263 bp, 13 predicted proteins | sample SS_ome_8_FD_132980 | JGI IMG/M metagenome (GOLD analysis project Ga0180433, IMG submission 132980) | Hypersaline lake sediment archaeal communities from the Salton Sea, California, USA - SS_1_D_1 metaG | ecosystem: Environmental > Aquatic > Non-marine Saline and Alkaline > Hypersaline >... | reverse complement strand
TTATAAGTATCTACTATAGCATGAAGTTCATCAAAAAAGAATCCAAATACTTTCATTAAGTCTTCTAAATCACCAGTATTATCTAAATCTCTGTATATTCCTGGCCAAAATCTATAAATTCTTCTATCAAAATCTTTCTTATCAGTACTTATAGCGACATCCTGAGTTGGAGTTCCTGAATCATATGCCGCAAAAGATGCTTGAGCAACATTAGTGTTTTCTGGTTTAGTAAAACTGGTGTAATAGTAAAATTGATTATTTCTTAATCCTGAACCTGCTCTATTTTCTGCTTCTGTTTCAGTTAAAAAATTATCTAAATATGGAGAAGGACTACTATCATTAAATTTATTTAAAATAGACATTCCAGAACCGATTACTGGAATATCATTCTCAAAAAAATAAAGTGTATTCGAATCATTACTTTTTATTAAAAATTTATTTCCAGCACCATCAAAAAATATTAAATTAGCAACTTCATCTTCCTCAAACTCTTTTACTAATAAAGAATTATTTTCTGAATATACTAAATTTTTTATAAGTCCTGTATCAGCTTCCGTTCTTAAATCAAATTCAAAATTTTCTTGGGTTCTTTCTTCTGTATCAAAATCTGGAAGTATTATATATTTACCATCTTCTGGTTCAGATTCTAATGTCAAAGTAGTAGTAGTGTTATCTACGATCTTTATTACTTTACTATTATAATCTCTTATAAATCTACCTATTAATTTAGGTGATATAGAAAAATTTGCAGAAGTATCAGTAAGTACATTTCCAACAACAGATATGGTGGCAGGATTTGTGCCAACAATCGTTTGACCTCTAAATACCTCAACAGGTCTAACATCTGTAGCCTTTGTAGGAAATGATGCATTATATAGCTCCATAGCAAAATGGGATTCTGATCTAGTAATAATTATTTCATCGCTGTTATTATTAAATCCTACAGGCAGTTTCCATGTTAAAACTGTCTGATTAGATTTATCAGATTCTGATTTAAAATTCCTTACTAGAGTCATTAAGATACTCCACCAAAAATATTGATCTTAATGTCATCTGCTGATAATTGTGGTATTTCATTTAATCTAAGATTTATAATATCATCAGTATATTTAGAAGTTCTAAAAACAAAGTAATCAACATAAGTATTAGGGTTTCCACCTACAGTACCTTTACCATAAGCACTAACATCTGTTGCAGAAGTAATAGTTCCTTCAGTTACTCCTAAAACAAAAGATAATTCTTCGTCATCGTCATAGTATCTTTTGCTTATTGTTGATCCTTCACCTAAAATAGGAGTAAGATTAGATTCTATAATAATTGATTTTGGGCCTTTAATTGTAAATATAGCATCATGTTCTGAAGTAAATTGATTTGGTCCTTGTGTAGAATTAGACCAAAAAGTTCCATCATATCTAGACATTTCACCACTAGCATAAGATGGAGTAGCACTATCAGCACCAACAAGAATATTATCATTAGCTAAAATATGACCATAACTATTGCCAGAATCATCAACAGCTAATCCTGGTTCTAGTGTTATATTATCATTAGTATCATCTACAGTATTTACTTGCCATAAATCTCCACTATTATCTTGGAAAAAATTACCTATCTCAACATTAGACAGATCTACTAAAGAAGAATATTGAACTACACCAGAAATAGCATTATATGAATAAGATACAGCACCTGTATTGTTAAATTTTAATACATTATTTTGTTGTGATCCTGCATATGCTGCATCTCCAGAAAGTACTAAATGATATTGTACTCCATTACTTAAAGTTGGAGGACTTGAAAAAGAAAAAGATACTAATTCAAAATTATCTTCAGAGATCGTATTTATATTTAAAGATCTAGAAATAGCAACTAAAGAAGTTAAATCTGGTAAACCAGTACCATCGTCGTTTACTATTTTTGCTGTAAGATTTCCTACAACATTTCCTTCTCTTTTTAAGTATAAAGAAAGAACAGAATAGGTATCTGTATCTATAACTTGAAATCCTTGTGCTAGCTGAGAATCAAGTCCACTATCTTCTAAAACTAATTCTGTATTTTTATTAGAACTACTATAGGAAACTTCTGGTAATGCTCTATTATCTACTCCAGTAATAGTAAATATTTGTCCAGAAGAATCTAATAAAACATATTCAGAATTTATTCCGGTTAGATCGGGAGATTCATTAAATCTGACTACTCCTGTTTGAGCAGCATAAGATATAATGTCTACTCCTACTCCAAATCTACCTAAATTATTCTGTTCTTCACTAACTTCAAATTCATCTCCAATAGTCCCTATTTGTATAAATTGAGCACCAATAGAATAAAAGGTATTATGACTATTATATTGTATACTAAAAATACTACCATTAAATAAAATTTCACTATTTGTTCTTTTAGGAACAATTTTATAATCACCTTCACTAACTTGAGTAACAGAAGCATCATTTACTGCTGTAACCGAAGTAGTAAGAGTGCTGGCTGTATTTGCTAAAATTTCCCAAATATTTCCAGAACCATCTATTAAATAAAAATTTCCAGTAGCATATTCAGAAGGTACAAATACTTGAGAATCATCAACTAGTATTGTTGCAGCTAAGGCTGTACCAGTTCCTTCTAAAACTGATAAATCTATAGAACTGTCAGTAATACTATCTACAGATAAATTTGTAGCACTAGCCAGTAGCTTCTTATAAACTTTGTATGACTCATAAGAAGTTCCTCCAGTTCTTACAGAACCGCCTGCATTAGGACCTGGACTGCTTGTATTTACAGGTAGATTTGGTAAAATGTATAATTCACTATTGCCGAGATCTACAGCTAATATTACAAAATCGGCATCATCAGAGGTCCCTTGTTGAGTTACTGTTATAGTAAAGCCAGTATCAACATCATAAGCCTCACTAATATCAGCTTTATCATCTGATTCAACTTCTATTATATTTGTGGAAATAGAAGTATTAAAAGTAGCACCTTGAGTTAATACTTCTAGTGTAAAATTTGTATTATTTGGAGTTGAAGCATCTTCTAAATCTGTAGTAGCACCGCTAGTTACATTAGAAACTGTTAAATTATCTTGACCTCCAGTATAAGATACACTAAAGTCTGCTACTAAACCTATAGCTGTAGCAGTAGCTGAAGCAACTGATATAGCAGTATCATTAGTAGTAATAGCTACTTCTATTCCTGTCTTTCCTGCTAAACTAGGATCTCCTGTTCCAGGTGTTCCTGAAGTATTATACCAAACATAATATTCAGTACTATCATTAGCAGCATTTAATAAAAAATATTTACTATGAAGATTATCACCTACATCAGGTAATGTTGTAATTTTAGAAATTTCAATAAGAGCTGTAGTATATGGAGCAGAAGCACTAATTGCTTTTTCTACTTCTATAGCAACATCGTTTTCTGACATCCCAGAAGTAACTGTATTTATTTCTACTGTTCTAGCTCCAGCAGGAACACTTCCTGGAACTGTAGTACCAGAATCATCTACATCAAACCAAAAAGCTATGGCACCATTAATATCATATAATATAAAATAAGTTCCATCAATAGATACAGCATCTGCTCCTTGTGTTAATATATCAAAAGTAAAACCTGTTCCTGGAATTCCGTCCTGAGTATCAGCTCTAATTCCTACATTTTGATCTTCTACCGTAACCTCATTATTAAGCACTGTTGCATTAAAATCTGCTAATAAGTCTAATTCTGTTTGTAATGCAGCAGCTACTGTAGAAGCAGGGTCATTAGAATTTACATCAACTTCAACCCCTGTTACTCCAGTTAAATCTGGAGCACTAGAACCATTATCCACATCAAACCATACACGATAGATACCAGAATTACCTTCTATATCAAAATAATTTCCACCTAGGCTTGCAGGATTTTTACCATCTACTGCTGTAACAAAAGTAAAATCTGTAGGAATTGCTCCATCAGTAGCATCAAAAACATCTGCTTTATTTACATTAGTTATAGTTACTGTATCTGATAAAACTGAAGCAGAAAATTGAGAATCAGCGTTTAGTTGTGCTTGAATAAGAGAAGCAATAGTACCAGCACCATCTCCAGAAGTAAAAGTTACTTGTATATGTCTATTAGCTCCTGTAGAAGGCTGGGTTGTACTTCCAGAAGTTTCTTTGAACCATACTCCCACAGAACCTGCGATATCATAAATGAGAAAATAAGTACCATCCAAATCACCACCACTATCATCTCTTGTAGTAATTTCTGATACTTCTTGTATTCCTTGTTCATCAGCAACAGTGGTTATTTTTGTTATTTCTTTTGCTCCAGCACCGTCACCTACTGTTTGAATTTCTACTTTTTCTTCAACTCCAGGACCATTTCTAAATAAATCTCCAGCAGAAATTCCAGAAAGATCCACTGGAGCAGCATAAGCTATTTTTCCAGAATCAGGATCATAAGTAAAAGATTCAGAATTAGCATTATCAAAGATAACAATTCCAGTACTTTCTGTAACTGATCCTGCTGCTGCTAATAACCACTCAGATTCACTAATATTTTGAAAAATATTAATTTCACTACTAGTATAATCAGTCACTAAACCTTGAATATTTTTTTCAATTCTAGGTCTATATGTAAGTTTCTTTATTTCAAATCTATCTATTCCATCAATTTCTTGAAGTAAATTATTTATATCTTTTAATAAAATTCTTTCTGCAAAACCTACTCCAGTATTTTCAGATCCTCCAGTATTTAAATCAAAATAATCTAATAATGCCGTTTCTATAGCTTGTTCTACTGAAGTCTGGCTTGTAGTGTCAGAAACAAAAATTTCTAAAGAAATAAGAGCATCTACTCCAAAAGCATCTAAAATTTGAAATTGTATAGTAACCATTTTTCTTCTATCAATAAAACTATTAATTCTATTTAATAAAAGAGTGTTATCAGAAATCTTAGCAATTCCTGTCCCTTGCGGAACTACATAAATATTAACATCTATTCCAGGATCTACATTATTAGGTTCTGTAGAGGCATCAAAAACTTCACTAAAATTAGCTACAATTATATCAGAATAATCTGTTTGAGAAACTGCTCTTTCCAAAGTTCTTAAACTTGCTGGAATTAAATCTCTTAATTGTTCTATACTTTGTTCATCAGATCCACCTGAAAAATCAGCATCATTAGTTACTCCAGTAACGAAAGAAAGGCTATCTACCATAGTAGTAAGAGAACCTTTTGCAATATTACCTTCAGTTCCTCCACCAGTTCTATAAGTAATAGTTATAGATTCTCCTGGTGATAATTTTCTACCATTAATCCCATCACCAAATCTTATAAAAGGAGTTCCATCTGAATGTTCTTCTAACTGAAAAACTCTTCCTCCTCCTCCTATTATATTATCTAATGAGTCCTTAACAGCAGGTGTATCTGTTCCGTTATTTAGTATAAAGCTTTCTACTAATTCGTAAGAATTCCCATTAACTGTAACTTGTGGTGTTAAATCTAGTGGGTTTAAAGCATTATCATCAATAATTACATTTTCTGCACTTATATCAAATTCTTCATTTTGAATTCCAGTAGAACTAAAAGTTTCTGTTTTAACCTGTCCCTGTAATACTTGTCCTGTGAATTCTCCAGCAGCCCCAGCAATAATATCATTAGTAACATAAAATTGAACACCTGAATCCGAAGAAACCCTAAAGCCTCTAGATATAGTTCCTGCTCCAGAAAAAGTAAAAATAGCATCGCCAGAGGCAGATGCTGCTGTAGCAGGTTGAAATCCAAATTGTTTTGCTATATCTCTAACAGCACTTCTAATAGTGGCTGTTTGGAGATAAGACTGAGTAGCTTGATTATCAAAATAAAAGAAAAAAACATCAGCAACATAGGCTACTATTTCTAACCAATTACGACTAAAAGAGTCAGTATTAAAATTAGTCCATAGTCTATTTGCACTAGTTCCTGGTCCAAAATTTACATTAGCAAAGTTAACCAAAGAATCTACTACTGAGTTAAAATCACGAGCAATATAATCTATATCTTTATTTTGTGTCAAACTATCTACTATATTTGCCATAAGAACACCTTATGTTGAAGAAATTTGACCAGTAGTTCTAAAAGGAAATACTAGGTTTATGGAAGTATCTGTACTTTTTATAGAAAATCTTATTATAAAAGAAATAAGATCAGTATTTCTATTTATTGCTGATTGAACCCCACTAACTATTATTCTAGGTTCAAATTTATCTAAAGATTCTTTAATGATTCCAGTACCTTTTACTGCTGCATCATCTATATTCTCCCAAACTAATGCCTTTAAACCACAACCCCAATCTGGTCTGCCTACTCTTTCTCCTGGCATAGTTAAAAGAAGTGTTTGTATATCTTGTAGAAGTACTTCCAAACCTTTTATAGTTTGAAAATTACCATTTATAGGAAATTTACAATCATTTCCGAGTCTTATATCTAAAGACTCTTGTGCTGTTTTTGGATTGTTTTTTACTGCCATGACAATCTCTCTAATATAATAATAGTATATACTATAACAACTTAACTTATTGTTCCTACTGCCGCAATTCCTGCTGCTATTGGACCACCTCCTGCTGGACAAGTTGCTGTAACTGTTCCACTAGTATAAGTTACTTCTGCATTTGAACTTATATGATCTACTATAGCAGTACACATTTTTTCTAACTCCTCAGAGGCTCCAGGTTTGGCCATAAGACTCGCCATTAAAGTAGCAAGGGTAGACCCCTCCAATCCTGTTATTTCGCCTCCAGATCCTGCTCCGCCTACGAGAGGGCCAGGATTTAATGGAGTATGGGTACATGTTCCAGTAATAGTACCCGAAGCAAATTCTACTAAACCAGTCATCACATGAGTAGTTATAGCAGTAGCCATTCCTATAATTTCTGGAGTTGATATTCCAAATGTAGCGACAAATCTACCTATTAAGTCAGCAGGCACTAAAGTTATAACTCCTCCAGTTGCTGCTCCATTTGCTAAAGGTCCTCCTGGTGCTCCTGCTGTTCCTGTTACAGAGCCTGGAATAGCATGATTAACTATTGCTGTTTTCAGGTGATTTACTATATCTTTAGCCATTTCTTTATTTTTTTTTGAAGTAGGTTCTGGAGACTGACCTATAGCCTCTTTTATTTCTTCTGCTAAAGCAGTAGCATCCATTGCCATTATAAACTACCTTTAATAGTCGTTAATAATACTTTAATTTGCATTAATTGTGTTTGTACTGCGGCATAAGAAGGAGCGTTGGTTGGTGGTGCTGAGGGATAACCTAAATTCGAAATATGTGTTTCTGCTTGCATAGCGGTTGTTAGGGTTGTTAATGCTTGTAACATTTGATCAAATAAATCTAATAATTCTGCTGTTGGACCTCCTAAAGCAACTCTTCCTGCTGGATCTAATTTTAAAGTACCTTGACCACTAGTAAGAGTAACTTCTGCACTTTTCATACTTAAAGAAGTACCTGTAGGAGTTGATGCTTGAATTCCATCAGCAGCACTAATACTTAAAGTATCTCCAAAGGCAGCAGACATTTCTATTTTATCTTGAATTCCATCTATTTGCACTTTAGTACTTTGTATCTGTATATCCATAACATTAGTAAGGGAATCTATATTGATTTTGTTCCCCATTTCATCTACTATGGTTATTGCTGATTTAGTTGGATCATCTATAAAATGTGCCTGTTTTCCCGAACTTGTTGTTAATCTTATACCTTTTTCTGTACCTATTATTGGATCTTCGCCATCATCTAATTCTAATAGATGTCCTTCAGGAGTATAAAATCCTCTATTAGTAGGAACAGGTCTTTGGAATTGCTCATGAAGGTCTGGTGTTCCTCCGTCAAGTTTAGTCATCTTTCCATAAGCAACAGCATGACTAGCAAATCCACCATCACATTCTAAATATACAATATCCCCTATTTCTGGAACATCAAATCCAAATGGAGATCTCAAATAAGGAATCCAAGGTGATTCTCCTAATAGTGGAGAATTTACTCTAATTCTACCTCTAGACTCAGGATCAGCATTATTAAGTACTACTGCTCTAGATCTACCAGCATATTTTACTTCTCCAAATATATCAGTAACTCTAAACATTATGCTATTCCTATCATTTTTTCGTATTCAGCAGAAGCTTTATTTGAAATACTAGTTGAAGCTAAATCAGATACAGAGTCTAAAGTACTTGATGCTTGTTCAAAAATCTGAACATCAACTTCTTCTGTTTTATTCTCGCCTTTAGTTATATCTTGTGGTTCTACTCCTCCAGCAGATAACCCGTGTCCCATAGCCATACCTCTACAAGTATAACCATTATTATCTATTATATGAGAAACACTTTGTATATAATATGTACCACTATACCTAGTACCTAATCCCAAAAAACTACAACTTCTAGGATGTAGTTTAGTATAGCCTATTGTTACAAATTCTAAAACTACATTTCTTTTATTTTGGCAAGCAGACCTACTTTCAGTCTTGGTTTTAAAATTACTTATTTGATTAGATTCAGGGTCATATCTAACTGTTCCGCTTGTTTTTTGTCCTGCTAATTTATGAAAACCTCTTGCGGCAGCAGAATCATTTTTTCCTATAGGTTTAACAGAAGTAAGCTCTTGACCTTCAAACATTACTACATTCTTATTACCTTGTTTGCTGGTAACTTTTACAAATTTTCCTTCGTCATTAATACCTACACAAGTATCTTCTACTATTCCAGAAGCATCCACTTTAATAGAAACACTTTTTAAAATACTTCCTGGACCTTTATATGTCATTAATTTAGGATCTATTTTAGAAGCTTTTTCCCACTCATTAGCTTTTATAAATACTATAGTGTCTATCCCATTTAAAGGGTTAATAATCCACTTATAATGAGCATGATGTCTTCTTGCTAGTTCTTGTAAAAATTGATTAGGACTCTGACCAGCAGCTATTGTTTTAAAATATCCTGCATCTAATTTATCTCCATCAAATTCTTCGCTTATTATCACTTTAGATCCAGTTTGTTTTGCTATATATTCTACAGCATCTCTAGTGCTAAAATCTTCTGATTCATTAATTGCAGGAAAATCTGGAATAGGTATTGGTATAGATAGAGAATTATCAGTTTTAATATTTATTGCATTTACTGGAGTTAGTTGATCACAAAATGCTCCTGTTTGAGTAGCAATAATAGTAGTAGTTGGATGCTCGTTATCTGGAAAATCTGTTCTAACTACTTTTATCTTAGCTCTAACTACTCTCCAATCTGTCTCATTTTCTGCATAACCCCATTTTATTTCAATTAGATTTTTTTCGTTAAATACAAATTTAGGAGCTTTATCTAAAGTAGAAGTTTCTTTGTAATCAAATTCTGTGTTAGAATCTAATAAATTTCCAACCTGGTCTAATCCAGTTGAAGTTTCTGGAAGCAACGATCCTATCTCTGAAGTAACTTCCATAACACCTAAAGAAGATATTCCTATAGTGTCTCCTCCTAGGTCCTTAAAAACTAAATCAGATAAAACACCAGTATGATTAGCTAATGCTCCTCCAGCCCCTGTTTCTGTACCATAAGAAGATACTAAATCTCCACCTTCTTGTTTAGAATATGGTTCTCTAGATCCTTCAACAAAAGTTATATTTACTGTATCAAAATGACAGCCATCAAAAAATTCTGCTATTTCTATTTTCTTTACTAATCTTTGAATTTGCATAGGTAATTCTACAGGAGTTTTTCCTTCATATCCCACACTTATTCTAAAATAGGGAGTCTTAAATCTTCTATAATCAGATAAAGGAGATCCTTTTTTATCTTGTGAAATAAGACTAGAAATTCCCATTATACAATTCCTAATTTATTTATAGCATTTATTAATCTTTCTTTACTAGGAAGTCTTATAATATCTCCTAATCCTAAATCAAAAAATGGATCTCTAATATTATTAAATTCATATATTACCCACCACAAATCAGAATTTTCATAAGCCTTAAATGCTATTAAATCAGGTCTTCCTACTAATTCTTCATTAACCTCTACAAAAATATCATCCTCTCCTTCTTCTAAATCAAGAGAATTTCTAAGAACTAAAAAATCTTCAGAATTTCTATTTTTAGTTTGTTTTCCATTAGTATATCTAGAAAAAGTTTTAAATCTAGCCATTTTATTATCCTGTTCTCATTACGGAACCTGCTATATCTGTGATTCCTAAACTAGAAGGTATGTTAGATTTAACAAAATTACTAATATTTACAGATTTTGTTGGATATTCATGCAAAGTGAAGGTAACAAAAGCTTCCATTGGATGTAAATTAGGAAGCTGTTTTATAATTCTTATATTAAGATTAGTTACTACCCAAACAGGTAAATAACTACCGCTTGAACCTGGAGCACTATATTTTTCACCTGCTAAGAATCTAGAAAAAGTGTCTCCAGTTATTAGTACAATTAGTGGGGGGCTATTCGATAACTTATAATCTGCTGTATAAGTAGGATACATTAAAGATCTATAATAATCCAAAGTAGCCGCTATACTTAAATCATTTCCTGCTCCAGGAGCATCTATTGGAAATAAATCTGTTATAGGAGGTAGATCGATTCCAGCAAAAGAAGAAGCTATATCTCCTACTACTTTTGTAGCAGAATCTACAAATGATCCCCATAAATTAGAATCCTTAGGTCTCAAAAAATGAGAACTTTCTTTAGTTACCAGACATTCAAAAGTGACTATTCTAGGTCCTCCAGATACCCATTGATAAACCGGATGACTTTGTCCAGGAACATTATTAGGAATCCAATTGGAAGTTTTATTTTCTTCATAGCTGGAAGGGTTTAATAAAAATATGGAATCTGCTTCGTCTTTTAATATCTCTCCTGAGCTAGAAACTTTAACGATGGCCGCTTTTTTAAGTCCCTCGTTTGGTCCTCTAGCTTCTGCTAATCCTGATTTTATTTGTGGTTTTCTTGCCATTAGCAGGGCCTCTTAGTTTTTGCAGCATCAATTTCAGATTTAATTGTATTGTTTGCTGTTTCTTGTGTAGCTTTTTGTACTGGAGCAAGACTTTCTTGCATTACATCTTTGAATATATTTTTAAATTCTTGAGCACTAATAGAGGTTCCGCTCTCACTAGATTTTTTTATAGCTTCCTGATAAGCATTTTCCATTCTTTGTTGCTCTTGTCCACTTTCTGCTTTTATTTGTTTTTGTATATACATTTTTAAATTTTCTTGAGTCATTTCTGGTTGAAATGCTCCAGGTTCTGTTCCTAAAGTTCCGAGTGCTCTAAATGCTTCTAAATTTGGAACTGCCTTAATTGTTCTTTTTTCTAATTCCTCTCCAGTAATAGGTCTCATTCTAGGCATACCAGACATACTAGTAGTTATATCTCTAATAGGAATTTTTCTTCCTATAGATTCTGCTGCTAGCATTCTTTCATAAACATTCCATGCTTTTTCTTTATCTTCAAATTTAGGTGCAATTTCTTTTTGAAATCTTAAAACTTTATTAGCAATTTCTTGTTGAGAGAATGTTTTCTGGCCTAAACCTTTGAGAGCTAAAACTAATCTTTGTGCATCTTGAGATTTTAATGCTTCTGATTTTTGAATTTGTGTTTTTCCAAATAAATTATATATTTTTTTATCCAACCATTTAGCAGCACCAGATTTTTCTAAACCATAATTTATTGCCTCGCCTATCAATATGCCTAATCCTGCTGCTAGTGCTGTTAGTACTGTCTTGCCTAATAAAGTTCCAGCAGACAACCAAAATGCTTTTGTTCCTAATTTTCCTAAACCTGTAGCAAAAATACCCGGAGTTGGAATTTTAGTGTCTGGTTTTCTTCCTATAATAGTATTTAAAAGTCCTGCTGTTCCAGAAACTAATTTAACCCACATAGGGTCAGAAGGTGTTCCTTTTGGTTTTCCTCCAAAAAATCCACCTATAACAGGCACCTTACCTAAAACCCCGCCTACTATATTTCTAAATCCTTTAAAAGCTAATAAAGGAAGCATTATCGCCATTAAACTTCCAACACTAGAACCTAAGGCTCTTGCGCCAGATAATAAATCTTTTGACCAGTTTTTAGTTTGTATTCCTAAAAGTTTTGTAATACTGCTAGAAATTTTTTCTACCCATTCTACCATGGTCTTGAATGTATCAACAAATCCAGCATATAACCCTTTACCAAAATCTCCAACAACTGCCATAACTCTAGCTAAATTTTTAGTAAGATTTAATAGGTTGTGTTTTTGTAAAAAATCATAAGTTGCTTTATCCATTTGGCCTATGCCTTTAGCATAATTTTCCGGAACCATCAAAAAAGAACTTACTAATTCCCAAGAACCTTTTACTATTGCTCCAAATGCTTTTAGTTTATTTACAAAACCGTCAACTTCAGAAGTAGTCCCTAAAAATGCTAAGCCTAAACCAGATATAATAGCCGTTAGTGCTGGTACTCCTATTCCCAAAGAACCTAAGGCCATAACAGACATTCTAAGCATTCCAACACTAGCAACTAAGGCAACAATAGCACTAGTTGCTACTGTTACTGCTTTAACTAAAAATATTATTTCTTTATGATTTTTTCTTGTGACTTCAAAAAAATTAGATAATTGAAATATTACTTTTTGTACTCCATTTAAAAATGGACCAAATGCTTCACCAAGAAACATAGTAATATCTTTTCCTAACCATCTAAATGATTGTCCTACATTAGTTAGTATATCTAATAAGTCTCTATTACCTTTTAGTTGATTTTGTGTTGCTAAAAATAATAATTTTTGACCTATAGATAATCTTTGTTGTGCTGATAATGCTCCACCAGCAATATTTCCATATTTTCTCAAAACTGACAATTGCATTAATAGTGCAGGGTTAGTACTCCTTATTAAATTAAGGAATTCTAGGTGTGCTACAGATCCGTCTTTCATAAATTTAGTGAATCTTTTTACACCTTCTACGGATTCCAGTCCTGCCAATTTAGCAGCAGTTCCTGCTCTTGCTATAAATTCTGCTATTCTACCAGTATCTTTCATTATACCAAGACTACTCAAGGCTATTCCAGATCTTAATGCTTCCATTCTATCTATAGCAGTATCAGTCATATTATTAATAGATTGGAATAATAACCCTTTTGGTCCTACTGTTCTTTCAAACTGATTAACAACCCTATCCATAGTAGCAGCAGAGATCATAGCAGAAGATAGTCTTCTTGCTGCTATAGTAAACAGTCCAACAAATGCAGTAGTAGCAAACATAGTCCTATTAAACTTTGTAAAATCAGCGGCAGTTGATTGTACTGCTCTACCTGTCTGTTTAATAGACTTTTGTATTCTTTTTGCTTTGGTTGTTACACCATCTTTTACTGTTACTGCTATTTCTGCATTTCTTGATGCCATTTAACTATTCTCATTCCTAACATCTTCGTATGCCTGTTTAAGTCTTTTTCTATAAGACCAACGAAGATTATCTATTTCACTAGGTTGCCATTTGAATATTTTACCAAAAAAATAATAATCTGATAAAATATCATCCTCATGAGTAGTATATTCTAATTGTTGGTAGCCTTGGTATGGGCGAAAAAATCTGAATCAAAAACATTTAATTTCTGGGAAAAATCTTTATGACATCTATCACAAGTCATTTCTACAGTAGTATCTATAAATCCTTCTAATTTTGCTTCTTCTAAAGTATCTTGAATAAAACAAATATCTGATGCTGAAAGTTCATCTAAATCTTTTTTTGTAACTTTCTCATTATCTCCTAATCTTTTAATAGATATTGCTGTTATAGAAGTGATAAGTTCTGAAGGGTCCCCACTAGTAATTTTTATTACATCAAATAAATCTTTAAGATAAAAAGGTTTAAGTTGTACTTCAATTCCAGATTTTGGGAGTTTATATGTATTTTTCTTTTTGCTAAAAAGGTCTTTTTTGTTCATTGTGGTTAATTCTAAAGTGTCTAAATCTAATCTTAAACCTTTATTTGTATATTCACAATGAGGACAAACACCTTGATGATAATACTTAGGACCAAAAGTATTCTCTCTTATTTTTACCAAAATAGTTTCCAAATCACCGGAAGGTAGTTTCCAAATTGCTTCTTTTATATCTCCCTTCCATTTAAGTCCTTCTTTAGTTTCTAAAGACAATATAAGGTCTTCTAATAATTTTGGTACATGTCCTATGTTATTTAATACTAAGTCTTTGTTTACTAAATAATTCTGCTGTTTTCCTTTTAACTCATCTATTTCAGCATAATTGAAGAGATCTACCTCATCAATTAAACCATTGGGTAGTTGAATTCTCATGCTTGCTCCTCTTTTTGTTTAAATTATCCCAGAAAAAGTATCTGTAGCTAAACTAGCTGCTGCTCCTGCTAGTCCTGAATATTTAACACTAAAGCCTTCATAGGCTAAAGTTATACTTTCTAAACTAAGAGTATCGTCTCCACGAGAATCAAAATCAGATGCTGGTTTATATTCTATAGGATAAGCATTATATAACTCATAAGTAACAATAACTTGTCCTAATCTATTTACATGCTTTATTGTAACAGTTCTTCTATATTGAAAAGGATAATCTCCACTTTCTTCATCTCTATATGCAGGAGTATTGGCACCTCCAAAAAAACCTGTAGCATTAGCTATCTGAGCAGCAGCAGAACCCTCTGTAAGTCCTCGTGGAGTAGATTCTTTTATAGCAGCATCATTTTGAACTAAGTCAAAAGGACCAGTAGCCCATCTATTAAAAGAAGTATCATTAGTTACTCCTCTCATTAAGGTTACTGGAGCATAACTAATAGACTCTATTATATTTCTTGGATTAAGATGTGCTCCACCTTCTCTATAATTATATGTAGAAATACTATGACTAGGAGTAGAGCAAGAACTAAAACCATACCTAGTAAATCCATCTATATCTATTAACCAACTATACTTGGTTAATGGGTCTTGTAGGGCACTTCTTGCCATTTTATCTCCTAATTATAGAAGTCCGCCTAAACCTCCGCCTATAGCTGCACTTGCTATAGCAGAAGCTATGGCATCTCCTGCTGCTTCTTGTGATTCTTCTATTAATTTTTGTATATCACCAGTATTAAGTTCTACATAAGCTTCATATGTTAATACTAATTCTTCAATTAATTTTTCTTCTGTATTTGAGGATAAATCATTTCCACCTTTGTATTCTATTGGAAATGCATTAAAAACAAACCAAGCTCTATAAGTTTCTCCATCTCTACTTAGAGCTTCTATCACTAAATCTTTTCTAAAATTCACAGGTAATATATGCATATTATTATTTGCAGCTAATAATTCATTTATTGCTCCTAAAGCATTAGCATCATTAACTACTTTTTTATACCAATTATATAAACCTCTATCTTCTTTAATAACTCCTCTTCTTAGAACTATTGGTTCATAACTAGCAATACCTGGATATTTGGTTGTTCTATTTGAATCTATATTTTCTCTATATTCTATTTGATTTACTCTAGACCTAGGGGTTACAATATCAGTAAATCCTGCTGTTATAGTTTTATCTTGACTACTATCAACACTAGTAATTCCTGTAGGATCTAGATCAAAAACAGTAAGTTTAAATCTAAATTTTTCTATTGGGTCATATTTAGCGCATCTAGCCATTTACTTAACCTTTTTAGAGGAGGGCATAAAGCCCTCCAATTTACTAAAGAGAATCACTATTACCAGCACCCGTAACTTCACCATTCGTGGGATTTGCAGAATCAGTAATTTTAATTTCTTGAAAATCTTCATAAGCTAATGTTAAAGATTCCATTGCCTTTTCGCCATCTTCAGCAGCATTTAAATCAGAACCTGGAACAAAATTTACTGGGAATGCATTGTAAACTTTCCATGCTCTAACTGTTTCTCCGCTTCTATCTAACATCTTAATAGTTACATCTTTTCTATAATTCATAGCTCCTGAAGGTCCACTTCCACCAGCTTTTCTAACAAAATTATCGTCTGTTGCTGAAGGATCATGTACTGCAGACATCCATTTGTATAGACCGTTTATAGAATCAACATTATTATCATCTGTTGCTTTAGGAGACAGTAGACCTCTATTAAAAACAATATCTTCCATAGTGGATAAGCCTGCACTTTGTCCACTAATATCTGGATCTAAGCCTTCTCGATAAGCTATCTTAGTTGTTGTTCTCTTTGGCATCTGAACATCGTGAAAACCACTTTTAATTGGACTTGCCTCGCTACAAGAATCTCCAGTATCAGAGAACTCTACCAAGAATCGAAACTTTTCGAGAGGATCATACTTTGCACATCTTGCCATTATTTACTCTCCTTTAAATTATGCTGAAGGTAGTGGGAATTCAAGTGCGATTTCAATAAATCTAACAGCTTTATTTGGTCTTACTTGTACTCTTACCCTCAGTAAACCTTGATCTAGTTCATCTTGGGTAGGTGCAACACTAATTACTCTAAACTTTTCTGCTTCCGAAAGTCCTATTGGAAATAAATGAATATTATTTCTCAAAAAAGAAGAAATAGCAGCAGAAATTTGGTTTTGAGTAGCTGGACTAAAATTTTCCCACAAGAAACTTCTAAGTCCTGGCTCAAGGGAAGCTTTTATGTATTGGAGAGTTCTCATTACTTGAATGAGTTGCTCATCTGCTGTATAAACTGGAGAAGTTCCAGAATCAGCAGTATACCCACCAAAAATAATATTTCCAGATCCAGGAAAAGAAGTAATTCTATTAATAAAATTTGTTCTTAGAGGTTCTGCATCAACTCTTTCTGATAATGAAAGAGATAATCCTCTAATTCCAGCCAATCCTGCATATCTTATACCAGCAGGTGCATGAGAAGGTCCGCCAATACTTGTATTAGCATCTATTCTAGCCATAACACCAGCACAATGCCCTATAGCATCAACACTTTTAGTGTCGCCTGCGGCAGCAGCGGCTGCTTCATCTAAAACTACTACTGAATTAAAATACCAACTAGCAGTTCTTGATGGATTGTTAATAACTTCTTCTTTATAAGATACAGCCGAAGGAGTAAGAACTAATACATCATCACCAACAGAAAATGTTGATCCAGGATCAGTTTCTACTGTAATCGTATTAGCACCATCATCAACTGAACTAATAACTGATACATAAGAACTACCTGCATCTCTAACAACCATACCAGCAGTTACATCAGTAAGATCAACTGCTCCAGCAGAACCATCATCAACAGTAATTATATAAGGTCCAGAACCTGATACAGAAACAAATTTTGCTCCTGTTGCAGAAGCTTCTTCAGAATTAGCTAAAGAAATTTCTTTTGGAATACTTAGTAAAGAAAAAGAAGTAGAAAGAGTAGAACCCCAAAGTGCTCTGACTGTTTCTGTATAATCAATTAAAGAACCATGAACAATATATGCCATAGTTAAAGGTAATCCAGGAACCATCACTAAACCTACACTATCTATAGCATCTAAAGCTCTAAGTCCACTAGCATCAGTAGCATTTCCCACAAAATCAGAAGCAGTAGGAGCAGATCCTACATTAACTATAATAGCTTCGGCACCAGTACCTGCATTATCATAAAATCCCTTTACTGCATAATATGCATCGTACAATACAGCATCAGCATCTCCAAAAGTCTCTACAAATGCTTCTAAGTTTGTAACAGTTGTAGGAGTATTTACTGGAGCACCAGATTCAGTTGTACCGATAATAAATGCAGCAGTAGAAATGGCAGCACCAGGAACTTGAACAGTACCTAAAGGCTGATCAAATACCTGTACTCGTTCTGGTCCTATATTAGTATTTAGAAGTGCCATCTATACATCTCCATTCTAAATGTTTTATAAGTCACCAATAATAATATCACCATCCATATTTTCCATAGGAGTTGATATTTCGTAAATTGTTCCGTCATATTCAACAGGCTCTCCTAATCTATCAATCCAAGTTTGTACCCAAAATGTAAACTCATGAACCCAATATTGAGATCCTTCTACATCTTTAGTTATATGATCCACAAAATGAAAAAAATGTAAACTAACAATAGCATTACTTACTATTCTTGCTCCTTTTTCTACAAGAAATGAATCAGGTACAATTTCAGAAAGAATTAAATCAGTTTCTCCAGACTTTCCAATTACTTCTGCTGTAAATATATCTTCAAAACTTCCATCTATATCCTTTGTTGGATGAAATTCATCAAACACAAATACAGTATCATTAATTTTAAAATCTGAATTATCTGCTACTTTTATTGTAGCACTTCCACCTGTTGTTACATCCTCAGTTAATAATTCTTCTGCACTTTCAGAAGTTCTTATAACAACTGGGATTGCTGATCTAGGAGGATTAAATTCCTCCCACATTCTATTCAGAATTTCGATATGCTCTTCCCTTTCCTTAGAGTCTATTCTCACCAAATAATAAACATCTAAAGGAATAGGTGCATTGCGCCCTTGGGTCTTAGTTTCAGCAATACCATAAGATTTTTCTATTGGTTTTGTTGGATCTAAAACCATAAATGCTACTAAACTCACATCATCATTCTGAAAAATATTACCTATTCTTTTTATTTTTGCGCCCTGAGTACTATCTGGAGTAGAAATACCATCTATAGTTACCTCTAATCTCTCCAAATTAAAATCGGTAATATTAAAACTATTTGAAGATGCATCCTCTAGAACATCTCCAATTCTAACTGTACTTAAATCAAAGGATTCTCTAAAAGTTATAATTCTAGTAGTAGAATCAAATATGAATTCTGGTAAATCTACTAATAAATTATCTGATAATTCTATAGTATGATTTCCAGTACTATCTGCCGTAACTGAAGAAATTATATAAGTTCCTTTATTATCTCCACTTAATATTCTAACCCAATGATTAGGTTTTATTCTATTAATTTGAAATGAAGATGTTCCTAGTATATTACCAGGATCTATAATTCCATCAGTATTATAACTTATTATCTCATAACCTTTTGTTCTACTAGTAGTAGTTCCTGAGTCAACTGCCTGCTCACAATAACCATTTCCCCAATATGCGCCTATCTCTCTTCCGCTATATCTATCCTCTCTACTTTTCATAAGTCTAACAAAAACATGAGGATATTGTCTATGTCCAGTATCAGCACTAGAATCATAATAATCAGGCTCTACAGGAACTTGTACAATTTCTCCAGTAAACGGATCAAAAGTTTCTTCTAAAGATTCCTCACTTAAAGTAATTTGGTCATGGTGAGTAATTCTTCTAATTTCTCTATCTATTGCTTCTTCTATGTCTTTAAAAATTCT
>Ga0180433_10004593_pt1 | contig 19267 bp, 15 predicted proteins | sample SS_ome_8_FD_132980 | JGI IMG/M metagenome (GOLD analysis project Ga0180433, IMG submission 132980) | Hypersaline lake sediment archaeal communities from the Salton Sea, California, USA - SS_1_D_1 metaG | ecosystem: Environmental > Aquatic > Non-marine Saline and Alkaline > Hypersaline >... | reverse complement strand
GGGAGGCGCGGATGATCCCAATCGCTACGCCTTCACCGTCAGGGTCAGGGTCCTTGATAACCACGGCAACCGGGGAGAGGACCGCAAGATGGCCTTCTGTTTCGACGACGGCGATGCTTATCTCGGTACTCCCTTATGGCTGGGCTCGGGCCTGGCCGCCTCACCCCGCTTCGCGGACCTGGACAACGACGGCTCCGACGAGCTGATAGTGGCGACGGAAGAGGGGCTGGTCCACGCCTATGAATCCGATCTCAGCGAGGTCGAGGGTTGGCCGGTACGCGTGACCCCCTTATCCCTTCACCTCGGCTCGGAGGGATTCCAATCGGGCCAGCTTCCCACCGAGGCTTACGGCTCTATGGTAGGCGCCCCTACCATCGGCGACCTCGACCACGATGGAGACCTGGAGGTGGTCGCCGGCGACACCGAGGGCAGGATATACGCCTGGGACAACGGCGGAAACGTGCTGCCCGGCTTCCCGGTACGCTCCAATCCCCTTTATTCCATCCCGGACAGGGCGGATTGGTGGACGGAGGGAGCTCTGCCCGGCGACTGGTATGCCAGCAGGTTCACGCCGGACCGGGTGCATCAACTCGACCGGTGGAACGTTCTTCAGAACGCCTTCCTCAGGGGGACGGTCCTCGCCAACCTGGATAACTCCGTGGACGGCTCACTGGAGATAGTCGCCGCCTGCCTGGACCAGCATATATATGCCTGGCATGCCGACGGCACCCCGGTGAGGGGATGGCCGGTGAAACTGCTGGACCCGGAGAAAGTAGCCGGCTTCGACGCCTTGACCCATACCGCCAGTTTTAATGACCCCGGTAACGTGCCCAGGGGCAGCAAGATCGTCACCAACCCATCCGTGGGCGATATCGATGGTGATGGCGACCTGGAGGTGATCTGCGGCACCAACGAGGCTTATCCCAACGAGACCCTGAACGTCTCCAGCGACTCCTTCGGCCTGGTGGCCCTGCTGGATGTCGTCGGACCCCTGCTGGGTGACGACCTCAAGCCCGGCAATACCCGTGCCTACGCGGTACATCATGACGGTGCCTCACACGGCCTGGAGCCGGAAGCGGAGATACCCCAGGACCAGGTGCCCGCCGACGCCTATCTCGAGGGTTGGCCGGCCAAGATAGCCATGTTGGCCGCGGGCATGCTGCCTAATGTCGCCGAAGGCGTGAACGGCCCCGCCGTGATCGCCGACGTGGATGACGATGGCAGCTTGGAGGTGGGCATATCCTCCGCCGCCGGCCCCGGCTTCCTGCTGGAGCCCGACGGTACCTCTCACTTCGGCGTTGGAGGGGACGGGCTGCCCCTTAGCGCCGAGTGCGATGAGGCGGGTTCATCCGCCGACAGCGCGGACGCGCCGGTGGTGTGCGCCCTGGGCGGCGGCTCCTTCGCCACCATCGGGGAGGGATTGGCATACATAGCCACAACCATGGGCTTGGGCAGGGCTATCGACCTCTTCCTGCCCGCCAGCCAGTTGAGGTCGGATGACCAGATATCGGTGTGGAGCACGCAGGACGGCAGCTTCCTCGAGGCCTTCCCGCGCAAGGTGAACGACATGATGTTCTTCGTCTCTCCGGGCGCCGCCGACATCAACGCGGACGGCTCCCAGGAGATCCTCGCCGGCAGTTCCTACTACGACATGCATGCCATGGATGTCAACGGGTCCGAGCCGGATGGATGGCCCAAGTTCACCGGCGGCTGGAGTGTGGCCACCCCCCCCAGCGCCGACTTCGACGGCGATGGCGACCGGGAGGTCGTGATGACTACCCGCGAGGGTTGGCTCCTGATCTGGGAGACCGATTCCACGCCTGGAGATATGGCGGACTGGCCCGAGTACGGACACGACCCGTGGAATACCGGATGCCTGGACACGGATGCCAGGAGGCCGGGAAAGGTAACCGACCTCTCCGCGCAGTTCATTGAAGATGGCGATAACCTGAAGGGCGCCAGGCTAAACTGGACCGCCCCCGGAGACGATGGACAACTCGGGCAGGCCCTCCTCTATGAACTTCGTTTTCTCAATGAGCCGATAGATGGTGATAACTGGGATAATGCCAATCAGCTTACTGAGGTGCCCCTCCCCGCCGAAGCGGGTACCATGGAGGAAGCGGTGCTGGAAGGCTTTCCCTTCAACCTCCCGGTGGAGGGAATGACCTATTACTTCGCCCTTCAGACCAGGGACGAGGCCGGCAACCTCTCCTCCATCTCCAACCTGGCTTCGATAACCTACAAGAAGCAGGTCGAGTTCGAAGCCCTGCATACCTGGTACCTTGCCGAGGGCTCTACGGGGAGTAACGGAGGTGGCGCCTTCGAGACCTGGGTCCTGGTACAGAACCCAGGCGCCGAAGCAGCCCAGGTGAACATCACCTACATGACCCAGGAGGGGACGGTGGACGGTCCCAACCTGGAGCTCCCACCGGAGACCAGGCAGACGGTAAACGTGGCCGAGACCGTGCCGGATAACTGGCATGTCTCCACCAGGGTGGAAGCCAGCCAGCCGGTGGTGGTGGAGAGGGCCATGTACTGGAATGTTGAAGGGATGCTGTCGTCCGACTACCGCCAGGCGGCTCACGACTCTATCGGGGTGACCGATCCCGCCCAGACCTGGTACCTGGCCGAGGGCTCCACCGGAAGCGATATCTACGGTTCCTTCGAGACCTGGGTCCTGGTGCAGAACCCGGGCACCGATCCCGCCCAGGTGAGCATCACCTACATGACCTCGGATGGGTTAGTGGACGGCCCCGACCTGGAACTGGCACCCGGAACAAGGCAGTCGGTGGAAGTTTCCAAGACCCTGCCCGACACCTGGCAAGTCTCCACCAGGGTAGAGTCCAACCAGCCGGTGATCGCCGAGAGGTCCATGTACTGGAGCAGCGCCGATGTCTACCGCCAGGCGGCCCACGACTCTATCGGGGTGACCGATCCTGCTAACACCTGGTACCTGGCCGAGGGCTCCACGGGCAGCAACACCCGGGGCTCCTTCGAGACCTGGGTACTTGTGCAGAATCCCGGCACAGAGACTGCTACGGTTAACCTGACCTATATGACCTCCGAGGGTCAGGTGGCCGGCCCCACGGTTGAGCTCGCTCCCGGTACCAGGCGCACGGTCAATGTGGCCGAGACGGTGGAGAACACCGACTCCGTATCCACCAGGGTAGAGTCCAACCAGCCGGTGATCGCCGAGAGGTCCATGTACTGGAGCTCGCTTGACGACGGCATCTTCATCTTCCGTCAGTCAGCCCACGACTCCATCGGTGTCCCGGGACCTCTGGAGTAAAATCGACAGTTAACACCAGTTTGTATCGAGGATCTAGAATCCCTCCCTCGGGAGGGATTCACTCTTATACGAGTTTCTATTGAATCTATCTTGACTGCTATGGGATACTCATATAATATAACATATACAACTTTGTGAATTTAGAAAGGAAGCGAGATGGCGGTAAGAATAATAAGCACCACAGAGTTGCGATCCAAGGCCGCGGACATGGTGCTTGGACTGCGCCGGGGTGATCGTTTCCTCATCCAGCATTACAACGATATCGTTGGATACATAACCCCGGAGATCCCTTCCGAACTCCTTAAGAAGCTGGGAACCAAAAGAGGCAAGCGCGAGGAGACTTTTAAGGCCATAGACTAGGTCTTCTTGCCGGTTCTCCCAGCCTCATAGAGGGCGGCGTTCCTCTAGCCTGCCGCTCCAGGTTCCTCTAGGGAGGTAATAACCCCTTGTCCTGTCCTGCCCTGTTTAGACGCCTCAAGAGATCGGAGAGAGCTCAGGCCACGGCTGAGTTCGCCCTGGTGCTCCCCTTGCTCCTGCTTATATTTCTCCTCTTCGCCCAGGCGGTGATGGTTATGAGGGCCCAGATCGCAGTGACGGCAGCAGCGAGGGAGGGAGCTAGGAAAGGAGTGGAGACCTCGAACACCGCATTGATAGAGGGAGCGGCGGCCAAAGCCGCCTCCGGTCTGGACTCCGGGAGGCTCGAGGTGATAGTGGAGAGCGGCCCACGCCGCCGTGGGGAATGGATAAGGGTGGAGGTGGCCTACGATGTCCCCATAACCATACCGGCGGTGGAGAGGTTCTTCCCCAGCGTGCAGGTACGGGGAAGGGCGGAGATGCGCATCGAGAACGACAGGGAAGGCTTATGAGAAAAAACCCTCTTCTCGACGATAGGGCGGGGGCCACCCTGGTGGCCGCCGCGCTTATCCCCGTCATGTTGGTCATCGGTGTTTTCCTGCATGATGTGGCCGCCCTTTACGGAGCCCGGGGCGAGGCCCAGACGGCCGCGGATGCCGCCGCCAAGGCGGCCGGACTGGAGCTCACCCCTTATTTCGGCGTGGGGAGCGATCCTCGAGCGGCCGCCGGCGAGTTCGCATCCAGGAACGGGGCGGAGCTGGTGGAGTGTTCCCTGGGGGGACGAGACGGCTTTCTCTGGGTGACGGTACGGGTATCCCGGCGGGTGGACCTTCTTATTCTCAAGCCGGAGGGGGCCAGTGTTGGCGCCACCGCCCGCTGCTATCTGGACCTCAATATATGAAGAACGGGAAGGAATCCACCAGCCATTCATTGCCTTCCTTGACCAGGTGGACGCGGGAGGTCTCCGATTCCAGGTTTCCCCTGGTCCCGAACTCTATGGTCACATCGACCTCGGCGCCTGAGTTCTCGACCTCGATATCGTTGGGGTCGAAATCAAAGGAACGCGCTGTACCGAATATGCCCGAGTACTCGGCGGCGGTCCAGGGCTTCTCCAGCCGGTGCTTCTCCTTGTAGTCCTCGCTGAGGTTCTCGAAGATGTAGGAGGTGTCGGAGTCTATGCAGGCGATGAGGAACTCGTTCAGCGCTTGCTCCACTTCCTTCTGCTCGCCATCGGAGGAGGTGGTGAGAGTGGACCAATCCATGGCTGTGAAGCTCTCGACCTTCCATAAGCCGTCTTCCTGGACAAAGACCATGGTCTCCTCCATCTCTCCTTTACCGGAGGTTTCTATGGTCACCGACACCACCGCCCTGTCCCCCTCCACGGTTATGTCCTGGTCGGGCAGCAGGCGATAGGAGTTCAGATATCCCAGGGCGGCTGTAAGGTCGTCCTGCGTCAAGGGGTCCGGGACCTGGTTGTCCTGGAGATAATCCTGGGAGAAGAAAGAGCGCACCTCCTCCGCCTGCAGGTCGCCGCAGGCATTGAGGAAGGCGGTGGCTGCTTCCGCCACCTGTGATACCTGGTCTTCCTGCGCCGGCTCTCCATTGCAGCCGAAGGCCGCGAAGGCGGCGAGCACCACCAGGAGGACCGTGCCTGAGGCCGCAATTATCAGCAGATATCTTTTAGACCTTCCGCCCATGGGCGACTCCTTTTTCACAACCTTTCTCCGCCATCACTCCCGTCCCCTCCCTCTACATAAAGAGTGCGATACCCGGGCCGGGGTTCCCCGCCTGAGGGGGAAGCACCCGCGTAGATTATACGGCTTCTAAAGCGTTGTAGTAATTGAGACGCAAAAAGCTAGTGGAAAGGATGAGAAAATGAGATTGTACGGCAACGGCGGAGGAGTGATCATCAACCCCTGTTATCGTCGGACTTCCGTGCTCAGGACGCTGATGGCCAACTTCACCGGTCCCATAGAGGAGGACCGGGAGGAGAGCTGCAAGGTCATATATCTTGAAGGAGAAAGGGACTCGTGCAGCGCCGAGGAGCGCTGAATAATGAACACGGAGGCAATAGATAAGGTCGGAGATGGTAGGCGATGTATTCCTCCGTGTTGTTGAGGTTTCTCGATATATATTATCCTAGTCGTGTATTGATGTCGGCTCGGCTCGGCGGAGATACAAGTGATTTCGAGGTCATAGAGGGGGTCGAGAGAACAACTTCTCGCCGATATGCTGGGATTACTGGTTCTTCTGGCCATAGAGCGGATGGAGCCGGAGAGGGAACGGGAGCTGGTGGAGAGAGCGCGCTCCTCCACCGAGGCCTTCTCCGAGCTCTACGAATTCTACATGCCTCTCATATACCGTTATCTCCTTCGCCGCACGGGGAAGGTAGAGGTGGCCGAGGACCTTACCGCCACCACTTTCGAGAAGGCCCTTCGCCACCTGGAGAAATTCCAGTGGAGAAAGGTGTCCTTCTCGGCCTGGCTGTATCGCATCGCTACCAACACCCTGGTGGATTACTACCGCAAGGAGGGAAGGCATCAGGAGACCACCTTGCAGGACCTGGAAGGCGTCCTGAGATCTCCGGTAGGAGCAGGCGAGGAGGACGTGGAGCGGGTGGCCGTACTCATGGACCTGGTAGGCCGGCTGCCCCAGTCCTACCAACACATCCTTGCCTTGAAGTTCTACCAGGATTTGAGCCACGACGAGATGTGCGAGGTACTGGATTTGAATAAAAAGACATTGACCATGAAGCTCTACCGCAGCCTCAAGGCCCTTCGCAAGCTGGCCGCGGAATCAGGCTTGATGGAGGAAGGTGCGTAGGAGACGTTGAGAAAAAGGCTGAAGGCTCAGCTCATCTCCGAGCGTCTCGAGGGCAGGGAGCCCAGCGAGATCCTCAAACACGACCCTGAGCTCAAGCAGCTGGAACAGCTGTCCTCCATGCTGGAGGCCGTCTCCAGGTCGGAACCCTCGCCATCGCCGCAGGCCCAGGCGCGTATGAAGGACAGGGTCACGGAGAGCCATCGTAAGCTGCTCGATGGGGAGAAGGTGAGGGAGAGAGACCCCTCCCACTCGGTTGCCACCCTGGAACCGCAGCGGCTCTCCTACGCCGCCCTGGCGACGGCCGCCGTCATAGTGCTTATCCTGGTGGTCTCCGCCGTGGTGTTCACCGGTCCAGCCGAGGTGCCATTGCAGCCCGAAATGCTATCGGCCGAAGGCGAGGCCGCGGTCATCGCCACCGGCGCGGTACAGGTGCTCCCGCCCGGCGGCGAGTGGACGGAGATGGAGGGTGACATAATACTCAAGGAGGGCAGCGCTATCAGGACCCCGGATGGGGTGAGGGCTGAGGTGGCCTACGGCGGCGAGAACCTCTTCCGCCTCGACTACGGCAGCGAGGCTGTATTACCCGAGATAAGCGAGGATAACATCGCGGTGGAGCTGCGCTCGGGAGAGGGTTATTTCCGTGCCCAGGAGGGGACCTCTTATATAGCCTCCGGAGGAGGCCTCGAGGCCAAGACCCTGGGCACGGCCTTCGATATGGACCTCACCGCTGAGGTACCCGAGCTCCTGGCCCTGCAGAGAGGGGTGGAGGCCTCCTCCAGCAGGGAGGGTGTGGGCTCGATGATGCTTTCTGAGGGCAGGATGCTCTTCCTCCCGCAGGATCTGGGCGAGGAGGGTCTGTCCGGGCAGGCGCGGGATATCCCCCTCGAGAGGCTGCAGGACGAGTGGCTGCTCTGGAACCGGGATATCGACGCCTCGAGGGGATGGGATACAGGAGTGATGTCCTCGGTCGAATCCCCGCCGGTACAGGTCCCGGAGATATCTTCGTTGGGGGAGGAAGGCGAGGAAGGTGAAGAGGGTGAGGGGGACGAGGAAGATGGAGAGGGATTGCCCACCATATCCCTCCAGGCCGGCCTGCAGAAGGGAGGAGTGGCCCTTTCCTGGGAGCTCAGCGGAGGAGAGGTAACCGAGTTCATCCTGCTGAGAGCCGAGGGGAGAGAGCCCACCCACCCCCAGGATATGCTGGCCCGCCTGCCCTCGGATACCCGCCAGTTCCTCGACCAGCAGGTGGCCCAGGGCCGTATCTACACCTACCGGGTGGCGGTGGAAAAGGACGAGGAAGTGGTCTACAGTAACGCGATAACCGTGGCTGTGCCGGTGGAGCAGCCCGTTATACAGCTCAGCGCTGGCCTGATTGACGGCGGGATGGGGATGCCCGTGGTCGAGCTCAACTGGCATGTCGAGGGCCAGGTGGTACCTGATGCGTATGTGCTGGTCAGAGGCGAGATGAACCAGCAGCCCGTCTACCCTCCCCCCAGCGGCATGGTGCAGTACCGCCTACCCCCCGCCGGACCCGATTACGGCTTCATAGACCGGGATGTCTATACCGGTTATACCTACAACTACAAGGTGTTCGCGGTGAAGGGTGGAGGGATCCTGGTCGAATCCAATACCGTCTCCATATTCGTAGACACCGCCGCCATCCTCACACCCCAACAATAATGGGGTCAAAGCTTCATTCTTCAATTTTCCCTAGATTCATGGATAAAAGACCACCAGAGGTTAAATAGAATTGAAGAATGAAGCTTTGACCCCTTTCTCTTGCGTTTGACTATTGCTAAACGGGGGTCTAATATACTTTATGCTTGATAATAGCCGAGTGATCAGCCCCAGAATCGCAAGAAGGAGGGAAATGTCGATATGCTCGCAATTTTCCAGAGTTTCGGCCTTCCTGAGCTGGGCATCATCCTCTTGATCGCCCTCATTATCTTCGGTCCCTCGCAGCTTCCAAAGATAGGGCGCTCCGTGGGTAAGGCCCTCAGGGAGTTCCGTGGAGCCAGCACCGAGATCACCAAGGCCGTCACGGAGGGGCTCGAGGGAACAGACGAAGACGAGGACGAGGACGAGGCACCAAAAAAGAAAAAGAAAAAAGAGAAGGAAGAAGAGGAAGAAGAAGAAGAAGAATAAACCCCAGGGTATACCTCTTTAATTCCTGACCCCCTTCCCTATTATTAGGTTCACCGGAGGCATTTTTGGCCGAAGTAAAGATGTCCTTTATTGAGCACCTCGAGGAGCTCAGAAGGCGTATCATCGTCATGTTCCTCTCCCTGGTAGTAGCCATCGGTATTGGATACATCTACGCCTGGGAGATACTGGACATCCTCAAGGAGCCCGCGGCCAGGGCAGGGATACCGCTGGACCTTTATTATAAGACCGTGCTCGAACCTTTTACGGTCCGCTTCACGATAGCCATGTACGCCGCCATAATCCTGGCTTTTCCGGTTATCATTTATGAGATCATCGCCTACATAACCCCGGCTCTGCGCAAGCGCGAGAGACGGTTCATGTACTGGGCCCTGTTATTCATAATCATCTTCTTCATGGCCGGCGTTTTGTTCTGTTACCTCTATATCCTTCCGGTAGGCCTTGACTGGCTCATAGGACAGGCCGAGGGCCAGATAACCCCCGTGCTCATGGCGGGAGATTACGTAAGTTTGGTCGTACTGCTTATGCTGGCGGTGGGAGTATCTTTCGAGACACCGCTGGTGGTCTGGTTGGTGGTGCGGCTGGGGATAATCACCCCGCAGAGGTTGCATAAAAACTGGCGCTGGGCGGTGATCATCATCCTCGCTTTTGCCGCCATTATCACCCCGGACTGGAATCCCATCACCATGATGCTGGTGGCCCTGCCTATGTTTATACTATACGAGGGAAGTATACTTATGGCCATGCTGGCCAGACGTAGTTCTGCCAAGAAAAAAAGAGACCTGGAGGAAAGCCTCGAGGGAGAGGAATAAGTAGGAGGTAGATCAAGATAATAGAGCACGAACTCAAGCAGCGTAAACTGAATAAAGGCCTGATAAAACGCAAGGCCAAGCTCTACATCGAGCGCAATCCCAAACTCAAGGGGATAGTAGCCCTTTACCGGGATATATACTCAGTACAGAGAAAGGTGTCCCAAAGCGTGCCGGACAAGCTGCCCCATATCGAAGGGGCTCAGATCTCTTATCGCATCGATCAGGGCCAACTGCTGATCGAGTCCGATGAACTGGATGTGGACCTATCTATATTAAAGGGTGTGATGCGGGAGGTGGCCGAGGTTCTTTCCCGCAGGAGCGAGGAACCCGTGGAGAGTCTCGACGTTTTCCTGGAGGAGCTGGAGGACGAGGACAGGCTGGGTAAGATGGTTGACGCCTTCAAGAAAAGGGATGAGGAGGAACTGTCCCGGCTCCTGCAGGAGTATTCCCTGGAGCCCTCCCTCGTCTACCTGGTGCTTCATACCTCCATGGCCCCTTTTTACTGGAGCACGGCGGGGATCCTGGCACGAAAAGCCACTCTCGACCAGGTACCCCGGGGCGAATGTCCCGTTTGCGGGGACCTGCCGGTCATGGGCTTCCTGCGCAGCGAGGATGGACTGCGGGTCCTGGAGTGCTCGCTTTGCGGTTCCCGGTGGGGCGTGCCTCGTATGATGTGTCCCTTCTGCAAGAACATGGACCAGGAGAAATTGCTGTATATTTTCGCCGAGGAAGACCCGAGACACAGGGTCTATCTCTGCAAGAAGTGCAATAAGTACCTGAAGATAACCGCCGCTTTCGATGATATATCCGGTGATATAGTGATACCATTGGAGGACCTGGCGACGGCAAATATGGACCATGCCGCGGAGGAGAAGGGGTATGAGCGTGGGTGCCGTACGGTATTTTCCTAGTTTGCGAGAAAATATTGCTTTAACTACGAGAAAAATAGTATAATGTCGCAGATTTTGTGATGGCCTTGTTCTTTGAAAACCGCATAATAAAAGGGGTTTCAATCCCGCAAGGGTTTATCTATATATAGTGATACAATCTCAAGTTTCGTAATGAAGTAAATGTAGGAATCGACCTAGGAAAGTGGGGGGAAAGTATGGAACTTTCGCGAAGAGGTTTCCTCAAGCTGTCGGGCGCCGGCGTAGGCGTCGCAGCCCTCGCACAAATCGGTTTCTCCACCCCTGCCTTCGCCGCTGACGAGGAGTTACGCATCGCTGAAGCGATGGAGACCACCACGGTCTGCCCGTACTGCTCCATGGGATGCAGTGGCATCGTCAGTGTGATCGACGGCGAGGTGGTGAACATCGAAGGGCTTCCCGACAGCCCCATCAACCGGGCTACCCTGTGTTCCAAGGGGCAATCTATGTACCAGATTGCCAACAACGACAGGCGCCTGGAAAAGGTTCGCTACCGAGCCCCCGGTGCCACCGAGTGGGAGGACAAGACCTGGGACGAGGCCATCCCGGCCATCGCCCAGCTCTTCAAGGACACTCGTGATGCCTCCTTCATCGAGAAGGAAGACGGGGTAACGGTGAACCGTGTCGAAGGCATCGCCCAGCTTGGAGGGGCAGCTTACGACAACGAGGAGTGTTATCTTGCGGTCAAGTTCGCCCGCACCCTGGGTCTGGTGTATTTGGAGCACCAGGCTCGAATATGACACTCCTCCACAGTCGCCGGTCTCGGCGGCACGTACGGACGCGGAGCCATGACCAACCATTGGGTCGACCTCCGCAACTCCGATGTTTTCATGGTCTGCGGCGCCAACCCCAGCGAGAACCATCCCTGTTCCTGGAAGTGGATGGAGGATGCCAGGGATAATCGCGGGGCCAAGGTCATAGTCGTAGACCCCCGTTTCACCCGCTCCGCGGCCAGGGCCGACCATTTCTCTTTTACGAGGCCTGGTACGGACATCGCCTTCTTCGGCGCCCTGGTCAACTACGCCATCGAGAACAACCTCATCAACTGGGAGTACGTGCAGAACTACACCAACGCTCCCATCCTGGTGAATCCCGAGTTCAAGGGACCGGGAGAGCTGGATGGCCTGTTCAGCGGGTACGACGAAAGCAAGCGCAATTACGACAAGAGCACCTGGTCTTACCAGACAGGTCCCGACGGCCAGCCCGTCAGGGTGCAGCTCATCCCTATCGCGGAGAGCCCCGACTTCCCAGGTAGGGGCGTTCCCTCCGGAGCTATGGATAAGAACGGTAACTATGTCCCCAATGGTGATGATGCCATCGCCGGCACCGTCTTTGCCCACCTGAAGGAGCACTACTCCCGCTACACCTACGAGGGTAGCGACAGCATTGTGGCCAAGATATGCGGCATGGACCCGGATAAGTTCGCGGAGATCGCGGACACCTACGTGGGCATCACCTCGCAGCGGGACAAGAGCGGGTGCCTGATGTACGCCATGGGTCTCACGCAGCACACCATAGGCGTGGAGAACATCCGCACCTTTGCCCTGCTGCAGCTGCTCCTGGGGAACACCGGCATGCCCGGCGGGGGCATCAACGCCCTCCGCGGCGAGTGCAACGTACAGGGCTCCACCGACCATGCCCTGCTGTCGCACATCATCCCCGCCTACATCAGCGTTCCCAATACCGGGGACACCGATTACCAGACCTATCTGGACAGGGTGACCCCCAAGGCCGGCTGGTGGACCAACACGCCCAAGTACGTGGCCAGCCTCCTGACGGCCTTTTACGGAGAGAACTCCGTGAAGGACCCGGCCATGGCCTTCGAACTGCTGCCCAAGACCAAGAAGGGCAAGAACTACACCCATATCGCCCTCTTCGAGGACATGTACGCCGACATCATCAAGGGTCTCATCTGCTGGGGTCAGAACCCGGCGGTCGGCGGTCCCAACGGCAACCTGGAGACGGCGGCCATGGACAAGCTGGAATGGCTGGTGGCCATCGACCTCTGGGATACGGAGACCATGAACTTCTGGCAGCGTCCCGGAGTGGATCCCAAGGACAACCAGACCGCGGTCTGGGCCCTTCCCGCCGCCGCTTCAATGGAGAAGAACGGCGCGGTGACCAACTCCGGCCGCGTGGCCCAGTTCCGCTGGAAGGCCGTTGAGCCGCCCGGCGATGCCCAGACCGATTCCTGGGTCATCCACCATCTCATGAAGGCCCTGAAGGACCTCTACAAGGGCGACGACATCGTGGACAAGATATGGTGGGATTACGACGAGGACGACCACGGCGACCCCAGTCTCGACCAGATCTGCGTGGAGATCAACGGCTTCGTCTGGCCCAAGAACGGGTTCAACTGGGACGAGGCCTTCGAGGGCGCCGTGGCCAACTTCAAGGGTCTCGAGGACGACGGTTCCACCGTCAGCGGCAACTGGCTGTACAGCGGCCAGTGGGCCAGCGACTCCGATATCGCCAGTGCCGCCAAGATAATGGGGATAAGCAATGTCCCCGACGAGATACCTCGCGGCAACCAGGCCACGGAATGGAACGGCATTCCCTTCGACAAGGCCAAGTGGCACATGGTGAAAACCCCCTTGTACTACGTGGACAACGGCACTATCTACACGGAGAATCCTCCCTCGGCAGCGGAGGAGATCAACGTGGGCACCTATCCCGTCTGGGGTTGGGCGTGGCCGGTCAACCGCCGCATCATCTACAACCGCGGCTCCCTGGACTACTCGGGGCAGCCCTTCGCGGTGGACAAGGCCCTCTTTCAGTTCAATCCCGAGGGCACGAAGACGATCATGGCCAATGACGTTCCCGACTTCTACGCCATATACAAGAAGGGGACGCTGGCGGCCGACTCCGGCGCCGGCCCCTACATCATGAACAAGGAGGTCGGTGTCCAGGCTGGACGCATCTTCTCCAATTCCATGGCCGAGGGGCCCTTCCCCGAGCACTACGAGCCCAGGGAAGGTCCCGTGCCCAACGCGCTCACGGGCGAGCAGTGGAACCCGGCGGCGGTACTGGATTGGCCCTCAGCCCTCGAGGACCCGAGCAGGTGGGGCTTCACGGATGTCGGGAGCTCGGAATATCCCTATATCGGCACCACTTACAGGGTCACCGAGCACTGGCAGGCGGGCCAGATGACCCGCAATAACAGCTGGCTCGTCGAGGCCATGCCGGAGAACTTCGTGGAGATGTCCATAGAGCTGGCCGACGAGCTGGGCATCAAGAACGGCGACCTGGTGGAGCTTGATACAGTGCGCGGAAGCACGCGGGGAGTGGCCATCGTCACCGTACGCCTGAAGCCTCTGCAGATAGCCGAAAACGGCTCCATGAAGACCGTGCACGTGGTCGGTATGCCCTGGCACTTCGGGTTCATCGGGCTTACCGCCGGCGGCCCGAAGCGCAACGCGTTGGTCGATACCAACTACTCGGCCAACCAGTTAACGGGCCATGTGGGTGACGCTAACACCACCATTCCTGAATACAAGGCATTCCTGGTGAACGTAAAGAAGGTGAATTGATATGGCTTATGCAATACTCTTCGACGCCAGCAGATGCACCGGATGCCGGGCCTGCCAAGTAGCCTGCAAGCAGTGGAACGAGCGCACTTACACCTATACCGTCAATGAGGGTACCTACGAGAACCCCATGGAGCTGACGTCACAGTGCTGGAACCGCATCCTCTTCAACGAGCCCGAGGAGCGGCCGGCGGACGACGATATCTACTGGTACTTCACCAAGATCCAGTGCATGCACTGCACCGACGCTACCTGCGTGAAGGTCTGTCCCAGCGGTGCCACACAGAAGCACAAGGTCAGCGACGATGATCCGGAGGCATACGTGGTGATGACCGATAAGAAGAAGTGCATCGGTTGCAACTACTGCGTGGCCACCTGCCCCTTCCAGGCCTGCCGCTACGACCAGGACGATAAGGGCATCTACCGCTGCGTAATGTGCATCGACCGTATCAGCAACACCGAGGACGACTTTAAAAAGCCTGAGCAGGCCTCACCGGACCTGGAGAACCAACCGGATCCGGTCCCGCCGCGCACCGAGCCCGCCTGCGTCCTCACCTGCACCTCCACCGCCCTGAATTTCGGGGAGCGCGAGGAGATGCTGGAGATGGCCAACGAAAGGGTAGACTATCTCAAGAACGAGCGCGGGAAGAAAAACGCCCAGGTATACGGCGCGAACGAGGTGGGAGGCCTCCACTACATCTACATACTCGAGGACAGCCCCGATAAGTACGGGCTGCCCGTCGATCCCACCGTTCCCGCCGGTGTACATGCCTTCGATGCCCTGGTCAAGACGGGTGGTTGGCAGTGGGGCGGCGTAGCCCTGGTAGGCTTAGTCGCTGCCGCAGGCGTCAACTACGTCATCGCCAGGCGAAATGAAGGTATGGAGAGACAAGCAGCGGGGGGTGAGTGATATGGCAGCAGAAGTCAAGACCTTCAAGGGAGGCATTCATCCCGCCTACAACAAGGAGCTCTCCGCGGGCAAGGCCATTAAGGCCATCCCTGTGCCCAAGGAAGTGGTCATCCATCTGCAGCAGCACATCGGCGCGCCCTGCGAGCCCAAGGTGGGCGTAGGGGACCGTGTGGAGCTGGGGCAGTTGATCGGCGATGCCGAGGCCTTCGTCTCCGCCCCCGTTCACGCTTCGGTGGCGGGAACGGTCAAGGAGATCGCCGAGGTGACCAACTTCACCGGGGCCAAGGTGAGCAGCGTGACCATAACCGCTGACGAGAGCCAACCCGAGTTCGCCAGGAAACCGGGCAAGGACCTGGAGTCCCTGTCCGACGAGGACATCCGCGATATCGCCCGCGAGGCCGGCCTGGTCGGCATGGGCGGGGCCGCTTTCCCCACCCAGGTCAAGATCTCTCCTCCCAAGGACAAGCCGGTGGACACGGTGATCATCAACGGCTGCGAATGCGAGCCCTATCTCACCTGCGACCACCGCTATATGCTGGAGAGGACGGATGACATGATCAGCGGCGCCAAGCTGCTCAAGAAAGCGGTCGGAGCCAACCGGGTGATCATCGGCATAGAGAGCAACAAGATGGACGCGGTGGATGCACTGCGCTCCAAGGTGGCCTCGGAGCCGGATATCTCGGTGGAGGTGCTCGATGTCAAGTACCCCGAGGGAGCGGAGAAGATGCTCATCTTCGCCCTCACCGGCCGCAAGGTGCCCCCGGGCAAGCTGCCCTCCGAGGTGGGATGCCTGGTACAGAACGTGGGCACGGCTATAGCGCTGTTCGAGGCCGCGTCCTGGGGTAAGCCCTTATACGAGAGGGTAGTGACGGTTACCGGACCCGGCGTAAGGGAGCCGAGCAACCTGCTCGTTCCCATCGGAACTCCCGTGTCAGACTTGATCGACGCCTGCGGCGGATTCGTGGGCAATCCGGTCAAGCTGGTCATGGGAGGCCCCATGACTGGTTGGGCTCAGGCTGATGCCTCAGCGCCGGTGGTCAAGGGGACTTCCGGTCTGGTGGTCCTCACCTCGGACATAGTGGACTTGGGCGAGGAGGCGGAGTGCGTGCGCTGCGGCAAGTGCATCGACGCCTGCCCCATGTTCCTGAGCCCCAACTACATCGTCACCGCTGTCAAGCGAGGACAATGGGATCAGGCGGAGATGTGGGGAGCGCTGGACTGCTTCGAGTGCGGCTGCTGCACCTACGACTGTCCCGCGTACATACCCCATATCGATTACGTGAGAAAGGCCAAAGAGAAAATCGCGGCCTTGAAGAAGGAATAAGGAGGCGATGGCATATGGCATTAAATAACCTGGTTGTCACAGCGCCGCCGCACCTTAGAAGTAAGGAGCAGACCGCCGTCGCCATGCGCGACGTGCTTGTTGCCCTTGCGCCTATCACTGTAGCCGCGTTAGTGGCCTTTACTTACAACGCCCTGTTCGTGATTGCTGTGAGCGTGGCATCGGCCATGGCCTGGGAATGGATAGCTAGAAAGGTGAGAGGTAAGAAATCCACCCTGGAAGACGGCAGCGCAGTCGTGACCGGCCTGCTGCTGGCACTACTACTGCCGCCGCAGATCCATTGGTTTCACATCATCGTCGCTACCTTCGTGGCCATAGTGGTTGCCAAGGAGCTGATGGGAGGATTGGGTAGGAACATCTTCAACCCGGCTCTCTTCGGGTTTGTGTTCATCCTGTTCTTCTCCGGTGTCCTGACGACTTTCACGGGCAACCTGGGCTTACTTGCAGGAGGATACGATGGTGTTATGGGCGCTACACCCCTTGTTTTTCTTAAGCAGGGGTTGGAGGGATCGGCAGCAGCACCTTCCTACATAGCGCTGTTCTTCGCCAATTATGGAGGGGCCATCTCAGAGGTCGGCTCCTTCTGGATACTGCTGGGAGGCGCCTACCTCATCTACCGCAAGGTGATAGGCTGGGTCATCCCCGTGACCATACTGGGCACGGTATTCATCCTGGCCTACATCCTGGGTTCGGATGGCCTGTACATGATACTGGCCGGCGGTGTCATGCTGGGAGCCTTCTTCATGGCTACCGACTGGGTCACCAGTCCCATGACATGGCAGGGACAGCTTATCTTCGGCTTATTGATAGGAGTGCTCATCGTTGTCATCCGCCTCTACGGAGGTACGGCTGGCGCGGTGGCCTTCGCTATCCTTATCGGCAACGCATTCGTGCCGCTGCTCGATAAGCTATTCAAGCCGAAGAGATTCGGCGAGGTGGCCGCAGCCTGACAAATAATAAAAGAGGCCGGGCTCGACCCGGCCTCTTTTTATTATCTGGGTGCAGTGGCAAAGGGGTCAAAGCTTCATTCTTCAATTTACTATGATTGTGAGGGATTTTATCTTCCGTTTCTCGGGAATTGAAGAATGAAGCTTTGACCCCTTCTGGATTGTTGTCGATAAATACCCATACATTAATGTATGGTATTAAGGAAAGCTAGGCCGGATTTAAAGGACACAACGGTATGAATGATCGCCCTGAGACCGTTTCCATACCCTCCGAGCCTTCTCGTAATGATGATGGTTATGGGGATAGGGGGCTCACAGAGGCGGAAGTACAAGAACGCAAGAAGCAGGGGAAGACCAACGATATAAAGGAGACCACCAGCCGCAGCACCGCTGATATCATAAGGGCAAACGTCTTCAACCGCTTCAACGCCATACTGACCGTACTGCTCATCGTTATCCTGATTGTAGGGTCACCTAAGGATGCCCTTTTCGGTATCGTGCTGGTCGCCAACACCCTCATCGGAATAGTACAGGAACTGCGGGCTAAGCGGACTCTGGATCGACTCTCTCTCTTGACCGCTCCCAAGGCCAGGGTAATGCGCGATGGGGAGATATTCGAGGTCCCCAAAGGGCAAGTAGTACTCGATGATCTGCTCGAACTGCAGGCTGGCGACCAGGTACTGGTGGACGGCACGGTGCTATCCTCCACCGGGCTGGAGATAGATGAGTCCCTGCTCACGGGGGAGTCTGTGCCCATTTTAAAGAACCCCGGTGATGAGGCGCTATCCGGGAGCTTCGTATCATCGGGTTCGGGGAGGTTCAGGGCCACCCGTGTGGGGGTGGATTCCTACGCCATGAAGATCGCCTCTGAGGCCAAGCGCTTCACCCTGGTGAAATCGGACCTGCGCGATGCCATCAATACCATCCTTAAATGGGTGGTCTGGGCCATGATCCCCATCTCCATCGCCCTCACCATCAGCCAACTCATCTCAGACAACTCTCTTTTCGATGCCCTGGTATCCACCGTGGCCGGCTTGGTGGCTATGATACCGCAGGGCCTGGTCCTGCTGACCAGCATGGTGTTCGCGGTCAGCGCCGTGGCCTTGGCCCGGCGTAACGTCCTGGTGCAGGAGCTTCCAGCCGTGGAGGGATTGGCCAGGGTGGACGTGATATGCCTGGACAAGACGGGCACCCTCACCGAGGGCTCCCTCGAATTAAAAAGCCTGGAAGCCTTGGGACCTGAGGAGGGCTTAAATGAGGTCCTGGGTGCCCTCGGCGCCGGTTCCACCACCAAAAATGACACCATGGAAGCCATCGCCGCCGCTTTTCCCCCGCCGGAGGGCTGGCAGGTAACCGGTTCCGTCCCCTTTTCCTCGGCAAAGAAATGGAGCGCGACCAGCTTCGAGGGTCGGGGTGCCTGGTATCTGGGGGCACCGGAGGTTCTGCTGGAGGGTAGGCAGGTCGACGATCCCATCAAGGAGAGGGCAAATGAACTGGCGGATTCCGGGCTTCGCGTCCTCCTCCTCTCGCAATCCGATAACGGCATGGATAGGGAAGCCCTTCCAGAGAGCCTAAGGCCCGCCGCTCTTGTAGTCATCGAGGAGAGAATCCGTCCCGATGCCGCCGAGACCCTGGACTATTTCAAGGAACAGAAGGTCGGCATCAGGGTGATCTCCGGCGATAATCCCAATACCGTGGGCTCGGTAGCCAGGCAGGTAGGGGTTCCGGGGGCCGAGCACCCCGTTGATGCCCGCAAGCTGCCCCATGATGCCGAGGACCTATCGGGGATCATGCAGGACAGGTCGGTCTTCGGCCGGGTGGTCCCGGAGCAGAAACGCGGAATGGTCCACGCCCTGCAGGCCGGAGAACACGTGGTGGCCATGACCGGGGACGGGGTCAACGATACCCTGGCCCTGAAGGATGCGGACATGGGCATAGCCATGGGCTCGGGAGCTCCTTCCACCAAAACTGTGGCCCAGCTGATACTCATGGACGGTAAGTTCTCCACCCTGCCCGGGGTGGTGGCCGAGGGCCGGCGGGTGATGGCCAATATGGAGAGGGTGGCCAACCTCTTCATCACCAAGACCGTCTATGCCGCCCTGCTCGCATTGGGCATCTCCTTTATAGCCTGGCCCTTCCCCTTCCTGCCGCGACATATCACTCTGACCGGTTCT
>Ga0180433_10004592_pt1 | contig 19268 bp, 15 predicted proteins | sample SS_ome_8_FD_132980 | JGI IMG/M metagenome (GOLD analysis project Ga0180433, IMG submission 132980) | Hypersaline lake sediment archaeal communities from the Salton Sea, California, USA - SS_1_D_1 metaG | ecosystem: Environmental > Aquatic > Non-marine Saline and Alkaline > Hypersaline >... | reverse complement strand
CGACGGTACCGATGGAGATTGTCGTTCTGTCGGGTGCCGTCCTGGCTCGTTTGGACGAGGTCAAGACGTGCGTCAGTCAACGGCTGGTGAGCGATTTACAGGTGGCGGCGATCCTGGCTTTCAGTGCGGCCGAAGCGGCGGGCGTCAGCGTGCGAATCAACCTCGACGGCTTGTCCGACCGGGAGGAGGCTGAGCGGTTGGATCGGCGACTCGACATGCTGCTTGGGCGGGCCGATCGAAATCGAAACGGTGTTGTCCACTATCAAGTCTCATAAGCTGCAGCGTCCAAGTCTTGTAACGGCGGCATCTTCTGACTGAAGCCGCTACGGGGAATTGGCCGATCTAGCACCTAAGGCGGGCTGCCTTTTTGTGCCCGCAACCCATGCGTTTCAGCTGTCGGAAACGTTTGTACAAAATACACGCATCTTTTGCCGTAAGACGCTCATGTCAGATGATCCTGCCTACATTCTGGACCTTCAGGGTTGCCGAGAGGAATCACCTGAGCCGACCGACGGTGCCGTCACGCAAGGCGGGCGACACTGGATTGGTGTCCACTTTGAATGCTGTGGCGTTTACACGCGGATCTACAAGAACCCAAGCGGAACGGCCTACGAAGGCTACTGCCCTCGCTGCGCCAAACCAGCCCGTGTGCGTATCGGCCCAGGCGGGACGAGCGCTCGCATGTTTCGGGCTTGTTGAGGGTGTATGTACCTCTTATCCCCCCCTGAACGGGGTCCTCACGGATTGAGCATGCTTGCGCGATAAAAAGCGGCTAGCCCGGCGGCTGCAACTCTTCTACTGCCGGGAGATCTTCCAGGCCAGACAGACCGAACGCCTCGAGGAATCTCCTGGTGGTGCCGTAGAGCATGGGGCGACCGACGTCTTCAGCCCGACCCACGATCTTGACGAGCCCCAATTCACGCAGACGATTGAGCATTTCACCGGCGGAGACGCCGCGAATGGCCTCGACTTCAGCCCGGACCACGGGTTGCTTATAAGCGACGATCGCCAGCGTCTCTAGGGCTGCGGGGGAGAGCTTGGATTCTTGTTTCGTTTGCCGTAATCGACGGACCCACGTGTTGTAGGCAGGCAGGGTCAACATTTGGTAACCATCGGCAATCTTCTCGATCCGAAAAGCGGCGCCGGTTTCCTCATAGCGGTGGTTCAACTCTTGAATGTGTGCCCGTATCTCACGTGCTGACCCAACACCGAGAATGGAGACGATTTTCGACAACTTCAGCGGGCTTTCGGATGCGAAGAGTATGGCTTCGATAACCCGCTGTGTGGTGATTTCATGGTCGGTAGCGATTCCGGAGGTGCTGTCGCCGAAGTCGGTGACTTGGGTTGATTCGCGCTCTTCAGCGGTGTCGTCAGGTCCAGCTATCCCGCCGCCACCACTGTCGTCAGCCTCTTTTTCGGAAGTGACGGTATTGGCCTGCGCCTCGGCCGACGTCGTCTCGGAAATCGTGTCGGCAGCGTCCGCATCGTTCTCGGACGTATCGGGAACATCGGAGCCGGATGCTTCCGCCCCGTCGAGGTGCGGCTGTGGTTGTTCCGTTTCCGGAAGCGATTTTTTTCGTTTCTTACTCATAGCTTACGAAATATATCGCACGACACAGAATCCGTCCACGAGACGCCGACGGGTGTACCCGGCAAAGGATGACACGGCCCAGCGCAGCACGAAACGTGCGGAACTTGACCGTGGGGAACACGAGCAGGTTTTTCCCCGTAACGAAGGGAAAAAACGTCATTTTTTGCCGTACAGCCGCTGCCCGAGTTGGGATGCACACGTATGCCGAATGCTCCTTCTCAACGTAAAGGTATGCCACGACAGCCTGGGTGGTGGCGCGATGGCTCGGCTGCTACGATATAACGCTTGCCGGGTTGAAGGCACGCAGGCCGAATGGGCCTGAGTGTCTGAAAGCTGAACAAAGCGATGTTGTGAAGGGGAGGTTTCGACAACGATGCAGCCTCACGGCATCATGTTTCACCACTTTCATGGGGATCAACATCCTGTCGGTCAGGGTTCGCTTTCAGCCGATCAGTTGGCGACCATGATTGATTTTCTGGGGCGGGACCGAATTCTCCCTGCCGCGGAGTGGCGACGCCGGGCGTTGTCTGGTGCGCTGGGTGAAGGTGATTTGTGTCTGACATTCGATGACAACTTACGTTGCCAGTATGACATTGCGTGTCCGGTGTTGGAAGACTATGGAATCACGGCTTTTTGGTTCGTGTATACCTCGGTGCTCGAGGGGAAGCTTGAAAGGCTCGAATTGTATCGGCACTTTCGCACCGTGTATTTCGAATCGGTGGGGGTTTTTTACGACGCTTTTTACAGAGCAGCAAACGGGGCTGGCTATGAAGTTGAGATCAGCAGCGAGCTGCGGACATTTGAGGCTTCAAGGTACCTTGTAGCATACCCGTTCTACACTGTCGCAGATAAGCAGTTTCGCTATGTGCGTGACGATGTTCTGGGGACAGGACGTTATCACAAGGTGATGGACGGTATGATGGCCGCCAAGGGTGTCGATATTGAGTTACTGGCGAGAAATCTGTGGATGGATGAAGTGATGCTAAGGCAACTGCATGACGAGGGGCACCTCATCGGTTTGCACTCGCACACGCATCCGACGCGAATGGCTGAACTTCCCTACGAAGAACAGGAACGTGAATACCGTGCCAACCAAGCGTGTTTGGCTCGATGGCTCGGAACCTCGCCCGATACGATGTCGCACCCATGCAATTCGTACAATGATGACACTTTACGCGCCCTGCGTTCATTGGGTGTCAAGCTGGGGTTTCGGTCGAACACGGCTCAGAAGGCTTCAAGCAGTTTGGAATACCCGCGTGAAGACCACACCAACGTGCTTGCGGAGATGAGTGTATGAGGATTACCGTTTTTACGGGTAACCAGCCACGTCATATCGCCCTGATTGAGTCGTTGGCTTGTGTTGCGGACCGGGTTTATGCCGTGCAGGAATGCACGACCGTCTTTCCGGGGGAGGTGCCGGATTTCTTCCGTCGGTCCGAGGTGATGCAAGATTACTTCCGGCGCGTGATGGCTGCTGAGGGGACCGTCTTTGGTCGACCGCGATTTGCACCGGACAATGTTACACAACTTGCGATCAAGATGGGGGATCTCAATCGGCTCGAGCTGGATGTCCTCGCGCCGGTGTTGCAGTCGGATATCTATGTCGTGTTTGGCGCCAGTTGGATCAAGGGGGCATTGTGCGATCACCTTCTCGCGCATCGGGCCTACAATATCCACATGGGCGTGTCGCCTTATTATCGTGGTAGCTCCACGAATTTCTGGGCACTCTATGATGAGCGACCCGAATATGTCGGAGCCACGATTCATTTGCTGAGTGCGGGGTTGGATTCCGGTCCGATACTCTTTCATGCTTTGCCGAAAGCCGAAGCCGTAGATCCGTTCTTACTGGGCATGAAGGCGGTCAAGATCGCCCACATGGGTCTGATGAACGCGATCGGAGAGGGAGTGTTGGCGATCATGGAGCCGCTGGTCCAAGACACGACACGACAGATTCGTTATACGCGCAACCGTGATTTTACGGATGACGTGGCGCGGGAGTATCTCGATCGATGTCCGACACCTGACGCCATCCAGGCAGCTTTGGAAGCTCGTGACATGACGCAATTCCTTCGGCCTTATGTGGGGTGAGTTAGAAGGCCGGCGTCGGATTTCCAGTTGGAGCTGTTCGGCTCGTTCGCAGATCAAGCACCTTGACGAAGCCACATGGCTGCCGGATGATCTCGCTTCATGGATCATCAGAGGAGCACGAAGACGATTGTTGCCGTAGCGGATGTGTCGGCTCCGGATCGTAGGGGCGCGTCGAAGCCGCAAGCGAGCTCCGTTCGGTCTCGCGTTCAGCGGCGGCTTGTCGTGAGCGGATTGATTGTCTTCTTGCCGGTTGTCTTGCTGGCGGGTGCATGGCGGTTGGGTGGCGTGTCGGCGATCGGGGATGATCTCATCTATTATTTCCCCATTCGTCAGTACATTGGCCAACAGATCCGACAGGGCATTTTTCCGCTATGGAATCCCCTAACAGCAATGGGTACCTCCGTCGCGGCCGATCCGCAGAGCGGTTTGTGGTATCTGCCGACCTATCTTTTCGTACTGCTGCCAGCCCTTTGGGCGTATCCTGCCTCAATCGTCATCCATTTTGCTTGGGCCGGTGGCGGCATGTATCGCTTGCTTCGTAGTTGGCGGCACGATTGGCGCGCTGCTCTGCTGGGTGCGCTGGCGTTTGAATTCTCAGCCTACATGGTGAGTCATCGGTCCCATTTGACGATTCACCACGCCGTGGCTTGGATTCCGTGGATTTTGCTCGGTTGGAGTCGGTTTACCCAGACCGGACGGTATCGCTATTTCGCGTTAGCGACGGTTGCCTTCGGCTTGCAGATGCTGGTTCAGCACGTGCAGATCTCCTTGATGACATGCACGTTACTTGCTGCTTATGCCGCGTTCATTCTTTGGCCCCGACGACGTAGTCTATGGTGGGAGCTTCCGGTGGGGATGGCGTTGGGTGCAGCTATCTCCGCGGTGCAGCTTGTGCCGACTTGGTTTCATTACGCCGCCAGTACAAGGGGAACACCCGCCTACCATATATTCGTTGAAAACTCCTGGGTGCCGACCTCAGCGTTCATGTTTCTCTTCCCGATGTTCTACGGAACGGGCACACCTAATTTCTGGAATCAATCTTGGTGGGGTATTTCCCATTTCTGTGAGCAGTGGCCTTATGCGACCATTCTCGTTCTTTTGCTGGTGTTGGCGTCGGTGGTATGGGTTGGAAGAAATCGAGAGGTGACCTTTTGGTGGATTGCTTGTTTTGTCGCGATGATCGTCGCATTGGGGGGGCTAACGCCTCTCAGTAAGTTGCTGTATCACTTGCCGGTCTATCGGAACTTGCGCGTTCCGGCCCGATGGATTTTGGTGTGGTCAGTCGCTTTACCCGTGCTCGCATCAACGGTCCTGTCTGTCTTGCTGAAGCGGGGACAGGACATCGAGCGTCTGAGTCGATGTGTAAAGTCGATCGTCAGGCGCGTGTTGCCGGTACTCATCGGGGCATGTCTACTGGTGATGGTCGTGGCACGTTGGCAGCTTGGTTGGCTACAAAGAACGTATGGCCACCGCTGGGACGCGGATCGTGTGCTCGACGGGCTCAAAGAGGCGATTCGTTTGGAGAACCCAGCCATCTGGGTGTCGCTGATACTCACATCGATAACAGGTTGGCTACTCGTTCGTTGGACCGTCACGCATGAACGGCGCTTGTTCCATGCGTTGTTTGGCGTTTTTCTGTTGGACCTTGCGATGGTTGTCGCTTTTGTGGACGTCGATCCATCGGTTTACACTCGCCGTGACTTGGTCGAGCCACCGCCGTTAGCTCAAGCGATTCGCAAGCTCGAGCCTCGTCCAGGGGATCGGTTGCTTGTCCCGCGATATCACGCAAGTTATCAGCGGCCTCTTGAGCTTCTGTTTCCGCAATCGAATATGCAACACGGGATTGCGGCCTTTTCAGGGTATGGACCCTTTTGGCCGACCGCCAACCGGATGTTGTTTCGTTTCATGCCGTGGGGCTCCAGTGAGTCAATCATCGACCTTCTGCGCAACCGCCCGCTTCTGCAGGCGATGGGGGTTCGTTTTGTGGCTGTGCGATCTTCGGAGGAGCGTGAGGTGTTCCAGGCTGGAGCCATGCCGTCCGTTCCCAATCACGAGCCGCAACGGGTGCAGGGTTCCGATCGCATGACACCGGTTCCTTCAGGTGAAGGCGTGTTTTGGCCCGTACGAATCGACGCACCGGGGCTTTACGAGTTGGCTTTTGATGCGGATCCCGTTGAGGGAGCGTCAAGTCGCTGGTTTGTTCGTCTGGAGAACGCACAACAAGAAGCGATCGGTCGTACACACACGGTCGATCCGATCGACTTGGCCTTAGGGGCGAGACGGCTTCGGTTCCTGTTCGTGTGCGATTCCTTGGTCGGTCGTGCTTTCGTCCGCCTCAAATCGGAGATGGGGCAAGCGGTTTCCGCTGGCCGGGCGACTTTGGGCCGTATCGCTGAACCGTTAGCCGACGACGAACTTAGCCGATCGCCTTTCGTTCACCGGGCCGACCTTCCTGGCGGCATCACATTGTATGAGCTTGAAGCGACGGCGGATCTGGTCTACCCGGCTCGTGGTATCGTACCGGTGCCCGACTTGTTGACGGCAATAGAAAAAGGGGTCTGGCGAGGGGGGACGGATGACTCCAGGGGGTCTTGTTTTTCGGCAGGAGTTCCTCGGGCGATCGTGGAATGGCCCGACAATAGCAGGACGCTACCGCCATCGGGCCAGGGAACACTCGAGTTCGATCGGCCTGCTGGACACGAACTTCGTGTGGAAGTGGATTCCTTAGAGGGCATGTTTTTGGTGTTCAACGAGTCCTACGATCCAGGGTGGAACGCCTGTGTGGACGGCCAGCGGACGGAAATTCATCGCGTCAATGCAGTTTGTCAAGGGGTTGCCGTTCCGCCAGGCAGCCACGCCGTCCGTTTTACCTACCGGCCCAGGGGGCTGGTGGTCGGTGCGTGTGTTTCCGTGTTGGCCTTGCTGATCGTTTTGATGGGCTTTATCGCAACAAGCCGACGTCGGCGAGCGTAGAACCCTGCAGGGAGGGGCGTTAAAGTAGACGGGTGGCGAGGCCTCCGCTTTCATGGCGGCCGCCGGAGTTGGAGAGCCGCCTGGTCATGAGCACGAGATTTCCGGAACTGGATCACGAAGGCTGACAGGGATTCCAGGGCTGAGACGTCTGGTACCGGTAGAGCCGCCGGCACGAACTTGTGTCTTTGGCGGGACTGATGTGACTCAATCGAGGGACCGCAAGGTACCGTTGGGACCATAGGGCGGTAATGGGCTTTCAAGTACGAGGAGATTGACTGATGACGACCGCGAATCCGAACGTTCGTCGAATGTGGTTGGTTGTGGTGTGCTTAACCTTGGTCGGCGCGATGTTCCACGACGACATCATTGGCCGCGTCACCTATGCCATGGAGAAAGGGAAACTCGAAGCAGGGCAGGAGCAACTGGCCAAAGTCCAAGATATTTCCGAAGCCTTTCGTCTGGTTTCCCGACAGGTAACGCCTGCCGTCGTCCAGATCATCTCGACAACGGTGGCGAAAAAACTTCCCCGGTCGGAACGCGACATGGAGGATATGCCCGAGTTGTGGCGGGAGTTTTTCCGGCAATACAAGGGCCGAGGTTTCGCGCCACGGATGCCGGAAGAGGAGAAACACGGCAGCGGCAGTGGTGTCATCATTGATTCGGAAAATGGCTATATTCTGACCAATAATCACGTGGTTGGCAGCGATGAGGGCGAAGAAAGCTCGATCTGGGTTAAGTTGGCAGATGGCAGGCAATTCCCCGCGGATGTCCTGGGTAGCGATCCCAAAACGGATTTAGCCCTGATTCAAATCAAAGCAAAGAAGCTTTATTCGGTATCGATTGGTGATAGCAGAAAGATGGAGGTCGGGGATTGGGTTCTGGCGATCGGTGCGCCATTTGGTCTTGAACGAACGGTCACACAGGGAATCATTTCCGCCAAGGGCCGGGACGTTGGCATTGTCAATATCGAGAATTTCATTCAGACGGATGCGGCCATCAATCCGGGTAACAGTGGGGGGCCGCTCGTCAACATGCGAGGCGAGGTCATTGGTATTAACACCGCCATCGCCACAAGCGGTTATGCACGTGGCTACATGGGGGTGGGTTTTGCCATTCCAACGGAAATGGTCCAGGAAGTGTTGCCTTATCTGAAAGAGGGTAAGCCGGTCGTGCGGGGTTACCTCGGCGTCAGCATCAAAGGGTTGGATGAAAACCCCGGTCTCGCCAAGACTTTTGGCCTCGAGGAAGACGCCGGTGTGCTTATCGATCAGGTATTCCCGCGGACGCCAGCGAGTAAGGCGGGCCTTAAGGAAGACGATGTGGTGTTAGGATGCGACAGTAAGGAAACGAAGGCGGCCCTGGACCTTCAGCAGTTTATCTCGCGTACGAAGCCCGGGACGGTCGTTCAAATGCGGATTTGGCGGGATGAAAAAGAGATCACGATTCCCGTGGAGGTAGGCGAACAACCGGATGATTTTCGGTCTCGAGGCCCTGTTTCTCGTGATCGCCGTTTCCGAGGTGAAGAGGAAGAGGAGGCAGTCGAGATCGAGTCGCTCGGAATGACCGTCCAACCCGTGACACCATCACTGGCAAAGAAGTATTCTTGGGAGGACTTCGACGAGGTCGAAGGTATGCTGATCGTGACCCACGTCGAGCCACTGGGCGAAGCGAGGGCACTCCGGATTGTGGCGGGTGTCCTGATCGACAGCGTTCAAGGAGATCGTGTCAAGAGTACACGTGAGTTGGTCAAGGCTTTGAGTGATAAGGCTTTAGCGGCAGGTGTTCGCTTGCGAATTCGAACCGAGCAGGGAACGCATACGGTTTTTGTTCAGATACGCCCGTAGTGGGGTATTCAAACGAACCTGTAATCTGCACCCAACACACTGGCGGCAAGGATCATCGCGTTTCCTTGTCGCCAGTGTGAAAATCTGCCTCATTCCCATTATCTGGGAGCATTTGCTTCTTCGATTACGGCTACCTGTGCCGAGAGACTGACAACCGGCACGCCCTTCACCAGAAGAGCGCGAGATAGTCTGGTATTCCCCTCGCCGCCGCAAGAATAGGCATCCAAACTGATGCGGTGGTAGCCATGCTCAGCGATCGAAGTAGTTTACGTCTTGGCCTTGCCTTTGCCCCTTAGAAAAGTGTCAAGGCGATCAAACATCTTGCTTCGTGCCTCAGGGCCGCTATCAAGAAAGGAGAGCATAGCGGCAGCGACCACCTTTTCCTTGACATAGCCCGACTTGGAGCATTCTTTGTCGAATGCCGCCACGAGTTTCCCCGGCAAGTAGTACGAGCGTTTAGGCTTTTCCATGGCTGATAACCTCCTTTATCAAGAGCTTCTGACCCCCGCCTCGACTAGTTTGCCACCAAATGCATTTCTATCGGACGAACAGACTCCTACCAGAGTTGCACCCTGTGCCGCACGCATAGAATCCTACGTTCGACACGCATTGCGTCCGCAAGGGCAACTGCCGACGACTGGGGGCCCGCTCAATCTAGCGCCAGGGTAAACAAAAACTAACCGCGCGACAGATGAATTGACTTCCCACCGGAGTCATTATGAGGGTCGCTCGCTAGCATCCGTTTAATACCCCGCACAGAAGCAGCTACCTACGCTTACCAGTTGTAGGCCGTTACCACCACCGGACCGCTCACCCGTGTGAACTTCTCGGCGCTTCGCGTCCCCGCACAATAGACCTATTATTACCCATTCTGATCCGTTTGTCCACTGCGTTATGTGTTGACTTCCCCCATGCAGGCCATATAATCCCCTCAGCTTCAGCGGACGTCAAGGGCGTGGCCGGTCGGCGCGGGCCGCCTGCCCGGATGCTGTATCGGCAGGACAATGTGGAGAATCATCCGAGAGGTCGTGACTCCTTGCCAGGCTTACCACGGTTGCGTTCAGGGGCTCTGTGGGGCACGTTAGCGCTTTGCGCTCAGGTTCTCGTCTCATGGCCGGGGATCACAAGGTCTGTGTGCGCCCAGCCGGCAGCAACGGAAGCGCCTGCGTTGGTCCCATTGGATGATGCTGAAGTAGCCGTGCCTTTTTTGCCGGCCGGAATCACCCGCAGTGTACCTGAGTCGTTTGGTAATTACGTGTATTGTTGGGCGTTAGCGGATGGAACTCAGGTTATCCAGTATTACGGTGATTTTACGCTGCATCTGGGCGATCGGCGCCTAAAAAGCCAGGACGCGGTCATTTGGATGCAGAAGGGGTCCTGGGAGGGCACTTCTTATTATCACTTTCAGGTGTTTTTGTCCCAGCATGCCTGGGTACGTGATTCCGCCGGTACTGTAACCACGGGGCCGACGCTTTTTGTGACGTTTAATAGTTTCTTTCCGAGTGTCGTCGAAGCGGATGTCACAACACGGGCTCCCTCTTCGGATACCCCCCTGTACCGCGATGCGTGGAAAGTTCGGCAAGCCGTTTTGGCGAGAAGTACTGCGACGCAGCCGGCAGGTCTTGAGGTCGTGGATTTTGATCGACCGGTGGCTCGCGATCGGCCCAAGGCCAGGCCCTTGGTCAGGCACCGGGCCAACGAGGAGGCCTATCGCGAGGAGCAAGGGGTTGTCACCGCGATCGGTGACGTTTATGTGTCCCAGGGTCTGCTGGACAGTGCCGATTTTCTGGAAATACGAGCGGATGCCGCGGTGCTTTTTTTGCTCCAACGAGAGAAAAAGACTGAGAAGGACCTGCTTGATAGCTCCCCGGATGCCGGTCTCGTGCCGGCTTCACCGTCCGAAGAAAGTCGTCAGTCGCAAGAGGCCTCGGGCTTGCCCGGGTTCAGTGAGGAGGTGGGTACAGCCGTCGCAGGTGCCTACCTCCGTGGGGATGTCGTTCTCACGCGAGGGGAACGCATGGTTCGGGCCTCGGAGTTATATTACGATTTCGAGAACGATCGAGCGCTCATTCTTGATGCGGTGATGCGTGCCAATGCGCCGGGCAACAATTTGCCCATCTACGTGCGGGCGTCTCAAGTTCGTCAACTTTCTTCGACCGAATACTTCGCTCGCAAGGCAAGGATCAGCACGAGTGAGTTCTACACGTCGCATGTTCATCTCGGAGCCGAGCGCGTTTTCCTGACCGATGCGACGCCGCGCGATATCACGGGACGCATCGCTGGCCTCGAAGCCGGCAAGTATCGGGCGCACGATGTGACGCTGAATATCGAGGGGGTACCCATCGCCTATTGGCCTTATACAGCCGGCGATTTCCGACGTGATGTAACGTCACTGCGCAGTGTGAGAACAGGGTACACCGATGATTTTGGGGCGACGTTCGAAAGCAAGTGGTATCTGTTCAACCTCCTGGGGTTGGAGACCCCAGAAGGTTTCGATGCGCTATTACGGCTTGATTATTTCAGTAAACGCGGCCCAGGCGTTGGTATGGACTTGGATTATGAGTTGGACGACTCCTATGGCCTCTTTCGGGGGTATTACCTCCACGATACCGGCAAGGATGATCTGGGTCCGTTTCGGGATGGCGAGCTGGATACTGAAAATCGAGGCCGATTCACCTTCCGCCATCGCGAGCTTCTTCCTAAGGGATGGGAGTTGACGCTCGAAGGATCGTACATCTGCGACCCGAACTTCCTTGAAGAATATTTCAATGCCGAGTTTGAAGAGGGCAAAGAGCAGGAGACACTCATCTACCTCAAGAAGCAGCAGGATAACTGGGCGTTTACAGCCTTAGCCCAGTGGCGGGTGCTTGATTTCCTGACGCAGACCGAACACCTACCTGATCTTGGATTCCATTGGATCGGTGAACCGTTGGCTGAGATCGCCAGCGTATTTAGTGAGTCGCATCTCGGTTTGGTTCGCTATCGCCCCGACAATCGCCGATTGAATGACTCCTATCGGATCGGTGACAACACGAACAAGAGCGACGTGGTCTTCCGTGCGGATAGCCGTAATGAAATTGATTTCCCGATCAAGCTTGCCGGCGGACGATTCAACCTCGTTCCTTTTGCCATGGGCCGCGCGGGTTATTGGGATGATACCCCCTTTGATGGATCGACGGACCGTTTGTTCGGGCAAATCGGCGTCCGGGGCGGTACGCAGCTGTGGCGCCTCTACGAAGACGTTTCTTCCCAACTTCTCGACCTCAACGGGATACGCCATATCATCAAACCCGAGTTTACGGCCTGGGCAAGCGCCAGCAACAAGGATAGCCTTGACCTCTATCCGTTTGACGCGGGCGTCGAGGATATCGACGATTTTTATGGGACATCGTTGGCGCTTCGGCAGAGGTGGCAAACGAAACGCGGCGGCCCTGGAAAATGGCGCGTGGTCGATTGGATCACGTTGGATTTGGAGTTGAACCTTTTCGGCGACTCGCCCCAATATGGATTGCCGCTCGGACGCTTCTACGAAAGTCGGCCAGAGAACAGCGTGGCGCGTAACCATATCCGGGCGGATTTCATGTGCCGCATTAGCGATACCACCGCCATTCTCGCCGACGGAAACTTCGATCTCAACGATGGAAACATGGATCTGCTCAATATTTCCTATGCCGTTGAACGGACGCCCCGGTTTTCATATGCCATCGGTTATCGCCGTATTCACGATACCAATTCTGATTTGTTAGGCTTTGGTGCCAACTACAAAATCAATACGAAACATCGCATCGCCATCCGGACGTTCTATGACATCGAGCGGAACAAGACGGAAAGCTTTGATATCACCATCGTCCGGAAGTTCCCGAGATGGTATGCCGCGGTGACGCTCGGCGTTGATAAGATTGAAGACGATATAAGTATCGGCCTCTCCCTCTGGCCTGAGGGGGCTCCACAGGCCGCTCTCGGATCCCGGAAATACACCGGCCTCTCTCGTTCAACGGGTATCCGTACCGAAGACTAAGGGCAATGTTGCACGATGCGTACATCGACGGCATAGCGCCGCATCGTTCCGCCTGAATGCGCATTTGTTACGCACTCAAGCAGGACGCCCCTTCACTTTCTTATGCGTTTGTTGTTGATATCCAAGCGATTTTGATGCAAATGGAGCCAGCGGGCCGCTTTAGCGTCCATGTTTTGTTATGGGTTCGCCCATTGGCATGGTGATTGCAAAGGAGCGTGATAGTTGTTTTGTCGAGGAGTTGTGGTCTGTGTTGCGGAACCTTGTGGAGCTTGATGGTGCTGTCATTGACCTGCCTTTGGGGGCGGTGCGAGGCAGCTTGAATTCAGTACAAGACCCACGCGCACGTTGTGTATGAGCGGAAGGGGGTGCTTGACGCGTTGTCTGCGATGACGGAATCTCGTCCCTGGCCATTGGGTAAATTTTCTTGTTTTTGGGGTCGATATCCGATATCCGAGATATGGCGCAAGTTAGAATTACAAAGCGCAATTTGTATGGACGGCGCGGTCGTGGTTGTGTGGACGCTAATCTGTTTGCAGGCGGTGGCGAGTGCGGCGCGGTCAATTCTTGAGTATGCCAACTGTTCTGTCGTAGGATAATTGTATTGTTCCCGTGGTACTTACCTGGTTGACGTGAGCGCCCGTGGGGGCGTTTTGTTTTGAATAATTGTTTTTGGTTGTTCTCCGCTGTATATGGGCATCGTAGCGGTTCCCGTGTTCAGAAGGCCCTCTTTTGTACGATGGGTTTGGGGGACGAATCTACGGATCCAGTGTGAAAGGAGATGGACATGCAAAGGATTTCTCGATTGGTGAAGATGATGTATCTGGCGGTTTCGGGGACGCTCGTGCTCGGCACTTCTGGGAGTTGTGTGCCAGATAATCTGTGGGCGAACATTCTAGGTGATTCTATCATTACGGGTACGGTTGAAGCGATTCGGAATACCGTTTTGGTCGCTCTCAATCTGCAGACGCCCTAATGACCTGTTAGTGTGTGGTTCCAAGTTCGGCCTGCATCATTGCTACGGGGCAGTTCGTGATGCAGTGTCGTGGAATGTCCTCCTGAAAGGAGGTTTGCGAATCGTGTACAGACGCGGACCGAAAAACACGTCTGCCTCACTGTCTCTTCCGATGGTCGTGGCCATCGCAGTCATTCTAGGACTGATGCCACGCTTTGTGGTAGCAGACAGCATGGCACACTCGGATCAGGTTGTGGTGGAATCAGGTAGCGTTCGATTGGCGGCGGATGTTCCGAGCCAATTGACCTTGGCGCAAGCCCAACCTGCGGAGGTTCAGTGCGAATCGCCCGCGCCAGTGATGGAACGGACTGAGATTGAGACGGCCGAAACGATCGAATCGCCGTCTTGTCCGGTGAGCCTTGGCTTGGGTTACGCGCTTTATAGCGATTACGTCTTTCGTGGTGTCAACTTTTCGGAGTACGATGGCGAAGGTCGCGAGAAGCTGAACCATCAGCTTTCTGTTGACGTCGCGCTTGATTTGGGCGTGCTGGGTTTGGGAGACCTGGGCACCCTTGGTTTCAATACATGGTTCGAGTGGTATGGTGGCCAGAAGAAAATTGACACCGAAAGAGGTGGACAAAACCTACAGGAAGTGGATTATACCATCTACTATTCCAAGTCGATTGAGCCGATTGCGACCGATTTGTCGATTGGGTACACCTTCTTCCAGTTCGTCAACTTGGCCCATTCGCTGAGGCAGGATGGGGCGCGAGGTAACAACAACGACGATCGTACGCATGAGTATTGGTTCTCGTTGGAGCACAACGACGCTTGGATGTGGGAATGGCTTTTTCCGGACAATGAAGAAGGCGTTTTAAATCCAGCCTTCTTCTTCGCTCACGACGTCGGCTCGATCGGTGGGGTGTGGATGGAGTTTGGGGTAAGTCACGGCTTCACCCTTCCGGGCGTGGATAACCTGACGATCACGCCAGGTTATGCCATGATGGCGCAATGCGATTATTGGAAGCATGGGTTCTTCTTAGCGGGCGATCAGTTGTCTCTCGTGGCTGAGTATGATCTCACGCCCGTGCTGCACCTTCCCCCGTGGGCAGGTACCATTAGCATTAGCGGAGAACTCTATTTCTTTAACGCCTATGGCAACTTCGAAGGTCCTGATACCAATGGCCAAACCCGTGGCCAGGACGAGTTCTGGGGCGGCATGGCCGTCAATTGGGCATGGGGTGGCTAGTCGGATTTAACTCGTATCGTTTCGTCGTATTCATTTGTGTGGGCGCCGGTCAAAGCGATCGGCGCCCTTTTTTGATTCGCACGACGGACCTGTGCGGTCCAGAGGATCGACACGGGCTTACCGAAGTAGACCCGTATCGACCGCAAAAGACCCGTATCGACCGCAAAGCCAGCTACAAGCTCGTTATGACCGCTCCCAGGCCAGATTCTTGATCGAGTGCACTGGAATGAGTTGGCCCGCGTCATTTTGATCGATGAGGACGACGTACTCCGGGTGAAACTCGATTCGTTTGACCAGTTCCATCTTGCCTTTGTTACCGGTCTCGTCCATGAAGATGCAATCGTAATGCACGCGATAGTTACCCTCCAGGACGCGGGTGGCCATCTTCATGTTGGACATATTGGGTTGCGCTGAACTCGTTTGGAAGTTCGCGACGACGAGGACGGCTGCCAGAATCATAACGGATGCAATGACCTTACCTCTTGCTGACATGAAACGCTCCTTTGAAAAAGATGGATTGTCCACTCGGACGCGCACTGCATTTACACGTTGGGAGGATCGACGTCAAGTTTTCGTATTTGCACGGGTTCGGTAAGTTGGATGCAGAAGTCCGCGTGAGAGTGACTTTTGAGGACGATGTTTGTGTTGGGACGATCGTTGTTTTCGAATTTAGCGATGGCTTCTTTCGATGTGCAGCCGCCTCGGAGATGTCGAGCGATCACGCGCTGGTGTGCAGTCGTGCGATCGCAATCCAAATAGAGCATTGGATGCAGCAGAACGCGCACCTCGTTCCAAGGCGGTGTTGTGCACAGCAGATAGTTGCCTTCGATCAGTACAATCCGTGTTCGCGCGGCGAGGGTCAGACCTTCCGGGACCGGGTCGTGTCGTTGACGATCGTACACGGGGAGCGCGACCGTTTGCGCGGGGTCGCGAAGTGTCTGCAACGCCTGGGCGAACGTAGCGACGTCGAACGACTCAGGACTTCCTTTGCGTTGCCGAAGGGGGATGCAATTGCCGGCACGATCCACCATGGTGCGTTGGTCGAGAACGCGGTTGGGCAAATGCCAACCATCCAAGCCCACCACCGCAAAGTGATCCGGCGGAAAGACGATACGAGCGATGTACGCCAGAACACAACCCAACGTTGTTTTGCCGCTGCCGGGTATCCCCGCCAACCCGGCGAGGACGCGAACGTCAGGACGCACGAGATCGCCCAACATCGCCAGCAGCGGAAAGTACACCGATTGGAGTTGGTCCGTTGTGACGTCGATCGTCGTTGCGTGACCTGTGACGTTGAGCGTGAGTCGGCTTGCCAGGGTGTGGAGGTGCGGTGTCCACGAGTCAGGGTATTGGTGCAGAACTTGTTTCGGCGACGCGGTCATGCGTGTGAGCTTAGCCGCTGATGGCAAAGGGCGAAAGTGCGAGAATTCGGGTTGCCGGTACGCTTTGCTTACTTATCGATTTTTGACGATCGCCGGGTGCGGTTGGTAAATGACAGCTTGGGCTTTGCCGGCTTTCTTGGCTGCATAGAGGGCTTCGTCAGCAAATTTGAGGATTTCTTCGGGCGTCTTGGGACGGTGTCGCCATAGAGAAGCGATACCGGCACTCATCGAGGGTTTCGGGTCCGACCGTAACAATCTTGCGCGTTGATTGAACAGCGCGATCATACGCTTGGCGATCGCGTGGGCGTCCTCCGCCGCGACAGCCGGCAGAATCAACACGAATTCATCGCCGCCGTAGCGAATGGCCAGATCCTGTTCACGCAGGCACTGTTGAAGGAGTTCGCCAAGGAACACGAGAAGCTCGTCGCCGGCCTTATGCCCCAAGGTGTCGTTGAGTGGCTTGAAGTAATCGATGTCGATCATCACGATCGAAAGGTCGTCGTGCGCTTCTTGTTGGGCATACAGAATGTCGGCGAATCTCTCATCCAAAAGGCGGCGGTTCCCCAGCCTGGTGAGCGGGTCGGTCCAGGCTTTCTTTTCGACACGTTTAAGTTCACGCGTGATTTTGCGAGTCTCGGCTGCCACCCGTTCATTGACGGTACGTTCAAGACGGACAGCCCGTTCTCGCCATTCTTCGAGGCCCAAGTGCATATCGTTCAGCACGCGGGCCAAGTGACCGATTTCATCCGATCGGATTGCAGGCGAAAGTGTGGTCTCAGAGGTGCTGGAGTGCTTTCCATGGGCTTGGTCTGTGAGTGTCGTCAACGGATCGAGCACACGCCGTTTCAACCACCAGAATCCCATCACCGCACCCAGCACCGCAATCGCCAGCAAGTTGCTGAAGAACTGCCAGACCTCCTCATGCGTAACGGTGGGGGCTTCGGACGAACGGGCGGCATAGACGAGCGTACCTTGCGGTTGGGTGGCTCCCAAAGGCTTGATGGGGGCGGCAGCGAGGTTCAACTCAGGCAACAGGTGTTCGGGATCGCCGGGAATGTGCCAGGTGGCTACCCGATCGTTCGAGAGTGTCGAAGCGTTCATCGCGAGATAGCGTTCGAGAAGCGGGGCGTTGCCACGAATCGTCACCGGTTTGCCGTTGGGGCGGAGAATGGCTAAAAGGCACGTCGTCGGGTGCCAGGCGAGCTTGTTCACGAAGTTGGCGGCTTGACTGTTCTCCCCGGCAAGCAGAAACGGGCCAACCTGGACAGCATAGGTCTCAGCGATCGTTTGGACCCGAAGGTCCTCCGCGTGCCGGGCGGTGCGGTAGAGTTGGTAGCTGTAGAGTGCGCTGGCACCCAAAACGGTGGACGAGATCGTCAGGGCGATGACGAGCCAGAGTGTGTGCCGAATAGTGAGCGGTTGACGCCTTTTCATGGGTCCTTCAGGTTGATCGTCCCTAATGAATATACTATCGGTTGGGTCGGCAGGGCAGGGTGAATTGTACCCTTTTACACATAGCAAAGCGGCTTTTGGACGCAATCCACGAGTCCTGACGCTTATGTGCTATATATCGGACGTTGTGGACAGACGGAGACGAGAGGGAGATGAATTTTCGCGTCGCAGTGAAATGGGAAAACACGAAACGCCCCAGACAGTCAGCCGATGAGTAACCCTGTTTCCGGTGGGGTACCCAATAACGAGCCCGATTGAGTAAACGGCCAGCCGATACACATGATCGTTATCCCGTCGCAAGCGGTGCCATGTTTCTCGCAGATAACGGCGGCGGATTCTGATTACCAAGCCGTCCAGCCGCCATCCACGAGCAGGTTGTGTCCCGTCACGTAACTGCTGGCGTCGCTCGCGAGGAAGACGATCGCGCCTTTGAGCTCATCAGGAGTACCCATGCGTCGCAATGGAACCTTGGAACACAATCGTTCTTTCAATTCGGAAGGCACCGTGGGCGTTGGAAACGGTCCGGGACTGAGACAGTTGACACGAACGGTATCCGCCGCCCAATAGGCAGCCAAGTGGCGCGTCATGTGGACAATCCCGCCTTTGAGTGCGTGATAAGCCACAGGACTGGCACCACAGATGCCCTCATAGGTATCTGGATACGAACCCACAACGCCATACATCGAGCCAATATTGATGATGCTGGCGGGTTTGCCTTGTTCGACGGCATGGTTGCGCACGAGCCGTGCGAGTACGAAATACCCTGTTGCGTTCGCCATCTGACGGTTGAACTGTTCCGCAGTGACCGTGGTCCAGTCGTTGCCAAGCGGGTCATGACCATTGTTGACGAGAATGTCAATTCGTCCAGATCGTTCGAGCGCGTCGACGAAGCCTTTTTCGATCGACTCGGGATCCATGTAGTCGATGGCGATGCCGTCGTGCTTGGCCTTGCCCACGACCGGCAACGTAGCCGCTGCTGCTTGGGCCTTGCTCGCGTCGCGACTGCTGATGACGACGCTCGCACCGGCTTCGGCCAGGGCTCGGCTCATCGCTCCGCCGAGTGCGCCGGTCGCGCCGGTAATCAAAGCCACCTTGTTACTCAAATCAAACAATTGAGAGATCGTCGGCTCGTTCATGTCGGCGTTGCTCCGTAGGGTTAGCGGGTGGTTTCACATGGCGGGGCGATTAATGGGGCTCGGTGAGCCGCCAGTGAGGTTCCCGCATTTCAGCCAATAGTGCGAGGTTGACACGAAGCGTCTGCAGGCCTTCGGCCAGCGTGCACGTCGGTTGTCCCTTGTCCTCGACGAAATCAAGGAAGATGCTCGCTTGGTTGATGTAGAGATCATCGCGCTCGAGGGTGGTCGTGAATTCCGTTGTCCATGCGCCACCGGGCTCGGTCATCGAGACCCATCGGTTGTTTTGCAGCTCGAATCGAACGGTACCCCGTTCACAGACAACCGTCATCATGCCTTCGTTCGGGGCCTGATACTGATTCAGGGCATAGGACGCCATCGCATCACCATGTCGCGTGATCGCATGAACGGTATCTTCGACTTCGACGCCTTCGAGCATCTTGTTGGCGGCATCCGCCATGACACGATCAGCCGGGCCGAGGAAGTACTCGCCCGCATTGATGACATGCGTGAGGGCGTCCTGGATCGCACCGCCCCCGGTGGCCCAGCGTGCATAGTAGATGTCGCGGTACATGGGCCGAAAGCT
>Ga0180433_10004591_pt1 | contig 19273 bp, 31 predicted proteins | sample SS_ome_8_FD_132980 | JGI IMG/M metagenome (GOLD analysis project Ga0180433, IMG submission 132980) | Hypersaline lake sediment archaeal communities from the Salton Sea, California, USA - SS_1_D_1 metaG | ecosystem: Environmental > Aquatic > Non-marine Saline and Alkaline > Hypersaline >... | reverse complement strand
TTTGGGATTTTTACCATGTCCAGCTTGATGTCTAACCTGGGGAGGTTTAACAAATGAAGAAATTTGCCATTTCTATCCTGGTTATCTCTCTGATCCTGGGGATCCATGGATGCGTTTATTATGATTCCTGGGAGGCTCCAGAGGGAGAGGCTCCAGAACAACCTGGAGGACCTGGGGACCAACATTATGGTATATTTGAGATTTCGTGGTCTGTGCCTCAGGATGGGAGGGATTACCATATGGCTGAGGTCCTGGCAACTGGAGATAATTATCTGTTCGTGGATCTTAACCTGAGGTGGGTCACTGATAACTCTGGGGGGTCCAGGGAAAGAGCAGGGCTCTGTGGACAGAAAAATTGGGATGGTCCAGAGGTCGGGTGGCTAACAGATCTGTCCCTGGGGAAGAGTCCCACTAATACCAGGACAGACCTGGGGTCTGTGATTCCTATACATATGCCTGACTCAGATATGGATTTTGTCTGGAGATATGAGTGGGAGGGAGCTCCTTATTCACAGTGGTATGATACTTCTTGCGGTGGAGGAGGGAGCTCAGGGCAGTATTATCCAGGGGCTTATGGCTATAGGAAAAGCGAGATTATACGGTACAAACTGGAGGATTACGGTGGGAAGGTGAAGCTAACGATTTATGTTAAGGGGGATCTCGGCGGGGATCCTCTCCCAGAGTTCTGGACTAGTGAAGATTGGGGGCCTCCTCCAGGATCTATATGGAGGATCTTTGAATGAGTAAGCTTGAGAGAATTGATCCTCTGGTCATAATCCTTTCAGTGGCCATGTTCCTGGTTTTTGCTTATCTCTTAACATGGTCTGGGAAACATCCAGACCTGGCTCAGAAATCCATGTTTCTCCTCATGTTCGGGGTTATGGGGATCCTGGGCAGGTTTTTCTGGGCTTTTGCTTTCGGGGAGTATATCAAGATCTCTCCTAATCTCCCTGTTTCCAGGGCCATGTTAACGGCGATCTCTGCCATGTTTATAGTCATGGCTGCAGGGACCATCTGGGGCCAGATCAGGCCTGGTATGTCCTTAGAGTTTCTAGCGGGAACTACTATCACGGTGCAGAGGGCTTTTTTCGCTCTTGCAGCGATTTCAGAGGAGCTTTTCTTCACTTGGGGAGTTCTCCTGGGAGGGATAGCTCTCCTATCAAACAGATCCCTGTATTTCTTCGAGACAGTTAAACTCCCTGGTGAACTGATCTCCCTGGTGGGGACCTGTCTCCTGTTCGCTCTCTGGCATACTGCAGTATACGGGACAGGGGCTCCTCTTCAACTTATGTTTGTCTACAGGTTCCTGTTCGCAGGATCCTATCTTCTCAGTGGCTGGATCTGGGGGGAGAGATACCTGGGGATAGCTATGTTAGCACATGTCTCTATAAACCTGATAGCTACGGGGGCCATGTAATGATCCAGACCTGGCTCCTGGTAAAAGCTCCAACATTTACAGAGGCTGTTAAGAGCTGGATATCCAGGAACGTGGAAGAAGCAGCTCACACTAAAGGGATCTTCTGGATCCTGGTTATAATGGGGGGGATCCTGCTCCTCCTGTCATTCACTAAAAGAAGATGATATCATGCTAATACCTGGTTCTGTGGATAAATCCCTTAGGGAAGCAGACACTGACACAGATCCATGTGTTAGAGGGAGCTTACAGGTGGCTCCTGGTCCAGGTATGTCCTGGATATATAACCGACAAAAAGGGGAGTAAAAAAAACCATGCTGATAGAAAACAGTGGGGTTCTCTTTATCGCTATGGCTGTGGCTTTTGTAAGTGCTGCCATGATCGTGGGGAGAGGACTCTTCAATCTGCAAATATTCCCAAAATTCTCCATTAAGGAATATGGTTTTGGGATTGTTGCGGGGACATTGGTTATCTGGGCTGTGTTAAATGTCTCCTGGCTAGGTGTTCTTGCAGGTCTGGGGCTGGTGCTCTTTGTCCTGGTTCCAAGGATACTGAAACTGGAGCCTATTAAGATCAGACTCCCAAAGCTATGAGGGTTTGGCCATGAAGAGGATGAGTTTAATCCTCATAATCGGGCTCATGATCGCTATAGTGCTCTTTGTCCTTCCCCAGGTTGATCCTGGTGCAGGGTCCTCTGTCCAGCTCTCAGAGGCCACTCTTTACGATGAAAACGGGGTGGTCCTGGGAAAAGTGGAGCCAGGGGGCCTTATGCCTGGGTCTTATGTCACTGCTCCAGACGGCGGACAGGCTAGTTATGCGGTGGTAGAGATCTCTTACGAGATCTGGCTATATGACTCAGACCAGGATCCAGCTAACGCTGAGATCACTGTAGACTTTTACAAAAGGGATACACTGGCAGGAGCATATGTCCAGCCTGAAGAAGAGATCAAGATCCAGAATGCGATAAGACAGGAGATCGTTGGCCAGTGGACATATGAAGGGACTTCCAGGAGATCAGATGGGAAAGATTGGGTCACTTCGGGGACCACTGCGATAAAGGTAACAGTGGATGACCTGGAGGACACTTTCAAGATCAGGCCTGGACAGACTGGAGTTTTCCAGGGCATTGTTCGGGCTCAGGCAGGTCCCTTAGAGACAGTGAAACGCTCAGGGAATACGATCAGCTTCAAACTAGCAGAGGACTATGACGCTGAACTAGTGATCGAAAAAGTCACAGTGGGATAGGAAACTTCAAACATTTTTTTTATCGGGAAGGGCAGGGATCACTCCTTAATCCCTGCCTATATTCCCCAGGTCAAAAAATCAGGTTATTTTAACCAGATAGGCAGGGTAAACGGTGGAAAGAAGAGGTAAAATCAGAGGGCTAAGATTCTTAGGACTGGTTATCCTCTCACTAATCGTTATGGGGACTAACTGCGGTCTGGTTTTCGGGGATCTCTCTGATGTAGAAGAATATGCTCAGGTCACAGAACACAGTTACCTGGAGGCTCCTTCAACTGCTTACTGCACATTTCAGCATTACACTTCTGATAACCTGACCTTTGGGGCCACTGGTGACGCTTCCCGTCTAGGTGGTTCTTATCTCTGGGTTAACGCTCCTAGGACCTGGTGGATAGGAAAGCATATCTGGATCAACATAACACAGGGAAACTCTCAACCTGAAGTCGGGCTTTTTGATGGTTATTGGAACAGATCTTCTTTAACAGACTTTCCTTATCAATCGGGAGTATCAAGCAAGGGATACGGTCACTGGAATTATGCTGATTTTAGTGCAACTGCCATGTCTGATAATTGGGTCGGGTGGATGTCGCTAACTAAACCCGCCATGATCCTAAACCAGTCTGATGCTTGTTTCTGGATGCTGGTTAATGATGCGTGGGCTGGAACCGTGGAATCGGTCTGTCTAAATGAGCTCTGGTGCGTGGACTCCACTGGCACAAAAATGTGGGAGCTAGACATGGATAATGGAGCAGCTCTGGACTGGCCAGAGGGAGATAGGGCTCCTGTGGAGGGATATTCTGAGTATGGAACCATGGACCTGGACAGTATGGGGACCTCAACTTTCTCAGTAGATGGTTTAGCAGTGAACTGGACCACTTGTGGAACTGCTCTCCTAAAAGTAGATTTTAACGCTTCTGTTAACGAAATTATAATTTTCTACGGGGAAGAGGACCACGAAGCTCTTTCAAATTACCAGCATTTCATAATTAACCCAGATAAAGATTCCTCGATGGCAGAATATAACGGGTCTGACACAGTGAGCTCAGGTCCTTTCTATGTTCTCCTAGATGGGCTCTCTCCTGGAACCGATTACAATTTTACAGTTTTTCCGAATAGATCTGTTTCTGGGTGGGAGTATGAAGGGAATTTTACAACTCAGACAGGGGGGAGTTATGCTAATTATAATTTTGCAGAAGAATATGGTTACTCTGAGTTATCATGGCAGTATAATCAATATTTTTTTGACACTAACGAAACAGGATATCCTGTCTGTTATCGGGACTCCACAGGGAAGGGGGATCTAGGAATTGAATTTGATGAGTCTGATCACACTGGAGATATCTATGTCCAGAGCGATCTGTTTGTCACAGGAGAAATGGATTCAGGGACAGGGTACACTATAGGGATCTGGGAAGCTGGAGCAGTGGAGGATTGGGGTCCCTGTGTCCAGTTCTATGAGGATGCGGGAGAAGGTCAAAGGATCTGGTACGCTAAAAATGATACTAATTGGGACCATATATCTGACCTGGATTCTCCAGAACCCTCTATCGATGCCTGGATCAACATAACTTTCAGGATCCTGGAGGATGGGAAAGATTCTGTCCAGGGAGCTAATTATCAGTATTATGTTTATATTGATGGATCTGGTCCATATGGGCCGTATGATGATAAATACTGGATCGGGGAGGGCGGGGAAGGCTGGTCCCTTCACTCATGGACTGATGACGATACAGGGACAACTGCTTATTCCAGGCTGGTCCTGATCCAAAACGTTTCTTTTGGGGGGACCAGCTCCCAGGAATTTGAAGCTGAGGCTAACACAGATCCAAGTGTCTCCTCTCCTAGTGATGTATCTTACACTGTCGGGGATACGGGGAACACTATAGGGTGGACAGTTACAGACCCTGAACAGGGATCAGGGGATTACACAGTTTATCGAGAGGGATCTTTTGATGGGTCTGGTACATGGTCAAATAATACGGCTATAAATCATAACGTGGATGGTGAGTCTATCGGTGGTCCCTATAATTTCTCCATCTCTGTCTCTGATGGACAGGGAGGGAATAATGCCACTGACCAGGTAGATGTCACTGTTACACAGACAGATCCCAGTGTCTCCTCTCCTTCAGATCTCAGTTTCCAGGAGGCCAGTTCTGGGAACACTATAGGGTGGACAGTCACAGACCCTGAACAGGGATCAGGGACTTACTCTATAACCAGGCAGGGATCCTCCTGGAGTTCAGGGACCTGGACAAATAACACTAACCTGGGGATCTCGGTGGATGGGACTCCTCCAGGGACCTGGGATTTTATAATAACTGCCAGTGACGGCCAGGGAGGGACTGATGCCACTGATACGGTCCAGGTCACTGTGACCAGTTCGGCAGGAGGGTCTGGTGGAGAGGGATCTGATCCAGTGACAGGATCAGGTGACGGGGAGGGCGGGGAATATGATCCAGATCCCTATAAAGGATCTCATGGGGGGAATATCACTGTCACGGTAATAACTCCTCCAGAGGCTCCTGGGTTTCTACATAATCTTTTCAGACATATGGCTGATGATGTAGAGCTCCTTCTCGACTTTATAAACTGGCTGCTTTCCACGGTGGTGGGGCTGATCCTCCTGCTCCTATTCATCCTCTTGCTCCTGATACTGATCACAGAGAAAAAGAAAAAACGCTCAAAAAAAGAACTCAGTAAATTAAGGTCCCTGAGATCCAGAAAAGATATTATCGGGGGAACTGGAGAGATCATGGGCTCCTCTCAAAACACTGTTTTCAGATATATGGGGTCTGCTCCAAGAGCTCCCAAAGCTCCCAGGATCCAGGGACCATCTTTAAGTTTACCTAGGCTAAAACTCCCTAAACTCCCTAAACTCCCTAAACTCCCTAAACTCCCAAAATTCCCAGGTGTTAAGTTTTGGTAACGAAAAAAGCAACTCAATTATTATTAGGAGCTCTCGGTGGGTCCCTCATGGCCATGGGGCTGTCTCAAGTGGTGGGGGCCAGGGTCCAGGATCTTAATCCTATCCTCCTGGTGGGGGGAGGACTCCTCCTCCTCCTGGTTCTCAGTGGCCAGATCAAGCTACCAAAACTCCCTAAATGAATAATGTTCGCTAAGCAAAACCTTAACGTATATTTTAGAACCCTTTAACGCTACCTTAACTAAGGGTATTAATTGCATGACATGACTGTATGATATCGGATATCTGAGAGATTTTTAAGATTTTCACAGATATCCACAGAACTATTATAAGGGAAAAGGTATATGTTTTCATGACGTGAAAACCATGTCGGACCAAAAAAACACAGACCTGGAGAAAGAGAGGGCAGATATCGAGATATCTGTCTACCTGGAAGGGGATCAAGAGATCCCTCAGATAAACCTGGACAGGGCTCTAACAGAGTTTTACTCTGTCCTGGTAAGATCAGGAGCTCCCTGGAAGATTGTCCTGAATAAAAAGGGCTTAACGGAACTCTGGAACTCCCCAGACCGATATAGTGCAGAAAGATCTGAAGAGAGGGCTGAGGAACTGGCAGCCAGGGGAAGGGAGAGATATCTCTCCCAGGATGAAACTTTCTGAGGTGTTTTGATTGACTGATGGAAGGACACTGAGCAGGGTGAGATATGTGGAGCTATGGGAGGAGCATATAGGGGACCTCATTAGGTTGGGATGGCATTGTGGAAGAGAGGACTTCGATAGACTCAAAGAGCTCCAGGAGGAGCTCAGGGGAATTGTCCAGAGGGCAGCCGACAGGCGTTTCCATGCTGATGTCCAGGACAGTCCTCCGATGGGGGAGGAGAGAGCTAAGGCCAAATTTGTCCAGAGGTGGGGTATTTGAAGTGTATAAATCCTATAGGGTGCAGGGCTGAATTAAAGGAAAACGGAACTAACTATGTCTGTGAGAAGTGTGGGACTATCTGGGATAAAGACATGGTGGAGGATGAAGTGAGACAGGACAGAATGGAGAAAATGGCTGAGTGGGCAGCTTCTCCTGAGGGCCAGGAGGAATATCAGAAGTGTTATAACAAACTGCTCAAAAACCATAAGTTTGATGCCAAGGAGCTAAGATGGGCTCCTCTCTCCAGGTGGGTGGAAGCATGAAGGAAAACGGGAAGCTTTGTCCTATTGTCTCATGTCCTGGGAATACATTTCCATGCCAGGAGGAGCTCTGTGAGCTCTGGTCAGTGGCTGATAAAATGTGTTCTTACAGGCTCCAGGCTAGAGAGTCTGTTATCCTGGCTGCCTCAGGGCTCAGGCTGGAGCAGGAACTTTACAGGATCAGGGTGGAGATCTCCTCTGTATCTGAAACACTGGATAAGGGCGAGATCCAGCTCTACCTGGGGAGGATAGAGGACCAGCTTAAGGAAATAGAGCGAACAGGGATCAACCAGGGCGGGGAGCTCCAGGAGCTCCTCATGGATCTATCTGATCGGGTCGCTAAGGTGGGGATCTCTAATCCTCTGGCCAGACTCTGTATTGGGGGAGATAAACGTGAGTAAAAGAAGGATCTATGTGGGCAAGTCTGATTATGGCGGGAAGTTCTACAGGATCCAGCTCCCTCCCTCCCTGGTGGAGGACCTGGGCATGGATCAGGCTCCTTATCTGGATGAAAAGGGGAGGCCTGTGGTGGAGATCTCCGCTAAGTCTGTGACTCCTCCAGTCCTGGAGCTCAGATCTGTTAAACACTGAACTTTATTCAGGCTCCTGGTGTTTTTTGCTTCCAGGAGCTCCTCTTTTTCGGAAGGTCCTCCAGGATGGTCTGCAGGGTTTTCAAAATCCGTATCTGGTTTTCATTTTTTCAGCATCCCAGGAGGGAGCATCTGATACTCTCTCAGACCAGTCAGACTCTGCTCTCATGGCTGCAGCTTCCATTAGATCCATTTGATCCTCTTCATCTATCCCAAAATGATCAGCTAGTATTTTCTTATTTTCATCATAACCCAGATTAGAATCAATGTATGAGTCTATGTCCTGATCTATCAGGCCAGGGTTTTTTTTGTATACAAAATTTCTAAGGTTCTGTTTCTCGATACCTGTTAATTTTTTCCTGTGAACTATCCGCTTCCTGTATCTTCTTTCAGATCTCCTCTTTCTCCCTGTCCTCCTAAAACCTGAAGTAATTTTTTTCTTGTGGGAGCCATGGAGGGCCTCTTTCTGTGCCTGGACAGTCTCCTTTTTTCTCCTGGCTATAGCTTCTCTGTGCTCAGACCTGAGATCCTCTGAGACTCTGAATCTGTCCCTGGGGTTTCTTCCCAGATATCTCAAATACTTTCTCTTAACAGTCTGGGAGGAGGGATCCCAGAAAGATCTCTCCAGAGCGTAATAGACATGACCTTTAACATGATGCTTTTTCAGAGAGGCCATGCTAGCATGGGGACCAACTAACGTTAAATTTGTTTTGTTTTGTCTTGGATCCCTGCTTCTATCTCCATGGCCAGGATCTCTATGGCTTCCGCTAGTTTTGCCATGACCAGGGGCCTGGATCCTAATTCTTCTCCCTTAACTATGCTGATCAGGTGGGATCCTTCCCAGACCAGGATAATGCTGGATCTGTTCTTTTTTGATTTTAGTCTTTCCAAAAGCTCTTTCTCTGTTTTTTTCTCCATGTTTATCTCCTCCGATAACCATATTTCCATGCTGCCAGGGTCCAGGTGGTCCAGCATCCATAATAAAGGACCATCATTAAGAGGCCTCTGAGCTCTGCGGTTAACTCCATAATGATAACCAGGTGGGTGTGTGGATTATCTGCCAGTATAACAGGATCCTCATGGCCAGGGCAGCTAAAAACCCTAGAGTGACCAGGAGGATCATGTGGCCAGGTGAGAGTTTACCTGTAAAATACCATTTAATCCCTCTCTTAACGTGGGCCAATGCTCCCATTTCTTAATATCCCTCCAAAAACCTGTAGAGCTCCTCATTATCAGGATCAGACATGTATAGAGCTCTTGTCAGGATATAACTGGACAGGGATTTCTCCCTGGATCTCCTCTGAGCTGCCTTTAATCGGGCTTTCTGGTCCCTGGTTACTCTTAGACTGATAACCTGGTCCTTCATGAGGATCTCCTCTCAGGATGGAGCAGCGAAGAAGAAAATGGGGTTTTGTTTGGGGAGATTGTGGTCACTCCCTGCTCCATATTCCTGGCAGATCTTCCGTAATACATTTATGTAAGCTTTACTGAAATCTTTATCCCTTATATCTTTTCTGGAGGGACAGGGCCATGTATCTAACAGAAATCTACAAAATACAGACCAGGAAAATAAACGGGATCCCTTATTACTCGATCTCGCTCCCAAAAAGATGGGTGGAGGGCCACGGGCTCCAGGGAAAGGAGGTCCTGGTCCAGTATAACGGGGAGAAAGAGATCCTGATCAGGCCAAAGAATGACAGAGGATAGGTGGGGCCTCTCATGGCACAGACCAAAAGAGGAGGGGTCCAGGTCTGGAGCTTCAGGCCTAATCCTCACGCTATGGCCATGGTGGAGGGACTGGTGGCAAGTGGAGAGTTTTCATCCAGGTCCCAGGCTCTTAACTTTCTTTTAGAGAGAGGCCTGGATAATTGGGGGGTGGAGGAAGAGGATGAATATGTGCAGGAAATCCAGATCAGCTCTATCGCTGCTCTTAAGCTAGGGGTTTTGATGAAAAGGATCCTGGGAGAAGTGGACCAGGGGGAGAGAGTGAGACTCCTGGGGAGAGAGATCCTGTTAACGGCTGAGAAACTGAAGAGGATGCAGGGAGAGAAGGGAGAACTGGAGAAGATGGTGGACCGAAGAAAGAAAGACCTGGGGAGGACTAGGAGTCCTGTCCTGGTGGCTCAGTTCAAGAGCTACCTGGAGAGAGACAGGTCCAGGATAAAGAAACTGGACAGGTTGATCGATCGGGCTGTTTCCAGGCAGGAAAAACTGGTTATAGAAAAAGAGAAATTAGGGGGTGGCCAGGAGTGAAGTGCAGGGATAATAATTATTTTGTCTGTGATATCTGTGGAGAGATAAGGACAAGTCGCTCAGGTATGCATAACCATCTAAGAGACAGTCATGGGTGGAGCAGGGACCAGGATAAAGCTGCTTTCATGTTTTTCTCCAGGATCAGACCCGCTAAGTGCCTCAAAACAGGAGGGAGGATCCATGGGATCTCCGTATGATCTGAAGGACTTGCTTTATCTATTTCACAGAGAGATAAACCTGGTTGACCAGATGATTGATATCGCTCACAGATCAGGGAGATCTGTTCTCCATCACAGACTCAAGATCAGGAAAGCAACTCTCAGAAGGGAGATAGATCAGATAGAACAGGATAAGGATTTCTGGGAGGATGCTCAGAGAGAGGGGGCCAGGAGGATGGAGACAGATCCTAAGGACCTGGGCAGACAATTAGATGATTTCATGGAGGGAGACTGATGGATATTTCTCCTGATAAGAGAGAGGAGCTCGAACAGATGATAAAGATCTGTGATGGATTTATCGGGATAGGGATCCAGAAACAGAAGGCCATTAACCTGGAGGGGGAGCATGTGGACAGGTTCTCCCTGGTGGCTGTATACATGGGAGAGCTCAGTGTTCTGGATAAGGTTTTCATGTTAGAATCCATGAAAGATATTGAGCTCCAGAAGGCCAGAAAAGGACAAGCTAGGAGAGAGTTCTAATGACTTTCAACAAAAATTTGAGATCATGGGAGAAATCCTTTGAGACTGGAAAAGCTCTAATCAAACAGAAAACAGTGTCCGATGTATCCGACTTAATAAGAAGATATGGCAGGGCTCTAAGGGACCAACTCCTCCAGCCTAAAAACGCTTCTAAAGGCCACTGGAGCACAGTCTCTCTAACCTATCTCTCTGAGAGGCTGACAGAAGAAATAGAGGAGTATTATGATGTTCTTGACGGTTATAATGTGATATGGGAGAATCCTCCTGAATGGATGAGAGAGCGAATCAAGCATGAGCTCCTAGACATAACCGCTTTCTGTGCTTTTATCTGGGATCAACTAGAGGACATGGACTCAGTGTAAAATGTTCGTGAAGTAAGCTTACGGGTGAAAGGCATGAATTTGATGGATACTGTCATAGTCGGCCTGGTTGTGTGGGTTATCCTATTAACGGGGGGCTTGATCTGGGTGCTTAGATCATCTATGAAGGAGTTACAGAAGGTTTCACAAATTTTACAGAAAGCCGAAGGTGAATGAGATGGATAGGGTAGATTCGTTAGAATATTTGGACGCTAAGTAACTGAGATCCCTGATCAGTGTTCCATGTTAAGGACTTCTTTATTGACTTCTTTAGAGTGGAGCATTAGTGTGGAGCATTATTTCATGAAATTTTTTTTTGTGTTTGTATACATATACAGATACAGGGTTTTTACAATTTTCTAAACTGTGTTTAGAATATGTATACAAGTATAATACAAACCTCTTTTACTACTCTCTCTCTCTCTCTCTCCTGTGTATTTGTATATGTATACAGATACAGATTTTTTTTTCATGAAATTTGGGGGTGAAGATATAAGACAGGAGGCTCTGGCTAGAGGAGTGGACCTGGAAGTATTACATTATCCTGGCCATATGGATAATTGTTTATTGTATTTCTTATTACATGCTGAGGGATAATGATGGAGGAAGTAACAGAGAGGTTTAGATGGTGGCTGATATTCCCGATAGGGCTTATTATCTACGGTCCCACTGCAGCGTGGTTATTGCTCTCTAAGGGAGGAAATTTGTATACAAGAGTAGACTATATTTTGAAGGGATCTGTGTCTGGTCCCTGGTTAATCGCTGCTCTTGGGTGGGGGGCCTGTCTCGGAATCGGTTTTCTTATCTTTTTTTTGTATACATATGATTACACTGTGCAGCTTGTTGCTTGGCTTTTACCAAAATATTGGGCATACAGACACGTTGATGTATACAGAGAACAGGAGGAGGTTAAGGTCCAGCCTGTCCTCGAAGATGTATACATTGATGAAGAAAACGGTATACAGAATCAGAGGGATCGGATCCAGGACCAGATCAAGAGCTCTATGGATAAGCAGCTACAGGGTTATCTTTCTGTGAGAGAGGAGGGAGAGCACAGTGTCTGAGTTAATAGAACTTCTATCCATGGTCCTGGTTCTAACTGTGATATTTGTCCTGATCATGGGGCTCCCTATCCTGGTCTGGCGAATATTCAGGAGAAGAGGGTTTAAGAAAATCGCTCCTGTCCCTGATCCTGGGGATCATGGGGTGGCTGTATACGATCTTCCTCTTGTGGGCTCCAGGGTGGGGGCCTCTGTCATGGATCCAGAGACTGAGAAAACTGTCCAGGTGACAGGGATCTTAATGGCTTATGGATTTTTTAATGAAGGTGCGGGGGTTTTCAAATACCTGGTTAAATGTAGAGCTGAGGATGGGAGAGAATTGGGGGAGATCGTGGATCTGAAGGGGCCAGGGGTCCAGGACTGGATCAGGTCTGAGAGACTTGATTCCAGAGAAGAATTATTCAAAAAACTTCATCTTACTTCTCCTAAACATGTGGGTCTTTCTGCAGTGGGGAAGTGGAGAGAAAAAGGAAAGCTGACCTGGAGGAGAGAGAACTGGTAAAAAAAGGTAGGGTTGTTAACTGGATGATGTCCCTGTCCTTTAGGCAGTGGGGCCTGGTCTGGCTCCTGGTGGTCCCTCCTTACTGCTTGTTAGCTGACTGGATAGTTAATGTTCTGAGATCCAGGCCTACAACTCTAATGCAGAGAGATCCTCTTATCATGCTTCTATTGATGATTTTTCTGTGGGCCTGGATGATGCTAACCATTTATTTTGATGAGGATCTGTGTGGAAAGTCTGGGTCCCTGGAGAGTGAAGTGGAGAAAGGGAGGGTTCCTTAATGGCCATGGAGGACTTGCTGGATCCTGAGGATGTTATCAGACTTGATAAAACTCCTTTTGAGTGGCTCCTGGAGGTAGATGATAATTCGTTTAAATCCATGGGGAAAGAGAACGCTTTAGGCATAATTGTTTTCGGTCTTTATTTCTATATTGTGTATCAATTAATGACTATCGGGATGGTGGATCCTAATGCCATGTGGCCATGGTTCTGGAGGTTCATGGCTCAGGTTATCCTGGTGTTTTTCGGTTCGTGGATGGGGGTTATCAGGTGGAAAGGAAACTCTCTTGTGCTGGAAGCGGATTTCTATAAACCTGATGGGACCAGGGCCACAGGAAACGTTATGTTATCGGATCAACCTTTGACAATTTCAAAGGATTACCTGGTGGAGTCTATAGAAAAAATGAGAGGGTCTTATGACAGGATCAGAGATCAACGTATTAAGAAACTTCAAAAGGGCTGAAGTGGATCCCTATCTGAATTACTGTGCGGAACTTCTAACACAGAAAGAGAGAGACTGGCTGGAGAATAGATCTGATGAGATCTCTGCCAGGTGGGAGGGTTTCCATGATGAGCTCAGGGCAGAGGAAAAGAGGATTGCTAACAAGTTTAACGCTATAGAGGATCTTTCCAGCCTGGAGACAGACCTGGAATATCTGGATGTAATACTTAAGAAAAAGGACTTTAAGGATGATGAGCTCCTTCAGATCCAGAGGGAGATAACCTGGAGGGAGCATCTCTATGGGCTTATGGCTTATAACGATCTGGATGTTATAGAGATCCTTAAGACAGATATCAAAGAACTCCCTTATCTCATAATTATGTCGGACTCTTCTATCAGGGAGGGCTGCCAGTGGAAAAATTCAGCTTTTGAGGAGGGCCTGACCTGGCTCCCTGTTCCATGCAGTAAGACCAGGATCTCTCTGGGAGTAGTGGCTCCTGCAGCTCTGGGGATCCCTATCTGCAGGGTGGTGGCTAACAGTTCTCTGGCCAGGAAAATAATTGCTACTGGAGAGGATCTGATAACAACTCCTGACCATCACACTGCTATGAAATACGCTATAGAAGAGTTTGAATCTGTGAAACTCAGGAAAGTGATTAAACAGAAAGATGTGACTGTGAGTTTCCTGAGATCCAGGGTTATAGATATGGAGAACCTGGCTGCTTACATGTTCCTGGCTCTCAAGTCTTTCATGGATAAAACTATGAGGACTCCCTTCCTGGTGAGTATGCAGGGGATCCTGGGAAGGCTGAGGACACTTGTTAGATCTAAGTGGTTCTGGGCTGCAGTGGGGATAAGTGCTGTCCTGATCCTGGGCCTGGTGGGACAGTCTAACGGATGGTGGGACTTCCCGCCATTTAGATGGATCCTGAATATAGGAGGTGGATCAGGGTGATATGGATCGACAGATTATTTATCCTGGCTCTCTTTATCGGGGCTTTTGGGAACCTGGCGGGAGCTCCTGTCTGGAAACAGTTTCTAGTGGCGGGAATATTTTATGTTCTCTGGCAGGGAGCTGTGTGGTGGGACCAGGGAAAGCTTAAGATAAATATCAGGTTCAGAGGCTGATAAATTTGAGTGGCTCGGCTGATCCCTCCAGGTTTGTAGAAATTTATCACAGAGCTCTGAGAGAGGTTTCTGAGAGTTATGAGGAGCTACTTAAACAGTGGAAAGCTCGGCAGCAAACAGTCGGGGAGAGGCTGGAAGAATCTCCTTTCGCTGAAGTCGGGACCATCACACAGGGATATGATTACACAGGGGAGAAAATCCCTCATACTGTGGAGTCTCTGGAGGGGGGTATGGGGGTTGACAGAATTACCTCTATGAACAGGGATCATATACGCTGGATGAAGAAAAACGGGATCAAGACAGACCTGGATGAATTAGGAGATATGTTGATGCCTCAACAACATGCTGCAGACGCTCCTCTCTGGGCATTCATGGAGGCCAGGGCTATAAGTGAAAGATCTATAGTGCCTCCTGTCTGGCATGAGCAGCTCCTGGACCTGGAGCAGCACACAGAAAAAGAACCGTCTAAGATGGATCTCCAGGATAGAAAAGAGAGAGAGGAATCCCTTAAGAAAAAGTTTCTGACTTTCAAAAAGAAACAAGAGGATTGATCTGCCTGGATAAGCAGGGATCAAAAGCAGAGAGAGGTCTGTACCTGGGTCTGAGACAGGCTTTTGATATGCTTCTGGGAGGAGCTCCTGGTCCCTGGTCCAGAAGGCTGATGCTATGAGTTATGCTCCTGAGAGATCCAGGGATAAGAAACAATATTTCATGCCTTCTTTCTGGGGTTCTACTGCAGACTCCCTTATCACTTCTCACTGGATGGCTAAGGATAGAAAGATCCAGAAGGAACATGAAGCTTTCCAGATGCTTGTGGAGTATGTCCTGGAGAATACTATAAGGTTCACTCCTGAGAATGAGGAGGAGGAGGTTAAGGTCCAGGAGCTCATGGAGAATATAAAAAAATATGATGAATGGAGGACCTCTTCAACTCCTGTTGATTTCATCACTATGAAGGACTCACAGTCCTGGGTTTCCAGGACAGAGTTTAAGGTTCACGGTATGGGAACTATCCAACTGGCTCCTGAAAAGGTCCAGTTCATGAGGCTGACAGGGCTCCCTCCTATCAGGTATATCAGAGGGAGAGTCTCCCTGGATGCTCTCTCAGGTGATGTTAGAGAATATGAGCAGTATGTCTCTTATCACTGTGCGGGGGTTCGGGCCAGGATCTTTGAATGCCATAATCCAGGGGGGTCCTGGGAGGCTTGTATCTATGACTGTTTCAATGGGAAAGAAAGATGTCCCTATCTGGAGGGTCCTGTGTATACAAGGAACCTGACCAGGATGGACTCAGGGCTTTATCACAGATTGATTAATATCGCTCACAGAAATCTAAGGAAACATAAGGCTAGAATCTTGAAACCTTTATGGGATCATATATCTCAACATGTCCAGACAGACCAGATCCAGGAGCTCCTGGGAGCCATGCCAGGGAGAGAGGCTGAGGATGAAACTGGAGGCTGATGAGTTTAGATCCAGCCAGGGGTCCAGGCCTCTGGATGAAGTGGTGCGAGTTAACGATTTAACTCAACCTGTGCGGATGGGGAACTGGTGGGCTCCTCCTCTGGTGGACCTGGAGAAATATGAGGCTATAATGATCAGTGGTATGAGGGGCTCAGGGAAGTCTACTAAGGGAGAGAAAATCCTGGAGGCTTTTCATAAGCATGGAAGAGTCTGTATATCTCTAACAGAGGCTCCTTTCAGCTATGAATCCATGTATATGGCTATTCCCAGGACTGGCCAGGAACCTATCCCTGTTATCTACATAACTCCTAAAGACTGTGGGATTGACTATCCCTCTGACCTGGATATCGCTGTTATGGATGAAGAGACTCCTATCAAAAAGGTTCTAAACGTGGCTAAGAATGAGAAAAGGATGATTATTTTCTGTCATTCTCTCTGGGGGCCTGATGGGGAGCAGAGAGCTTATAAGAGACTGGCTAAGTGGATCACAGAGATGTGTCTGGTTCAGAGGACTCTGAGGATGGATATGGCTGTGTTGATCAGGGAGATAGAGATACAGACTTATGCCAGGTTGAAATCTGGGAGAAGTTCTAAGGACCTGAAGTCTGCTCTGATCGACCTGGTGAGATTGGCCAGGTCCAGTTATAGGATTTCTGTTATCGCTGATCTCCAACTAGCTGGAGACATGGACAGGGCCATGAGAGGGCAGCTTGACAAGTGGCTGATTTGCTGCCAGGATCCTGAGGACATGCCTAAGTCTATGACCTGGATCCATAAGAAGGTGGAGAGTAACAGATCCCTGCTCAGAGGGGTCCCCAGGATCAGGGACAGGCTTTTTCCTTCTCTGACCTATCTCTATCCCTCTGAAGCTTACTATGTTATCAGGAGAAAAAGGAAATTTTCTAAACTTGAGTTTGAAATGCCTTCTCACAGACATAAGAGAGAGAAAGATGATCTAACGGATTTCGGGATCTTTGTGGGAAAGACTGGATACATGCCTGTGAAGCATCCAGGTCTTGAGCAGTTCAGAAGAAAATATATCGGGCTGGAGGTTAAGCATATGTCTGATGCTCAGAAAGCTGACCTGGCTCATGATGCCAGGGAGCTCTACAAGGAGGAGGGCCTGTCCTGGTGGAGGATAGGGAGGGCTATAGATATGAATCACACAACTATCTGGAAATGGGCTACGAAACGTTATCCTGGAGAGGGGGAAACAGACCAGTTTGAAGGGAGAACGGGGGGGGCTCAATAAAGGAAGTTTACTCTATTTCATCACATTTGTTTTTACGTTTGACTAATCTTTTTAAACAATGGTTTCCTGGGTCCTGGCTGTCGGACTGGTCTGTATCTGTATATGTATACAGATACGGGCCTTTCTCGGTGTCTGCGGTTAAGAAAAAATAGGAGGAAAAACTAAAGTGAAATTGAAACTCTGGCACTATGTCGCGGGTGGGCTCGTTATCCTGGCCATGTTTGGAGTTATCTTCCCAGGTAATTTCATCCAACAGGCTAAGGATGATATCCTGACTGGTTCTTCTCTTGGCTTCACTGGCCAGTGGTCTGGATCAGAGACAGGGATAGAGGGCTCTACTCCTATAGATGTCACGTTGACAACTCCAAACCTGGTGAACAGTGGCTCAGGGATAACGGCTGATTCAGTGAGAATCTTCGACCAGAACTTTAACTATATAGATGGAGACACTTCTAACGATGCTACTTCAGTGACAGTGACAGGGCTCCCTCAGGGAAAGAATGTCTGGGTATACGCTGAGGATACGACCTGTTACGATACATTAGTGAGGAGAACGACTCCGACTCCAGGAGGGAATCCCTCTAAGGACACTTACGCTCTTGATCCTATCGGTATGCCTCTGAAGGCTGCTACGGGTGACGTTGCGGATTATGTCCTCTATGGATCAACTTCTCTGGGTGGAAGTAATTATAACTTCACGGCTAACGGGGCCACTCCTACATGGACTCTTCAGCTTGTTGCCACTCCTTCCTCATGCCAGGATGAAGTGGTGGGGGCTGATTACATGGAACCTATCCAGCAGCTTCACCATGGCTTTGTTGTGGTTCTGAAGCTGGATGTAGAAGGTAACAGAGTTCTGTCTCCTGGCTGGACCCTGATCCCATCTCTGTCATATAATTATTGGTACAAGCAATATGACCCATGGGTTATTGATTACCTGCCTGATGGGACTTATTCCTCAACTACCTGGACTGACTCCGTGCAGATAGAGCTCACAGACTCTAACTCTGACGCTGCAACTGTGGTGGTTACCTGGTACGATGACCAGATCCTAGAAGATCTGCCTAAGCTGGACTTCGGGACTGGTTACGACACTGCAACCGTCACTATTCAGGACTGAGGTTAACAGGTCTGTCGGATCCATCCAAAAACGGGGAGCTCCTCCAGGTCCACGGGGCTCCCTTACTTTTTCTTTTCTGCAGCATGGGAGGATAAAGATCCATGAAGCTGAAGATGGTTCATATAGGGGCTCTGGTGCTGCTCACCATAATGATAAGTGGATGTCTCAAAATATCTGATTTTTCTCAGCTCCCTGGCGGGAGCTCGGTCCCTTTGAAAGAAGGGTGGGAAGCTAGGGCGGGTCTAGCTGCGGTAGGGGTCGCTACTAAGGGAACTGTTTTCATGGATGGGCCGACTCCCTCGCCATGGGATCAGATAGGATCCAAGGGTTACGCTGGATTTTACGCTGACCCTGATGGGAGATCAAAACAGGACCATGGATATCCTAACCTGGAGGTAGAGGTGGGGGGGGCTGTCCTGGACTGGTTCACAGGCCTGGGCCAGGACTGGATCAAAACTCCTGGGCAGAGTGATAGAATAGTGGTCCAGGGAGAAGATGGATCAGAAGAGGGTTATGTCTACCAGGTAGATTATTATACGTTTTTTGTGAGAGTCTCTGCAACTGCAGATATCAGTCATGTTAAGACCTGGGCAGGGGCTAACGATAGATTTCACACTGAAACGACTTACGACTCCTCAGGGTCTTATGAGGGAACTCTTGCTAAGATAACGGTATATCCTTTCTTTGAGATCGATCCCTGGAAAGTGAGAGAGGGACATGAGATAGGGGCCTGGATCATGAAGGCCACGCTGGAGGAGGTCTGGCTCTATGAGGATGAAGTGAGACAGGAAGCTGTTAAGCATCACGGATATGGGACAGGGAAGGCCTCTATGAACACTGCTACAGGGAAGCTAAACATGTATTCAGAGGTTAAGGGCCATGTGCTCCAGGATAATCCTGTGAGTTTTGAAAGATCTCCAGATCCAGATCTCAGGTCTGCAGCGTACTTCCAGCTTAACATGGAGATGATCCCAGGGTATTATTTTGATACCTGGTACGCTGATAAAGGGGAGCTGAAACAGATTCCCAGGGATATCGTGTGTAAAATAAAAGTAGAGGTTCTTAGAACCGATAACTGGAAAATAGCGGGTTCTACGGTCCCAGAAAACAAGACAATGCCAAAAAGAGATGAAGAGGAGGAGGCCTGGGATTTCCTTAAATGGAATAAACTGAGCTCAGGGGGGAAGCTTCTCCTCCTTCTGGCAGTGGGCATAATTCTCCTTATTATCCTAGGTCCTTATCTCGGATTTGGGATTTTTACCATGTCCAGCTTGATGTCTAACCTGGGGAGGTTTAACAAATGAAGAAATTTGCCATTTCTATCCTGGTTATCTCTCTGATCCTGGGGATCCATGGATGCGTTTATTATG
>Ga0180433_10004589_pt1 | contig 19279 bp, 19 predicted proteins | sample SS_ome_8_FD_132980 | JGI IMG/M metagenome (GOLD analysis project Ga0180433, IMG submission 132980) | Hypersaline lake sediment archaeal communities from the Salton Sea, California, USA - SS_1_D_1 metaG | ecosystem: Environmental > Aquatic > Non-marine Saline and Alkaline > Hypersaline >... | reverse complement strand
TTTAAAGCTAGGCATTGCTTTCGAACTTGTAAACCAACTATGGTTTACTTCGTTCTCCAAGCTTCCCCTAGCTTCAAAATCTGACACTTGAGTGTGTCACTCTAAATTGAATCGACTATAAATACCCTCTACGAGGGTATGGAAATGCTCTAAATAAAGCCACCACCGCGCGCCCCCGCCTAAACCTACCTCCACTTTTTGAGCAGTTACTTAAGATATGATCGCGCCGGCGGGAAGGTCGCGGATGGTGATCAGCTCCAAGCTTGTATCAAGGCTTCCCGCTAACACCATTCCCTGGCTCTCAATCCCCATCAACTTGACAGGCTTTAGGTTGGCCACGACAATCACCTTCTTACCCACAAGCTCCTCGGCCGAATAATGCTGGCTAATCCCAGATAAGAGCGTGCGCTTCTCAAAACCAATATCTACCTCTAATTTAAGCAGTTTCTTGCTTTTGGCCACCTTTTCAGCCTCCAAAATCAAACCGACACGCAGGTCCAGCTGATCTACCTCATCAATCGAGATCATCTCCTTTAATGGCGCATAGGGAGGCTCTTTTTTCTCTGTTGCTTGCTCATGCATCTTTTCTAGATTTTCAACTTCTTCTGTAATCATCTCGTCTTCTACCTTTTGAAATAATATAAATGGTTTTTGAAGCTCCCTGCCTACAGGCAACTCCGATGCTTGCACCTCATTCCAATCCTGCTTTTCCAGAGGCTCCGTATACCCAACCATTTGCCAAATCTTCTCGGCAGATCCAGGAATAATTGGAAAACTCACAAGCGCTAGATTTTTAATGCATTCAAGACACAATGCCAAAGTAGTCTGCATCGAGGCATAAAGCGCTGGATCCTTTTTGGCCTTCCAAGGTGCCTTGGTATCAAAGTAGGTATTACCCAAATGGGCAAGCTCCATGATTTGTTGGCTGGCGCGGCGCAAACGATACGTGCTGTAACTCTCTTCAATCTCTTCAATGGTGCGCTTCATTGCATCCAAAAAGCGTAGATCATGCTCTTCTAACTCACCCTTGGCTGGAACTTTTTTCTCTAATTTGTTTTGCACAAAGACAAGCACACGATTGACAAAATTGCCAAATTTACCCAATAGCTGCTGGTTGACATTCATCTGAAAATCACTCCAGGTAAACTCCGAGTCCTTGCTTTCTGGAGCCGTTGCCGCCAACATAAAACGGATTTGATCTGCATGATAACGCTTAAAAAAATGATCTAGGTCAATCATCCATCCAGAAGATTTGCTAAATTGGCGTCCCTCTAAATGATAAAATTCATTGGCAACCAAATCATCCACCTGCTTGTATGGAATCTCTTGGCCCATAATCATCGCCGGAAAGAAAATCGCATGAAAAGGAATATTGTCTTTACCTACAAACTGCACATACTTGGTTTTAGGATCGAGCCAGTAACTCTCCCACTTTTTAGGATCACCTTGCTCCTTTGCCCACTCTTGGGTTGCACTGATATAACCAATCGGGGCATCAAACCAGACATAAAAAACCTTATCTTTTGCCTCATCTAATGGCACATCCACTCCCCACTTCAAATCACGTGTAATGGCGCGCTCCTTGAGCTCATCCACATAAGCGGCTGCAAAATTGGTAACGTTATCCCGCCAAGAGCGCTGCTTTAAAAAAGCATGCAACTGCTCTTTAAAATGGTCAAAACGTAAAAACCAGTGGGTCGTCGCCCTTAAAGAGAGTGCTGAACCTGTTAACTTGGAACGCGGCTTCTTTAAATCCATCGCCTCATAACTTGCGCCACACTTGGTGCACTCATCACCTCGTGCCTCTTCAAAGCCACACTTAGGACATGTGCCTACAACATACCTGTCCGCTAAAAAACGCCCCTCCTTTTCAGAATAGAGCTGCTCTGTTGAACGTTTTTCTATGTGGCCATTGGCATTTAACTCATTAAAAAATTGTTGTACAACAGGACGATGCTCTTTGCATGTTGTCCGTGAAAAATGATCAAAACGAATACCAAGCTGTTTGAAAAAATCTCGATTAACCTGATGAAATAGATCGACATGCTCCTGACAAGAGCGCTTTGCAAGCTCTGCACTTAATGTAATGGCTACCCCATATTCGTCAGAACCGCAGACATACAAAACATCAGCTCCTTTTAGACGCATAAATCGTGCATAGCTATCTGCCGGCAGATAGGCACCCGCAATATGACCAAAGTGCAAAGGCCCATTGGCATAGGGAAGTGCTGAGGTAATTAAAACTTTTTGAGGATCACTCACTTTCTTGCTCTTGCTCTTTTTCTGGGAAAGCCTCATCAAACTCTTCTTTTTCCTCAATCATTTCAAGTACACGATTGACCGGGTTGTACTCGATATCCTCATCACGTACAATCAGACGCTTGGCAAGATCAATGGCATGATTTACAAGTGTAAATGGATTTGTAAAATCCTGATTGATCTTCTCATTTGTTAACCTATCTTCTTTCACCATATTCTTACTCCTTAAACTTGTTGGTATTGGCGCGCAATAATAATGCTACGCAATATCTGATAACTAACCTCTAAATCATCATTGACAAAATGATAATCATAATGACTCACTTGCGCTAATTCCTGACTAGCCCAACTAAGTCGCTCCTCAATCTTTTCGGCACTCTCTGTATTGCGAGCCACCAGCCGCTCTCTAAGCACTTGTAACGAGGGCGGAGTAATAAAAATAAAAGTCGCCTCCACCTTACCCATGAGAGCCAAAGCTCCCTGTGTATCAATTACAAGCACTACATTTTTGCCGCGATTTTGGATGCGCTCGACCTCTTTTTTACGTGTTCCGTAATAATTTCCAAAAACTGAGGCATATTCTAAAAAATCTTGCTCTTCAATCCCCTGCTTAAACGCCTCAACAGATAAAAAGAAATAGTCTTTGTCCGCAACCTCACCTGCACGCTTTGTACGCGTTGTGCAAGAACAACTCTCCTGCACCCTATCTGGAAACTCTGCCAGCAAACGATTGACAAGCGTAGACTTGCCCGTGCCTGCTGGGGCACTTACTACAAACAAAAAGCCTCTTTCTTGCGGCTCCAATAATTCTCTATCTGCCATATTATTCTATATTGTGTGCTTGTTCTCGTATTTTTTCCGTCTCAGCTTTTGCCTCGACAACTAAATGCAAAATTTGCTGATCTGATGCCTTAGAGCCAATCGTATTAAACTCTCTTGTCAGTTCTTGCAGAAAAAACTCTAATTTTTTACCAATCACTTGCGCCTGCTCTTTCAAAGGCTCAGTGAGCAAGTGGCGCATTTTTTCAAAGTGACTCCTCAGACGCACAAGCTCCTCAGTAATATCCAACTTGTCAGCAAAAAGAGCAATCTCTTTTAAAATCCGCTCATCTTCCTGCACACACCCCGGAAGCACTTGTTCGAGTCGCTCTTGCAATTTCATACGATACATTTGCGCAACCTTGGGAGCTAGTTCATTGATCTTTTTTTCAATCTCTTCGATAGCATCCAAGCGTGATAAAATATCTAACTGTAGCGCTTTTCCTTCTCCTACCTTCATTTCTACAAATGAAAGGCACGCCTCCTGCAATACCTCTTGCAAAGTAGCAGACGCTCCCACTAAATCTTCACTTTTCTCCTCGTTGACCAACAGCTCCTTTTGAGAAGCCAATAGATTTAAATCAATTTCTCCACTAAACCCAATTGTATCTGCAATTTGACTCCAGGCATCCTTTAATCCCTTTGCCAAAGCAAGGTTTGGACGTATTGAAACTGTAGTCGATGGGTCCTGTTCAAATTTTACAGAAAGAGTGACCATGCCTCTGCCCACTTTTTGGCTAATTGCTTTACGCAAACTAGGCTCTAATGGATAAAAATTTCTTGGTAAATAACAGCTTATTTCTAAAAAACGACGGTTCACACTCTGTAATTCAACAGTGATCGCACCAAAAGCAAATTGCTTTTTAGCTCTTGCATACGCCGTCATACTTTTTACTGGAAAATAGGTCATCTAAAGCCAAAAGAAATAGGTATATTTTAAGCAAACCACCCAAAAAATGCAAATCTTATTCTGTCTTGAATTCTTGAGATATGTATTCCGAGTGGATCTCACGAATCCCTCCAAAATAACGATTGAGCGATCTGAACGATGGAGCTGTTATGACCAGCATTTTAAGCAGCACAGCGGAGCCAAAAATATCAACCAATATTGCAGTCGAAAAAAATGATTGCGGCTTCTCATCCACAGAAAAAAAAGCAGTTAAAATTCGAGATACAACATGCCCCCCCTGGGCAATAAGCATTGGATTGACCAACCAATTTGCTGCAGCAAAGATCTCATCTTCTATAATACGTATATCTTTAAGCAAACACGCTTCTACTTCACTTTTTTTAATAAACTCATAGGACTTAGTAGACATAGATCCATTTTTTAAAACTAAGTTTGCACCCGTTTTTATAACTGCCTCCACAATTAACTGGACTTTATCTACCGTAAGATGGCTGTGAGTACCCTCATTTTTCAAATCCAATAAAACAATGCCATTTGCATACCCAGTATAATATAAGGCAAGCCTCTCAAAATTCTTTGAGGGACATATTTCTAGAAAATATTTATGGCCATAAAAATATTGCAGTACCTTCGACTCCGAAATGACGCGAACAGCTAAATATTTAATATAATTTGGATCATTTTTTATTTCTGGTTGTGAAAGATCTCTTAATTCATCACCTATATCGATAAAGGTGTCAAATTTGGCAAACAAGAGCGGATACCTATGCCGTTCCAATCGCCACTGATCGACAAAGTAGATGATTTTTTCAAGAGGAAGGTCATAAAAATCAGATTTTGGATCTATTTTTTTTTTGATATAGGGCTCAATCAAAAAGGATAAGCGACTTGCATTACTCCAACCTCGTTGAATGCGCTCTTCTATTTGATCGATTACAGCCTCACCCGCCCGACGGCACTTCTCTGCTGTCGAAGGGCGTCCAGCAGCTTCCAACTCGCCAATTAGCTCCTCACGCTCTACATTCGATAGATATTGAGAAGTCAGAGCGAGTAAATTTGGTTGAAACCACATTTGCTATAATAATCCTTTGATAGGTGCAAAAGAGCGCCGATGAATAAGGCAAGGCCCATGTTGTCGGATAGCCTCTAGATGTTTTTTAGTTCCATAACCTTTGTGAGAATCAAATCCATACTCAGGATAGAGTTTGTGCGCTTCAAGCATAAATCGATCACGTAATACCTTGGCAATGATCGAGGCCGCTGCAATCGATTGCGAGAGACGATCTCCTTTGATCAACTTAAGAGAGGGTATGGAACCGGTGTTGAGTTTAAGCCCATCTACCAATAAATAATCAGGCAAAATTGATGCTTGCTCCACAGCTCTTTTCATCGCTACATGAGTTGCCTGCAAAATATTGATTTTGTCAATCTCTGCATGATCCGAGGATCCCACACCAAACTGAACATCTGGGCTCGTGGTCAATCTCTCAAAAAGAAGCTCTCGCTTTGTGGCAGTCAAACGTTTACTATCATCGATCCCTTCAAAACAAACGCCTTGCTGAATAGAGCAACAGGCAGCAAATACGGGCCCTGCTAAAGGCCCCCGACCCGCTTCATCCACTCCGTAGATATGCAAAAACCCTTGCGCACGCGCCTGATTTTCATACTTACAGAGCGCCTCTAGTCGCACTTTTTCATGTTTCTGAAGTAGGCTCTGCTGACTCGCTTTTCGTTTCTTCTGCTGGGGCTTCACTCGCTGTCGCCTCTGGTTTCGCTTTGACACCCTTTTTAGGACGCGCTCCAATTTTCTCTTTTACTTTTGCAGCCTTACCCTTAGTACCACGTAGGTAATAAAGTTTTGCTCGACGGACATCTCCCTTCTTAATTACCTCAATATTGGTAATACGAGGGCTATGCAATGTAAAAACTCGCTCCATGCCCTCTCCGTGAGAGAGACGGTGCAGAGAAAACGTTTCCGCAATTCCACCGCCTTTGCGCGCAATCACTGTGCCCTGAAAGGCCTGTGTACGCTCTTTATTGTTTTCAATAATTTTGGTCGTTACCTTGATCGTATCACCAATATGAAAAGAGGTGATACCTTCTTTTAATTGCTCTTTTTCAAGCTCATCTATTAAAGGGTGCTTACCCATTGCTTTGTTCTCCTTCTAAATAATCACAAATTACCCAAGCATGACCATCAATATCTCCAACGATAAGAGAGCCATCCTTTTTTTCTTTAATCACAACGCCTGCACGCAACATATTTGCTTTGACACGACCAAAAAGCCCCGGCTTCTTGATTGTGTAGCGGAAGAGAGCTCGAGCCACCTTATCCCCAGGATAAGCCTCAATAAGGAGTAGTTTTTTCTCATCAGATAGCGAAAAAACAGCCCAACAATCACCCAACTCTTCTTGAAAGAGACAAAGCTCCTTTCTATAAAAACGAGCACTTGCTGTTAAACAAGTTACAGGCAAAATTAGAGCAAACTCCTCCTCTTCACTTTTTGCTCCCACTCGATCTAAATAACTTAGATATAAATCTGGTCGCACCTGTTGTGTCTTAGTAAGAGATTGCTGTTTACGCCATCGAGCAACATCCTCGTGATTGCCACTAAGCAATACTTCAGGCACTGCCCCCGTTAATTCGCAAACAGCTGGCCTTGTGTAGTGCGCACTATCCAAAATGCCCCCACTAAATGAATCCTGCTCACTCGATTGTGCATCCCCCAAGACACCAGGCACAAAGCGACACACAGCATCCACACAAACAATCGCAGCCAGTGCGCCGTTTGTTAATACAAAATCACCTATGCTAATTTCTTCGTCCACTTCTTGCAAAATCCGCTCGTCTACTCCCTCATAATGGCCGCAAAGCAAAATTATGTGCTCCTTTTTAGATAATCGACGAGATGTCTCATGATCTAATGTCTTTCCTTGTGGGGAAAGATGAACCACATACGATGCTGGCCGCTTTACACTCTGGATCGCCCGAACCATCGGTTCTGGCTTAAGGACCATACCTGGCCCGCCACCAAATGGGCGATCATCTACTCTTTTATGTTTGTCCGTGCAAAAGTCTCGTAAATTCGTATGCCGGATATTAAGAAGCTTCTTTTCTCGAGCACGTCTGATAATACTTTCATCAAACGGCCCTTTAAAATACCCCGGAAAGAGAGAAATGATCTCAATATCCATAACATATTACTTTGCGAGTGCTTCAGCTCGTCCCTTTCTTGCAGCACGCTTCTTTTTACGTACTTTTTCAGCAAGCTCACTGCGCTTTGCGTAGTACTCTTCGATTACAGCCGGTGCCTGTTGACGCAGTAATTTTTCTGCCTTCGGTGTCACCTGTGCTCCCTGGCTTAACCAGTGGCGTACTCGCTCGTCCTGCACACAACAGTTTTGCTCTGCTTCCTTTTCATGAGGATTGTACCAACCCAACATTTCTAAATATTTTCCATCTCTTGGCCAGCGTGATTCTGTTAAAACCAAGCGATAGACAAGGCGATTCTTGCGTCCTTGCTGACGTAGTCGAATCTTTAATGCCATCTATTTTCCTCCCATTAGCTTTTCCAATTTATTTTGATTGGGTTTGCTTTTAAAAAACTTTTTTGCGTTTAAATAACTCTTCTTCAATTTGTTCACTTCACCCACATTGGTGCCGCTACCACGCGCAATGCGTTTCATGCGACCCATCGTTAACTCTACTTGTGCCTTGCGCTCCTGCAAGGTCATCGATAAGATGATGGCTTCCATCTGCGTAAATTCTTGCTGGCGACTATCCATATCAGGCATCTGAAACTGCTTCGGCATCATTTTCATGAGCCCTTTGAGTGATCCCATCTTCTTAACCGCCTGCATCTGCTTGAGATAATCTTCAAAGGTAAAGGATGCCTTTTTGATCTTCTCCTCTAACTCTGCACTCTCCTCTTCACTAATGTGCTCCTTGGCCCTTTTTACAAGGTTGATCGTGTCCCCCATCCCCAAGACCCGATCGGCCATCGATTCGGCCGAAAAGAGTTGGAAATCATCGATCTTTTCGCCAATCCCCTCAAACTTAATGGGACGCCCCGTAACGCTATAAATCGAAAGGGCAGCGCCCCCTCTTGCATCCGAGTCGAGCATCGTTAAAATTGTGCCCGTAATCCCTAGCCGCTCATGAAACTCTTTGGCAGTAGCCACAGCATCCTGGCCAGTTGCACTATTGGCCACAAACAAGAGCTCCTGAGGAGCGACCACGCGCTTTAAATCCTCCAGCTCCTTCATCAAAGCCTCATCAACATGCAAGCGACCCGCTGTATCAAAAATCACCAGATCACAACCTAGCTTTTTGGCCTCTTTTAAAGCAGCCTTTGCAACCGCTACCGGCTTTTTAGCTCCAACTTCTGCGTACACAGGAACGTTAATTTGTTCCCCTAAAACTCGTAACTGCTCAATGGCCGCAGGTCTTGCCAAATCACACGCCACCAAAAGGGGCTTTTTGCCATACTCCGATTTTGTCAGAAGATGGGCAAGTTTGGCTGCCTGTGTCGTTTTACCTGCACCCTGCAATCCCACCAACATCATCGTGGCCGGAAAGTGATCCAAACTTAACTCAATTTGATCCCCGCCCAAAAACTCACACAACTCACCATGCAAAAGCTCAATAAATTGCTCTGAAGCCTTGATCGTTTTCAGGACATCCTGCCCCAAAGCCTTCTCTTTGACTCGCTGAATAAAACTCTTAGCAACCGAATAGTTGACATCTGCATCCAACAAGGCAAGTCGCACCTGACGGATGGCATCCGAGATATTCTTTTCACTAATCGTCTTTTGTCCTGCGATCTTAGAGAAAATAGTACTAAATTTTTCAGAAAGTTGGTCAAACATACAAAACTAAACCAGGCTATACATAGGGAGACAGATTACTCTATTGACAGGATCTTATTCAAGAAAAAAGAAGCGATCATGCCCACTCCAATCCAAATCAATGCGCAATCTCTCCCACCCCTCTTTTTCAAATAGATTTTTTACGGATTCTCCCTGCCCTTTTCCTAGCTCCAGCCAGCCACAACCGCCCATTCGTAAATGTTTTTTTAAACCACCAGCTATCCTTCGATAAAAGGCTAACCCCTCCTCCTGTGCCACAAGTGCCTGCCTGGGCTCAAATCGCAACTCTGCATCATTCAGCTCAACTTCTGCAGCTCCTATATAAGGCGGATTGCAGACAAAATAATCACACTCTTTTTCTGCAAAAGGGGCAAACAGATCTCCTTGCAATAGCTCTACCGAGACCCCATTTAATTCACAATTTTTTCTTGCCACACCAAGCGCCTCCCCAGAAAGATCTGAGGCAATAACAGAAAGCTGCGGAAAGCGTTTTTTGAGTGCAATCGCAATGCACCCACTGCCTGTGCATAGATCAAACAAGACCTTGCCCTCTAATTCTTGAGTTGCAAGATGGGTGCAAATTTGCTCCACCAAAATCTCCGTCTCTGGACGCGGAATCAAGACAGCACGATTTACACCAATTTGGACCCCCGCAAAGGCAACCTCCCCCACAATATAGGCAAATGGCTCTTTGGCACCACGACGTACAATCAACTCCCGAAGAGGGGCCATCTCCTCCTCTTGGAAGGGACGATCAAAGTTTAAATAAAGATCGATTCGACGCATTCCCAAAAAATGGGCGATCAAATCCTCCGCCTCACGCCTTGGTCGTCCAATGCCTCGTTTTTTAAGGTACTCCTCAGATGAGAGAAGTATTTGGCTCATGGATTTCACGCCGATTCCAACTTTAACTGGTAAAAGTAATTGACCAAAGGAGCCACAATTGCATCCAAATCACCCTGCATGACATAATCAAGATTATAGAGAGTCAGATTGATTCGATGGTCCGTAACACGATTTTGAGGGAAATTATAAGTACGAATGCGCCCCGAACGATCCCCTGTACCAATTTGTGAAGCACGCGTACTCGCCTCTTTCTCTTCGATCTCCTGCCTGCGAACATCAGAAATTTTTGCTTTCAGGTGGCGAAGCGCCTTATCCTTGTTTTTGTGCTGACTACGCTCATCTTGGCAATAGGCGACAATCCCTGTGGGCACGTGCGTAATGCGAACAGCCGAATCAGTCGTGTTAACATGTTGCCCTCCAGCCCCAGAGGCGCGATAGGTGTCGATGCGCAGATCCTTTTCATCCAAATCAATCTGCTCTTGCTCAGATGGCTCCAATAAAACAGCAACAGTGACTGCAGATGTATGAACACGCCCCGCACTCTCGGTCTGTGGCACTCTTTGCACACGATGTGTCCCCGCCTCATGTTCTAAAAAGCGCTTCACCTTAGAACCACTGATCACCATCGTATATTCTTTGTACCCACCTACCTCAGAGGGACTACACGAGAGGGTTTCATAACTCCACCCCTGCCTTTCCGCATAAAGGTGGTACATACGCACACAATCGCCTACAAAAAGGGCCGCCTCATCTCCCCCTGTCCCCGCACGGATTTCCATGATCACATTGCGGTCATCATCAGGATCTGGGGGCACCAATAGAGTCTCTAACTTGATGCGGTTCTCTTCTAGCTGCTTTTCTAAAGAGGCGATCTCTTCTTTAACAAGCAAGAGCATCTGCTCATCTTGCTCAGCCTGCAGCAAGCTCTTGTTCTCTTTTAGCGCAGCTTCTGCCTCATCAATCAACTCAACAACATCTTTAATCTCTCGCAAATAGGAGTGCTCTTGTGTGAGCGTGCGGTATCGCTTTTGATCATTAAATACATCAGGGGCTGCAAGCTCCTTCTCAACTTCTGTAAATTTTTTCAGAAGCTCTGCGATCTTTTGTTGCATAAGTGATTATTTCTTTTTGCCTTTCGCTGGCTTTTTGGCAGCTTCTGCCTTCTGCTCACTTTTTGCCTGCAGCTCTTTGCTCTGCTGCTCTTTTTTTGCATAACGCTTCATAAACTTATCAACACGTCCTTCAGAATCGACAAATTGTGTGCTGCCTGTGAAAAATGGATGCGAAGAGGAGGAAACAGCAACCCGGTAAACAGGGTACTCTTTGCCTTCATGCGTCTCAGTCTCTTTTGGCTGCAAAGTGGTTCCACAAACAAATTTATACCCTGTGGATGTATCCACAAACAAAACATCTTGGTAGGCTGGGTGTATCTCTTTTTTCATTATTTCTCCAAAGTTTAACTCTATTTCAGAGGGCCACTTTACTCCGATAAAGGAAAAAATAACAAGGAAATTATCTTTTTTTCGAATAGAATGATGAAATATCTGGAGTGTAAAATGATCAAGAAAAAAATATTTTTTAATTCCATAAAGTTCTTTCTCTTATTTCTCCTTTTTTCTACTGCCCAAGCTGCCCAAATTTCCTTAAAAGAGCAGCTGAGAAAGGCAGAACCAAATAGCTGGCTGGTGTCGGAACAAAACAAAAACTACACTTTTTTTTATATACGAGAGAACAATGGAGAGCACGTGATCATCGAGGAGGTGACGATGTCTGCCTCCAAGCGGCCACCCAAATCAGGCTTTAACTGGCGCGATTGGTTCGAAAGTGGTGCCAAGGGGCATACGCTTTGGACCATGTCACAAATCAACCTCAATACGGGCCAATTTGAAAATAGTTTTTCCTTTACCCACTGTGGATGGCTTGATCTATCCAAATCATCTACCTTTTTCACAACTCTTCTCAACCTAAACTTCCAAACCGTTCCTTTAGAGCAGCGGCGCCGTGTGGGCCTTGCCCCCTCGCACCGTAAGCAGGATAAGCGCCCTTTGTGGCAACCAAGGCTTGTTGTAAATGGGTGCAGGGTTGCAAATCCCACCTTTTATGCCTACAAGACAAGGTGGCCTGCGGACAGAAGTGAGCTCTCACGCAAGTGGATTGAAGTCTACATTCCCGAGCAAAAGGAGGGAGCTCACTACCCCACCTACTTTCCTTACTGGCTAGAAGTGGAGGGGAAAATTGGTTCTGCAAAAGTACGCGTTGTCGATTCTGGAATGCAGGCCACCTCGCCCAAGAGCGATCTTCCGCAGCGTTATTAACAATTCTTCGATCACTTTCCACAATTCATAATTTATTGAAAAACAACGTTTTAACCTATTCTTTTTGACTACTTATGCAAAATATCAACACTCTATGAACAATACTTCCACATATACTATCTTGGTTTAAGATCGAATAACAGATACAAAACTACCAATAGTACTGCAGATCAATTTATTGACACTCAATATTTTGAGAGACAAGATTGAGAAGAATTTTTGGGATTTTTTCTCCAGTTTGGCGATCTGGAGCGAAGATAGTACATGTGGTACAGCGAGCGACAGATCGTCAAAATGGGGGAAAAAGGTTCAAAAAACAATCGAAACTCGAATGATTCAAGACAACCACATCTTATTTTCTCTGCTTGAAGTGATTTACAGAAAAGTTTAAAATATGCGGCTATGTACCATTATTCCTTAGCCAAAAGCCACCGCATTTTAAGACGCGCATTTTCCTATTACCAAAAGCGACAAGCAGCCCTAAGTCCAGAAGAGCTCGCGACCTTTAAAGAGGAATTGATGGCGCTTGAGGAGGCAATCGGGCAAAAAGACAAAAAGGGCGCCTCTGCAATTGCCAAGCGCACAAACAAATTTTTACATAAACACTTCCCCAAGCGAGCAGCTGACCATGTTAAGGAGCTCATTGGAGCGCTTGCTTTTGCCATCGTGGTAGCCTTTTGCATTCGTCAATTTTGGTTTGAGCTCTACGAGGTGCCAACGGGTTCAATGCGCCCAACCATTGAGGAGCTCGATCGGTTAGCGGTTTCCAAGACTACATTTGGCATCAATGTGCCTTTCACTTCTGGACTGCAGCTCTATAAAGATAGCTACCTCAATCGAGCGGGCATCATTGTATTTACTGTAGCGGGTATGGATGTTCCAGATTCTGACACACGCTACTTCTATCTTTTTCCCGGCAAGAAGCGCTTTATTAAACGTTTGATGGGAAAACCAGGTGATACGCTCTATTTTTATGGGGGGCGCATTTACGGGGTAGATAGCCAAGGAAATGCAATTGAACATCTAGCGGATGAAGAGTGGCTCAAAAAGATGCAGATCGATCACATTGACCACGTGCCCTACATCTCCTTTGAAGGCAGGGTAAAAGTGGAAGATCCTCTTTCACAAAATGTCTATGGATCAGCTCTTTTACACCAAATGAATCTACCACTTGGAAAGCTCCAGCTCTCCAAAAGAGGGAGGATCGAGGGCCACTTTTTTAATGGCAAAGAGTGGGTTCGGGACAACCCAGCTGCCCTCAAAGCTGAGCGCACAACCCCGCAAAGCTATAGTGATCTTTGGGGCATCAAAAACTACGCAATGACCAGGCTGCTCACAGAAGAAGAGGCCAATTCTTTTTATGGCCCCGGCTCTGCCATTACAGAGGCTCCTCTTTATTTGGAGTTGCGTCACACTCCAAATTTGAGCAGCCCAAAACCAGAGCTACGACAAAGCGACCGTTTTGTAACCGAGCCGACGCTTACGCCTTACGCGGCACTGCTTCCCTTGCAAAAAGAGCAGCTACAACGACTCATGGATCACATGGTAACGGCCCGTTTTTATGTAAAAAATGGCAGAGCATACCGTTATTCGGAAGTGGGTAGGCGCGTGCAGCCTAAACAGTTTGATCCCAAGATGCCAGGGGTTCCAGATGGCTTATACGAATTTTATGATGGGGTAGCGTACGCGATTCATACTGGCGGCATTCGCTCAAAACTAGATCATAATCATCCGCTCTATGACTTTTCGATAGATCGAATACGAACTCTCTTTAACTTAGGGATTCACTTTAATACCCTCTACAAACCACTTCGACCCAACCAAGCTTTTGTTCCCCAACGTTTCACCTATTTTAGAGATGGAGATCTCTTTGTGATGGGGACCCCCATCTTACAACAAGCAGATTCAGCACTCGAAAAGTTTGTCGAAAAAGAGCTAGAAAAGCAAAAAAACTCTTCTGCCCAAGCTCCCTACATCGCCTTTGTCGATCATGGTCCACCAATGAAAGATGGGAAGATTGACGTAGAGTTTATCAAAGCTTTTGGTCTAAAAATTCCCGGTGATGCAGTTTTAGCACTGGGAGACAATTATGCAATGAGTGCCGATAGTCGCGATTTTGGATTTGTGCCTGTACACAATTTACGTGGTTCCCCCGCCTTTACATTTTGGCCGCCTGGATCACGCATTGGCAAGCTGCCCCAGCCTAGCTATAGCTGGGTACGTACACCTAATGTGCTCGTTTGGGCAGGGGCAATCCTGATCATTTTCATTGCATGGTTTTGGGCGCAGAAAAAGCGTAAGAAAAGGCTGTTTTAGTCCCAATTATAAGAATCAGGATCTGGATCTGGATCTGGAACTGGAACTGAACCTTCTTGTGTAAGTAATTCAATTTTTGAAGGACGATCTTTCATCAAGGCATAAAGTAAAATACCCGCTGTGAGTGTCCCAACAGGTGCCGGTATTCCAAGCGCATCGGCTCCAATCGTCATCCCAAAAATAATAGTATTCATCGCAACCGCTGTGATGATTGCATGGAGCACATCCCGAGCTTCTAGTGGCTTCTTGTGATCTATCCTACTGGTGGAAGTAATATTATTTGGAGATCCCATAACTAAACTACTTGATTATTAAAATAACAATTATACATTAAATTATATTAAGAATCAATATTAGTTAGGTTAATATCCGATTAAACCTCTATACACGTTTAATTAAAATAGCTGTTGGTTCGCCATTAATATCGATAGACTCCCCTTGCGGCTCTCTACTCACCTGCATCTCTAGAGCTAAAATCTCTTGCGAAATATAAGCATTATGCTTTTCAAGCGCCCTTTTTACCAGATCGGTTGTATGCAGATGCACATGAATGCGGTCGGTCACAGCATAGCCATTTTGCCTGCGCATCGTATTGATCTTATTAACTAGCTCTCGCGCAATGCCCTCTAAAATCAAGATTTCATTAAGCTCCACATCCAAAGCTACTGTAATGGCACCTCCGTGCATCGCCACAACATCCTCTCGCACTTGGCGCACCACCTCAATATCTTGCGAATCAATCGTAAAGCTCTCTTGGCTAAGCTTGATCTCTAGAGAGTCGCCTGCAACGAGCTGGTTGATCTGATTTTGATCAAAGTTTGCAATCACCTTTTGCGCATCGCGCATATATTTGCCCACTTTTTTTCCAAGTACCCGAAAGTTGGGTTTAATCGAAATTTCTACAAAATTCTCAGCTTTTTCATGAAAAACGACCTCATGCACATTGAGCTCCTCAGCGATCAAATGGGCCTGTTTACGTAAAAAATCTAGGTGTGTGTGATCGTGGCACTCCAGATGTGCTCTTTGCAGAGGCTGCCTTACTTTAATTTTCTGCTCTTTGCGAAGGGCATGCCCCAAGCTCACAGCTGTTTGCAAAAGCTCCATCCCCTCCTCTAAATAGGTCGAGCGATTCTCTTGACTATACGCAGGATAATCACATAGGTGCACAGAGTCTGCCATCTTTTCAGTTTTTAGATTGCGATAGATCGCCTCACTCAAAAAGGGAATAAAGGGAGCGGCAACCTTACAAAGCTCAATGAGGGTCCAATGCAAGGTCTCAAAGGCTTGGCGGCGATCAGGGGTATCCTCTTCTGCCCAAAAGCGGCGGCGACTGCGTCTGATATACCAGTTGGTCAACTGATCTACAAACTCAACAAAGGGTTCCACCGCACGACTTAGCTCGTAAACATCCATCCCCTTTTTGACCTGCTCAATCAAAGCGTAGAGTTTGGCAATCATCCACTGGTCGATCACAGCCTCGGGTTGTGATCGCGTCTCTGGTGGTGTCCACTCATAAATACGAGCATAGGTAATAAAAAAGGTATGTGCATTCCAAAGAGGAATCAAAATTTGACGCAAAATCTGCTCCACGCCCCTCTCTGAAAAGCGCAAATCATCGGCGCGCACAGCGGGGCTATGCAACATATAGAGGCGCACGGCATCGGCGCCATACTTATTCATGACAAGTTCGGGCTCTGGGTAATTTTTGAGCCTTTTGGACATCTTGTTGCCATCTTCTGCCAACAAGATCCCATTGGCCACCACATTTTTAAAGGCAGGACGATCAAATAATGCAGTAGACAAAACATTTAAGGTATAAAACCAGCCGCGTGTTTGATCCACACCCTCTGCAATGAAATCAGCTGGAAAGCTCTCTTCGGTCTCCTGCTTATTTTCAAATGGATAGTGGTTTTGCGCGTAGGGCATGGAGCCTGCATCAAACCAGCAATCAAAAACCTCTGGAATCCTATGGTAGATTTCGCCCTCAATGGTAAAGGTTAGATCATCCAAAAAGTGACGATGCAAATCATCAATCTTTTGTCCTGTTAACTCCTCGAGCTCGGCAACACTGCCCACCACACGAATCTTCCCACTTTCACTTCTCCACAAAGGAATCGGAGTCCCCCAATAGCGGTTGCGGCTAATAGCCCAATCTCTTGCTCCCTCTAGCCACTTACCAAAGCGCCCCTCTTTTAAATGGTTGGGTACCCAATGAATTCCCTCATTGTTTGCACAGAGCTGCTTCTTGATCGCACTTACATCTAAAAACCAGGTGGTGATCGCCTTGTAAATCAAAGGAGTGTCGGAACGCCAGCAAAAGGGATAGCGGTGGCGAATTGTGCCACGATAAAATAAGTTGCCCGCCTCTTTAAGGCGCGCAATAATTGCTTTATCTGCATCCTTGACAAACTGCCCTTCGTACTCGGGTACTTCCTCGGTAAAACGTCCATTTTGATCGACAGGGCAGACAATCGAAATCCCCGCCTCTTGGCACGCATAAAAGTCGGTCTCTCCAAAGGCAGGAGCTGTGTGCACAATGCCTGTACCATCTTCTAGCGAGACAAAATCGGCTGCAATCACTCGAAATGCACCCTCTTGCTGCTGATCACTAAAATAGGAAAACAGAGGCTTGTAGCGCATCCCAACGAGCTCTCGCCCTTCCATTGTATTAATGGTGGTGTAGGTTGCTTCATCCTTAAACCACTTGCCTACCAAAGCCTTGGCTAAAATATAGCGTTTTTTAGTTGCCACCTCTTCGATCAACACATATTCGATCTTTTCATTGACGGTTGCAGCCAGATTAGAGATCAGGGTCCACGGAGTCGTAGTCCAAACCAAAAGAGAGGTGTTGGGAGTCTCCAATAGTTCCAACTTTACTGCAACGGATGGGTCATCGACATCCTGATAGTTTTCTGATGCTTCAAAGTTAGAAAGTGGGGTGCCTAGCTTTGCAGAAAAGGGCATTACTTTGTGGCCCTCATAGACTAACCCTTTTTCAAAGACTTGGCTAAAAACCCACCAAACTGACTCCATAAAGGAGCGATCCATACTTTTGTAGCACTTGGAAAAATCAACCCAGCGCCCCATGCGCTCCACAGTTGATTTCCACTGATCGGTGTAGCGCAAAACAATTTTTCGGCACTCTTCATTAAACTTAGCAATCCCAAATTTTTCAATTTCTGGAGCACCCGAAAGACCAAAGGCCTTTTCGATCTCCTGCTCTACGGGTAGGCCGTGGCAGTCCCATCCAAAGCGTCTGGGAACGCGGTACCCTTCCATTGTTTTAAAGCGCGGGACAACATCTTTGATCGTGCCTGCTAAAAGGTGGCCGTAGTGGGGCAAGCCTGTGGCAAAGGGGGGGCCATCATAAAAGGAGAAAAAGGGGGCATCTTTTCGTTGTTCTAGAGAAGATTCAAAAATTTTATTTTTTTTCCAATAGGCTAAAATGCGCTCTTCTCTTTGGGCAAATGATTCGTCTTCAATTTCTTCAAACATTTTTAGGTACTCACTTAGATTCGTCACCAAGTATAAAGATTTTTGCCTTTAAGTCTAGATTTGCATAGGATCCAAATTATGAGAGTAAATGATATAGCCTTCCCCCTCCGCGCAACACTTGCCACAGTTGAACTCTCTAGTAAAGAGAAGTTGCAAGTGGGTGATATTCTCGTCTCTGAGCACAAAATTGAGATGCCCGTTGAAGTAGCTGTCCATAATAATCTAGTTTTTAGAGGTTTTATGGGTACCAAGGACTCAAAAAAAGCGTTACTTATAAAAGAGGTAGTATGACCCAATTTTTATCAGAAGAGTTTGAAGAAATTGCCAAAGCGATCTCCGATGCCTCTGCAGGTAAAGAGGACAAAACAGTCGCCTCGATTTCGAAACTTGCACTCTCTGAGCTAGAGGCCGATGCTTCTTCCAAAGGAAACAGCAAGGAGCGCCAAACAAAGCTCAAAAAGTTACGTACCAAGCTAGAGGTTGTTTTTGGGCAAAAAATGATCCCTTTGGAGCAACTGGCAAAGCTTGGTAAGGGGGATCTTTTGCCTTTTGAGGAGGAGGAAAATGCTCCTTTAAAAATCTACGCTGAGGGCAAACATGTGGCCGATGGAGAGCTTGTGGCCGTAGATGAGCACTTTGGCGTCAAAATCACCAATTTACACTAATTTTCCTCTAATGGTATAATATATGTGGGGGTGTAAAGGTTTCGACTGAGAAGCAAAGTATTAAGCGCATGCAGAGGTTAGTCGGTTGGCCTCTTAAAAAAGCCGTCTAAAACACGAAATGGCAAAACTAGCCAAAGTAAAGTAGTTGGTTCTATAGCATCTGCAACAAGCGTTAAGCTTGCTAACGTTGCTTAATTAGCAATTATTTTACAATGTTGTTGTTTGGAGGTAACACTTCAAATGGCCCGATAGCTCGGGGTTGGACCAGGGGTTCTGATGCTATCGTCTTTTTCTTGGTATGAGTTCATGGCTCGGTGGTCTTTAGGGTTATGGATTCGAGATTAAATAGGGCCGGTTCACTCTACTTGGGCAACCATAAGAGGAGTGACCCTAAGAGTTGGTTGCTAAGCATGTAGTGGTTAGTATGGAGTTTACCCAGGACGAGAGTTCGATTCTCTCCACCTCCATTTGGAGTGCGAAGGCCCTGCCTTCGCTTTTTTTTGGGGTCGGCCCTGCCGACCCCTTTCTACCCCTACGCACGATCGCTTAAAATTCATCTTTTCTTAAAAAAATAGTTAAAATATGCTTTTTTTATCTTATAGCGCCGAAAAACTCCGTCCTTCAGGTCGGGGATGTAAGGCGCTCAATTTCAGTTCTTAATTGAGAGTTTAAAATAGACAGGGTCTTCTTGTTCTGATGTCTATTGATTTTTTCATATTCTAAAGTATATGCTATGCGCATGTTGATACGCAAAGCCTACAAATTCAAGCTAAAACCGGATAGAG
>Ga0180433_10004586_pt1 | contig 19290 bp, 18 predicted proteins | sample SS_ome_8_FD_132980 | JGI IMG/M metagenome (GOLD analysis project Ga0180433, IMG submission 132980) | Hypersaline lake sediment archaeal communities from the Salton Sea, California, USA - SS_1_D_1 metaG | ecosystem: Environmental > Aquatic > Non-marine Saline and Alkaline > Hypersaline >... | reverse complement strand
GACGTTGAAGCTAGACTCTGCGATGGCCTGAACCAACTGGCCCAAAACCCGCATAGCCTCAGCACCTTGACGAACTTCCCATACTTGTCAAATCTTACTCAGTAGAACGCAGTTTAGTATGAGAGGTCTTCTATGGGTACGTTATTCAAAGAAGATGAAGTAGCCGGGATAGGGTCAGCGAGCAAAGCCTGGCAGAAGCGTCTTCAAGAAAGGCTTTCAGCCACCCCGCCGCGTAGAGAAAGCTTTCCCACGGTGTCCGGCAGGCAGATAAACGAATTGTATACCCCCTGCGACGTCAAGGACTTTGATTATGGAACCCAGTTGGGTTTCCCAGGACAGTACCCTTATACCCGTGGGGTCCAGACCTCCATGTATCGCGGTAGGCTGTGGACCATGAGGATGTTTGCAGGCCTTGGAAGCGCTGAAGAAACCAATGAGCGGTTTCACTACCTGGTCAATCATGGGCAGACGGGGCTATCCACGGCCTTCGACATGCCAACACTTATGGGTTACGACACGGAGGACCCCAGGTCTCGGGGGGAATGTGGCAGGTGCGGTGTGGCCATCGACACCTTGAAAGACATGGAAATCCTCTTTGACGGGCTGCCTGTAGACCGATTGACTACTTCCATGACGATCAACCCTCCGGCCCCTGTCCTTTGGGCCATGTACCTTGCCATGGCGGAAAAACGGGGGATACCCCGAAAAAAGTTGGGTGGCACCATTCAAAACGATATGTTGAAAGAATTCATTGCACAAAAAACCTTTATGTGCCCCCCTGAGCCGTCCCTGCGCCTCATCGTGGACACCATCGAGTTTGGAACCCACGAGGTCCCCAGGTGGAATGTGATCAGTATCAGCGGTTATCACATCCGAGAGGCAGGTTCTACGGCCGTTCAAGAACTCGCCTTCACCCTGGCCGACGGCATCGCTTATGTAGAAGCAGCCCTTCAGCGGGGTCTTGATGTGGATGCCTTTGCTCCCCGTCTTTCTTTCTTTTTCAATGCCCATATTGATTTTTTTGAAGAGATCGCCAAGTACCGTGCAGCCCGCAGGATGTGGGCAGACATCATGAAAAACCGGTTCAAGGCGAAATCAGGGCGTTCCCTGTGGCTCCGTTTCCATACGCAAACAGCAGGCTGCAGCCTCACGGCGCCCCAACCCTTTAACAATGTGGTTCGCACTGCCGTGGAAGCGCTCGCTGCCGTGCTGGGCGGAACCCAGTCTCTGCATACCAATTCCTTTGATGAGGTCCTGGCTATTCCCACAGAAGAGGCTGCCGCCATTGCCTTGCGAACACAGCAGATACTGGGAGAAGAAACCGGCGTAGCCAATACCATCGATCCACTGGGAGGGTCTTACTTCGTGGAGTCTCTCACCAATGAGACAGAGGAAGCCGCCTACGAATACATCAACAAGATTGATGATATGGGCGGCATGCTGAAGGCCATCGAAAGAAACTATCCCCAGATGGAGATTGCTGATGCTGCGTACAGGTTTCAGCGGGAGCTCGTCGCCAAGGAAAAGATCATGGTCGGCGTCAACAAGTATATCGTCAAAGAGGAGCTTCCCGTCGACATCTACCACGTTGATGAGACCTTGGAAGAGCGCCAGATCGCTCGGACGAATGCTGTTAAGAATGGCCGAGACCAAAAAAAAGTGAAACAATGTCTGGAGCGATTGGGTGAGGCATGCGCCGGAAAGGACAATGTGATGCCGCACCTTATAGAGGCGGCCTCGGCGTATGCCACACTGCAAGAAATGTGTGATGTCTTGAGAAGCGTCTTTGGCGTCTACCGTGACCCGGGCACCTTCTGACACGTCTTCCAACAATCCCTATGACACGAAAGATCAGGATACTGGTGGCAAAGCCAGGCCTGGATGGCCATGACCGAGGGGCCCGCATCATTGCCAGGGCCTTTCGAGATGCCGGTTTCGAGGTTGTTTATACCGGCCTTCATCAAAGTCCCGAGCAGATTGTGAGTGCAGCCATCCAGGAAGACGTGGACCTGATTGGCCTGAGCAGCCTGGCTGCCGCCCACCTGTATCTCTTTCAGAAAGTCATGGACCTGCTCAAGGCCCAAGGCGCCGATGATATCATGGTGATCGGCGGTGGGATCATCCCCGAAAAAGATATTGTCAGATTAAAGGCCCTGGGCGTTCAAGAAATCTTTCCCTCTGGTAGCTCCCTGGATACCATTATAGACTGGGTCAATAAGCAGGTGAAACCCCGCTAGTGTTGTATCCCAGAAATAAAAGAAGTGCCAATCATACAGTGTCTCTCGTCCAAAGCCATTTGCGTCGCTCCTTGACCATTTTGGGGACGCCTGCCGAACAGCGCTAAATCACAGAAACTCGGGCCTTTCGGCCCTCAGACAGTCTATGATTCTTGACGCGCCGTTCATCATTCGTCTGGCTCCCAAAATGCTCAATGTCGCTCGCAAAAAGGCTTTGCACTGCGTCTCAATAATACAAAGTATTTCTGGGACACAACACTAGGCTCCCTGCGCCATGGGATGGGTTGCCATGCTGGAACAGTCACTCCTCCTTTAGATTCAACCTCCGTCGAACAAGGAATCCACTCCCTAATAACAAGGGACAAATATGCCATGGGTAGTGGTGTTCAGAAAAAAAATTCTATATATAGTATCTTTTTCTTGACGGCTGCTTGTTCCTCTGCTATTCGGTCGACTCCTTTTATGTGTGACTGGCGTGGTTTCTTCTGAAGAATTCCCAAAAAGAGGAGGGCTCATGAGGACTATTGCGATTGCAAATCAAAAAGGAGGATGCGGAAAGACGACAACAGCCATCAACCTTTCATCTTGCTTGGTGTTGAAAGGGCAGAAGGTTCTACTCATTGACTGTGACCCGCAGTCACACGCTACCATGGGCCTGGACATCCATTTCGATCACAAAAATTGCATGTACCATGTCATGACACCCAGGCAGATCGAGCACTTGGTAATTGAGAATATTGTGGTGCCTGTTAAAGACAACTTTGATATTGCTCCCTCAGACATCAGGCTGAGTGCCGTCGAGCAAGAGTTGGCAGGCATGGATGGCAGGGAGAACAGACTCTTGGAGGCCATCGAGCCCATCAAGCAGGCGTATGATTATGTGATCGTAGACTGCCCCCCAAGTATTGGACACCTCTGCTTTAATGCGCTTCGTGCCTGTGAGGAGGCGATCATCCCCATTGATATGAGCCTTTTTTCTCTTCGTGGTATTGCCGAACTCACAGACATCATGATCCTCCTTAAGAACAAATGTGATCATGACATAAAAGCCCGCGCCCTGGTTACCATGTATGACTATAGGACCCGATACTCCAGGCATGTGCTGGAAAAGGTTAAGGAACAATTCGGGAATCGCGTTTTTGAGGCAGTCATTCGTTACAATATCCGCCTCAGGGAGACTGTGGATTATGGATTGCCGGTTGGAGATTACGATAAGCATGCCATTGGTCACAAAGATTATGAAAAGCTGGCAGAGGAAGTCATGTCGGCAGGTATGGTGACGAAGGCGCCCCATGCCAATGTCTCAGATGGATCGCACGCCATCCTTGAAAAGACAGAGGACTACATTCGTTCTGTTTCCGAAGCGCCGGTGCCGGAAGAGCCCACACCTGAGCCCGAGGAGACCTTCCCGTATCCAGCTGAGTCTTCGTACTCAGCCATGGTGGAAGCGATTTCAACCAACCCCGACCACTCTTTTTCAGAAGACGAGATGGAATAACATTATTTTTTTCATTCACCGATGATTTTGACCAGGACCCTCTTCCTGCGCCTGCCGTCAAACTCACCATAAAAAATCTGTTCCCAGGTACCGAAATCCAGCCTCCCGTCTGTCACGGCGACCACGACTTCTCGGCCCATGATCTGTCTTTTCATGTGGGCATCTGCATTGTCCTCGCCAACATTGTGGCGGTACTGTGAAACAGGCTCATGGGGGGCGAGCTTTTCCAGCCACACATCATAGTCATGATGGAGCCCGGATTCATCATCGTTGATAAACACAGAGGCCGTAATGTGCATGGCGTTGCAGAGCACAAGGCCTTCTTTGATGCCGCTTTTTCTCAAGCATTCGTTAACCTGTGGCGTGATGTTGATGAAGGCGCGCCGGCTGGGCACCTCAAACCAGAGTTCTTTTCGATAAGTCTTCATGAATCTCCTCCTAGGAAGTGTACAGCACAACTAATCACAACCCTTCACGCCTTTCAAGCTGTCTGGCAAATTAGTGCCGAAACCACCACAGCCCGTTTCTGTGAAACTCGGACCCTTTAATATGGGTTGACATTGCCTAGAGAATCCTTTACCCATTTCCATCAAGTTCCGTTCCATGAGGCCCATAATGAGAGGTTTGCATAATTTCGTCTCGCTCTTTGGTATGAGGTTTCTGTCGCTCTCCGTGATTATGCAATAAGCTCTTAATGAACAAGGATGCACTCTCAGGGAAGTCGGAAGAGGAGACCAAATTAGGACAACGTTGGTAGCCAGGGTTGGCGTGAAGATTCTCTGACAAAAGGAGGAAAGAGACATGAATCATACAAGGTCGCTGGTAGGTTGTTGTATCGCATTGTTCTTCGTCTTGGGAGGCCTTGGATGCGTGACGTCCGGGACAAAGACGACGGTCACCTCGGGCCAAGGCGGTCCGTCCATCGCTGAAGCCCAGGCTGAGTCGTACAACGGACCTAAAGCAAGGATCGCCGTGAGCCGTTTCACGGACAAGACCGGCAAGGGATGGTGGACCGGCCAAATCGGTGACGGCATGGCAGATCAATTGGTAACCGCCTTGTTCAATACGAACAGATATATTGTATTGGAAAGACAGACCTTAGGTGATGTCCTTCAAGAGCAAGATCTTGGCGCGTCTGGGCGCATCCGCAGTGATACGGCAGCGCCTATCGGGCAGATAGAGGGTGCAGAACTCCTGGTGGTTGGGGCTGTGACGGAGTTCGAGGGTCAGGCCTCTGGAGCCCGAGGGGGTGTTGGCGGCATCGGCGGCGGTATCCTCGGCACCATAACGGGCGGTTTTAAAAAGGCCCACATGGCGATTGATTTGAGGTTAATCGATACACGGACATCTCGTATCGTCGCCGCCACATCGGTGGAAGGCGAAGCCACGGATGTAAACTTGGGCGGACTGCTCGGCGGATATGGCGGAAGTGGGGTGTTGGTCGGCGGGCTCTCTGGTTGGAAGAACACGCCCACAGAAAAAGCCCTCCGCATCTGCATCAAGGAAGCCGTCAACTTTGTCGTCTCAAAGACGCCACAGACTTATTATCATCATGGCGGTTACGCCGCACCAGCCCCGCCGTCGCCAGCCGCCGGGGGGGAGACGGTCATTGTCAAACCGAGTGCACTGAATGCCCGGAGCGGTCCGGGGACTCAGCACCCCGTAATTTTCGGAGTTCATGGCGGAGACCGCCTTACGGTCCTTGGGCACAGCGGCGGGTGGACCCATGTGCGGACGGGGTCTGGCCAAGAAGGCTGGGTTTCCAGCCAGTTCACCTATCCGGCCCCATAAAACCTTTTGCACGGCAGCAGAGAGACTTTTGCATAACCTCGTCTCGCTCTTTGGAATGCAAAGCTCTTGCGAGGCCGCTTCTGTTTCCGGTTTGCTGTCTGGCTTTAGAGAAAACCATCCCTTGCAGTACCGCTGAGCGCGGCCCTGATCTTCTCAACGCTCATCACCCCTGCGCGCAGGATCTTGGGAGGCGTGGCTGTCACATCCACCACTGTGGATCCTTTCCCGCTGCCAAGCTCTCCTGCGTCTAGCACCAGATCCACCCTGGACTTGATCTGAGGATCCAGATCAGTCACGCTCACACAACCGCCTTTTCCGGAGAGGTTGGCGCTGGTTGCCGTGACGGGGCTTCCCACGGCCCTCACCAAGGCAGAGGCCACGGGATGGGCGGCAAGGCGTATCCCGATTTTCCCAGTATGACCGGTGAGATTCGGTGGGAAGACATCTGAAGCGTAGAAAACGAGGGTCACATCACCCGGCCAGAAGGCGTTGATCAGGCGTCTTGCAGCCGTGGGGACAGACTGAACCAGAGGAATAAGATCAACCAAACAGGCAATCAGGATGAGAATGGGTTTTTGTGGGCGACGCTCCTTTACCCGAAACACCCTTTGTACGGCAGAGGCGTTAAAGGCATGAGCTCCGAGGCCGTAAAACGTGCTGGTAGGAAAAACCACGAGGCCGCCTTTTGTGATCCATTGGGCAGCCTTGCCGAGAATCTCCTGGTCGGGAGACTGGGGGTCCACGGAAAGAAACTCACAGCCCTTCATTGGCGTTTTGCCCCCAAGGACGCCTGAGACTACCTATTCTGGCCTATGGCTTCGGCCTTTTGAGCGACCTGGGCGGCCAAGTCCTCTTTGAATTCTTCCAGTCTAGCTTCCATCTCAGGATCTGTGGTGGCCAGGATCTGTGCGGCCAGGACAGCAGCATTCTTTGCGCCGGCAGCGCCTATGGCCATGGTGGCTACCGGCACACCCGAGGGCATCTGAACGGTGGCCAGCAGGGCGTCCAGGCCCTTGAGGGAAGAAGAATCGAGAGGAACGCCGATCACAGGCAGTGTCGTGACCGCCGCAATGGACCCCGCCAGGTGCGCTGCAGCCCCCGCCCCCGCAATGATCACTTTCATGCCTGCGGCCCGCGCCGATCGGCCATACTCAGCCGTCCTTTCCGGGCTACGATGGGCCGAAGCAACGGTCACATCAAAGGGGATGTCGAGCCTTTTCAGCACAGAAGTGGCCTTTTGCATGACGCCCCAGTCTGAATCGCTGCCCATGACAATGCCTACCACTGGGGGCCTGTTCTTATCCTCTGCCTGGTTCATAAGCGACTCCATTACCTTATAGACCTATGGTATGGCGGAATCTCATACAGTTTGTGCCGTTGTTGTTGTGATCCACGAAGGTGAGCTTCTTGATATTTCTGTATGCCTTTTCCTTGGCGCCTTCCAAGCTCGGGTCTCCTGCCACAACATGCAGGACCCTGCCGCCATATGTGACAAGGCCTTTTTCTCCATCCTCGTCCACACCGGCGAAATAGATGGCGATACCCCTTTCTATGTCATCCAGGCCAACAATCTTGTGGCCCTTTCCGTAGCGGCCCGGATAGCCTTTGTTCCAGCCCCTTGAGGCTTTTGATCGGCCTTCCATGGCAATGACGTCCACATAGCACTGGTTGTTCCACGCCTGCCCGACCTGGTCCAAAGTCCCTTCCCATACCGCCATGCCGATTTCAAAGAGATCTGTGCTGAGTTTGCGTGCCAAGACCTCCCACTCGGGGTCTCCGTGCCTCACGTTGATTTCAAACACATCAAGGTTATTATAGGGATCGAGATTCAACCCGAAGTACAGGACCCCTTTGTATGACCAACCCAGATGGTTGTAAATCTCATTGACCGTTGGATTGACGATTTCCTTGATGATCCTGTTCACCAGCCACGGGCTGACCAACTTGTGGGGACAATAGCAGCCTGTGCCACCCGTATTCAGGTTCCCGCCGAATTGCTCAATGGATTGCTGATCATCCGGGTCAAAGGCCGGCTTATAATCCTGGGCAAACATCCTAAGGGGCAGGACATGTTGGCCGTCAAGGTAGGCAAAGAAGGAGATTTCTGTGCCATACTTCCTCTCCTCAATGACCACCTTGTCTCCTGATGGTCCAAAGACCTTTTCAACCATGATCCTGTCGATGGCGGCCAGGGCATCGGGGACATCGTCGCAAACCACGGCGCCCTTTCCGGCAGCAAGGCCATTGGCCTTGACCACCACTTGGTAGCCGATGTTTCGAACATAGTCTTTGGCCTCGTCCGGCTCAGTAAAGACCTGATACTCTGGCTTAGGAACCCCTATGCGTCGCAACAGATCGTCGGTAAATGCCCGGTCGCTCTCAATCTTTACATATTCCTTTCTAGGTCCAATGGTCCGTATTCCTCTAGAATTTAAGACATCGCAGAGCCCTTCCTCTAAAGGATTTTCAGAGCCAACATCGACCAAGTCCACACCGTGTTCGGCGCAGAAATCCGCCACTTTGCCAACGTCTTTGAGTCTCACAAGCTCTATGAGCTTTCTGCCTTCATGGCCCTTGGGTGTCCGCAGGACGCCTGGATTTCCAGGTGAGAAATAGACCTTGTCAACGTGTTGGCTGTCACCGTATTTGTCAGCAAGGCAGTGGTCCCGGCCTCCTGATCCGTAAACGAGTACCTTCATACCCCTCCATCAGTTTCCTGTGTTTTCATACCTTTACATTGGTGTGACAAGCGCCTCTGATGCCCGGTATCAGCCACGCCCGTTGCGTGCTTGTATAATGGAAGGGTCAATGATTTCAAGCTGAAAATGGCTCTTAATCACCCGGGACGCCTGCTGAATGCCCCGGGCATGTGTACACCCTGCTTAACCCCAGAGTGTTTGCCCTTGACTCAAAAAAAATATTTGTTATTATTTTCTTATGTCACTGATCCCCAGTAGCTCAGTTGGCAGAGCAGATGGCTGTTAACCATCGGGTCCGCGGTTCGAGTCCGTGCTGGGGAGCCAAATAAAAGATAGAGGCCCGGTCCATACCGGGCCTTTTTTTAGTTGAAATATCGCTCATTCTAGACAGTGCCATGACCATTTTGACTTCATGGCCCACGAGGAAACGTCGACTTGAAAATAGTCAAGTATGGCATATTTTGCGTTCTGGTGCTTGTAGCCTCCGTTCTTATGCGCAGGCCTGCCGACATCCCTGAAAAGGATACGCCCCCTGCTGCAAGCGTTGAGACCAGCGGAGAGGTGATGGAGGCAAAAGGACCACGAGCTACAACCGGGAGTGCAGAAACCGGTGCAAAGATGATGAAGGGACAAAAACCATTGATGACGACCGCCTCTGATGAGGACGAAGAGGAGGATGAAGACGACGAGGACGAAGATTAGGATGAGGAGGACGAGGACGAAGATTAGCACTCAGACTGGGAGACGCTTGGCTTGCGGGAACGTCTTCTGTGCGCTACAAATAGGGTCTCAACTCGTCCAGCCATATCTTGACAAGGTCCAAACGCAACGCATTGTTGGTTTCGGGGAGCCGTTTTGTACGCATCGATTCCAATAACCAGTCCAGCGCTACGCGAACATCTTCAACCTTAACCACGATGCCCAGATCCTCCTTTAAAGTATCCCTGTAGCGGAGGGTGGAAGAAACCAAGATTGAAAAAACGCGCTTAACGTCTTCAGGCAGGTCACTGGTCCGTCCTGCAACCCTCATGAAGAGTCTATGGATGTCTGATTCGTCCATGGTTCTTTTTGGCCTTGACTCCTTCCTCCGTTTTTCCCGCTATGATAAATGTTTCTCAGACAATCCGGTATCTCGGCTCCTCGATGCGTTGATTTTTGCAGCTGGGACAGCGGCCCGGTTTCGTAAAGCGTTTTCGGGTGTCAAAGACATACCCGCACGACAGGCATCTGGAGGATAGGATCAGGAGCCTTTGCCCTTTTGGCACCACGGAACGGGCGATGTGGGCAAGATGGGCATACACCTCCTTCTCCTGAATCCCCAGTGTCTGCGAGAGCTCTCTGGCCGTGCAGTTCCCTTCAGACAGTAGAAGGATCATTTGTTGGCGTATTGTTGGCATACGGCTAAGGGAGGAAAGGATTTCTTGTTTTTCTTGCCTATGTTTCGCTGCCACCTGTTCACGATATCTGTCGTGTCAACGGCGCCTATGCCCTTTACCGAAAAGAATTCATCGAGTTCGTAACGATTGCCGCATTGCCACCAGTCTTTCAAGATCTTTCCTGCCTCTGGCTTGAACATCCAGTCATCGCCCAGCATTTGGACGAGCCCTTTTTCCATGGTGGCCTCAGCGATCCATGACATGACATAATCGAGGGCATAGAATTCTGGGGCCAGGTCAAAGAGCTGGGTTTCCGGTCGATAAGAAAAGCCCGTGTGTTCTTTCAGTAGACGGGCGTAAGTCTTCCCATCTCCAATGCCATTGTGACTAAACATTTCATACTCGGCCAGGAACTTGCTCACGTATCTCCTAAAAACTGAAAGATCCTTTAATGTCTTAAAAAAAGTGATTTCCTCGATCACTGTGCACGATAGACCCAAGGCCCTTTCCAGAAATGGGGGCGAAAGGCACATGTTTTGGAGCAAGAAGGCATGGGTCTCTGAGAGGGCATTCGAGGTGAAGAAATCCTTTTCAGCCAAAGAGAGCTTGGCCGAGGTGAGGGCATGACTGAGGGTGTGACCCATTTCATGAAATAGGGTCTCAAGATCGATCCAGCCTCCCTGCGGATTCATGACCAGGTGGATTTCGTCTGGTATCCTAAGATCAAAGCTCATAGCCTGGGCGCCCTTGTTGGGGGAGTGATCTATGTGAAGATGGATGCCCGGCATGTCCGTAACGTTGAGGCCCCATTGATTGAAAAAATCAAGGTGCTCCCCCAGAGAGATGTTGCTCGGAAAAAGGTGGTCGAATTCGCCCAGCCCAAGGAGGTAAATGGCGTCGAAGCGGTTCAGTTCAGCAAGAGGCAGCCCTAAAGTTCTTTGGGTCCAAGACGCCATGGCCTCAAAGTACAAGGTCTTTGTCTGTTCCAAGATGGTGCGGAGCTTCGGTATGTAGGCGTCGTAATCGACGTGCTTTCTGTCTTTGCAATACGCAACGTAGCCGGGATATGCGAATTCGTCTTTTAGCAACTCGAGCAGGTATTCCCAGAAACTCAAGGCAAAGGGCCTCAAGAATTTGCAGAGGCTCATGGTCTCCTTTTCAAGGGTTCGGCGTTTTTTAAGATCGCTCCGTTTCTGGCACCACGAGAGAATGTCCTTGAAATAAATCTTTTCTCCATCGATTTGGGCCGCTGCTCCCTTCATCCACGTGAATAGTTCATTCTCAAAGGGAAAAAGGCGGTACTGGAGGTAGTGTCCCAGAAGTCCATGGACAATCCTCTGTCTTTCCTTCTTGGGTATGGGCGCATGTCGCACCTTGGCTATGTTGGTGGGTGTTAGATGATCATCCAGATCATCGTATACGCTGCGGTTCGAGAGGCCGGTTTCGCTGCCCTGCCACAGGTTCAAGGCCCGGGACGTGAGTCGGTAGTTCAGGGTAAGAAGGGTCTGTTCAATGGCCCTTAAATTCAGTGCGTCTGCCGTCATATGGTCCTTCTCCATGACAAATAGAAAAAGGTGGGCCTGATTCATGCGCGGACTTTTTCAGGCCCGCCTGAAGGCCGACCCTGTTTCAAGCAGGGTGTCCCAGTCGATGTATGGGAACGTGTCTTTAAGGACATGGTCGTCGTCAACCGTATGAAAGGTCAAATCTGCGAAGACCTTTCGGGCCACGTCATAAACAGGTGCCACAGAAATAACATCATCCTTTTTCCCATGATAGACGGTCACAGGGATGTCTAATCTATGGTGCAAGTAAGGCTCAAAATCCTGAAAGGTCAGGGCCGGGGCCAAAAGGATAAGCTTTATGACACGTCTTGGATTTTCACACGCAAAGATGGCCGCCATCAATCCTCCAAAGCTTGAGCCGACGATGATCACAGATGTGTTATTAGAAAGCAGGGCGTTTAGTTTGCCCATCCGCTGATCAAGGGTTCCGTGAAAATCTTCAACGATCATATCGGCGTATCTTTTCTTGAAAAATGTCGCCTTGGTGCCACAGCTGCTGCTTTCAAGGCCGTGGATGAAGACTCTTGACAAGCTCATGAAGGATACGCCTCCTTGCACATGTCCACAATGGGCTGGCCGCCAATAGGCTCCCCACTGTCCCCCTTCGTGTCCCACGCAATTGCCCAATTTCCCTCATAGCATGGCATGACATTCAATCCAACTACTGAGACACACATTCAGGCACCCTAGAAGCTCTGAACCCTTTTAGTCTGAAAGGTGACATATCGCCTGGCACCGTGTTCTTACCTCATGCACCTTTGATTCTTCTGGGCCGCCGTGCTACGTTTAAAGCCACGATGAACGGCGTTGCTTCAGCGACACGCGTCAGGCAATGGCTGGGTTCCTGTGCCGTCTACGCCGACCGAAGGGTCCTGGCCCTCATTCTTTTCGGTTTCGCAAGCGGTCTGCCGCTGGCACTCACCTTTGGGACGCTGAGTCTCTGGCTGGCAGAAGTCGGGGTGAGTAAGACTACCATCGGCCTGTTCGCCCTCATGGGCGCACCTTACACTTTCAAATTCCTGTGGGCGCCCTTGGTAGACAAGATGTCCATCCCGTACTTGACCCGGCGGTTGGGACGCCGTCGCGGCTGGGCCATTGTTACGCAACTCGCCCTCATGGTGACTATCGCCGCATTGGGAGCTACAAAACCGGAAACGCACGCGGGGATGACAGCTGTTTTGGCCCTCATGGTGGCCTTCTGGTCGGCCACGCAGGACATTGTCATCGACGCCTACCGGGTGGAAATCCTTGAAGAGCGGCAGTTCGGGGCGGGCGCGGCAACGATCGTGCTCGGCTACCGTATCGGCATGTTGGTATCTGGAGCAGGGGCCCTGTATCTGGCCACCTATGTGGGCTGGTCGGTCACTTATGGGCTGATGGCTGCTTTCATGACCGTGGGAATCTTTGCCGTCCTGTGCAACCCGGAACCGAAGGTGCAAGAAAAGGCTGAGTCTGACCAGCGAGACAGACGGATGGCTGCCCATCTTGAGGCCGATGGTCATCCACCCGGGAAAAGGGCGCAGGGCCTCACCTGGGTCCATGAAGCCGTGATCAGCCCCTTTGCTGAGTTCGTGAGTCGTCGGGGCTGGCTGGTGATTCTACTTTTCATCCTCTTCTACAAGTTGGGCGATGCCCTGGCTGGGGTGATGGGGAACCCTTTTTACCTGGAACTCGGTTTTACCAAAATCCAGATTGCCAGCATCACCAAGGCCTTTGGCCTCGCTGCTACGATCATCGGCGGGGTGATCGGGGGAATCATCGTCAATCGTGTGGGCATCTTAGGTAGCCTTTTTGTATGCGGTATTCTGCAGATGCTTTCTAATCTGATGTTCGCCGTTCTGGCCATGGTGGGCAACGATCCCGCCACGCTCAGTCTCACCATCGCTGTAGAAAACCTCAGCGGAGGCATGGCCACGGCGGCCTTTGTGGCCTATCTGTCCAGCCTATGCAACATCGCCTATACTGCCACGCAATATGCACTGTTGACATCCTTCATGGCCTTTGGACGAGCCCTTCTTTCTTCTTCCGGCGGATGGCTTGCAGACCACATGAGCTGGATAAGTTTCTTTATTGTCACCACGGCGGCAGCTGTTCCGGGACTGTTGTTGCTCGTATGGATCACGAGGCGATTTCGCGGGTTTGCCCCCACCAGGACGTAAGCCTCCCTTTCCATGTCTGGATCTTCTCGCCTTGAACGAAGAACCTCGAAAAGCCATTCTCTGGGCCTAAAATACTATATATGGAATTTTTAAAAGGAAGGACCACAATATAGTTGACACCGACCCTGGCTGATGTTAACAGATAATTCGCTGTTTTTCGTGCGAGGGTCCGCTTGTTCCGGTTCTCTTGATCCAACCTTGACTTGGCGATGGATGGACTGTTCCCCGGTAATGCCACACATTGCGGTTCGGACACGAAAGGCTATAGGGGCCCCTCGGGCCTCTCATTTCTGAAGGGAAGGAGATAAGTGGAGATGGCTCTGGTACGTTTCACGTTGGAAGGGATAGAGGCGTTCATGGATAAGGCTAACACATTGGATGCTCAGCATTTTTGTGTGGATTGCGCCCGCGAAGAAAGCAAGAGTCACAATTTGGTCCCTTTCTTAGATGGTCAGCTGGGCGCAACGCTGACTGATTTCAGCAACGGCTATGGCGCCATGGTCTCCTGTGACAAATGTGGAAAAGTCATGGCAACCCATTATCCTGAGACTTTTTGGCAAAACCGTGAACCAGAGGAAGGTGAGCACCACGAGGCTTTGATCTTCAGAAAGTTCTGAGAAGCCATCCCTTTGGGCGCCGTGTTCACGCGCTGTTGCCCAAACCCCTTTTCGCGTGTTTTGAAACGTCTCTTGATAAATCTAAGGCGCGTGCTAGGCCATGCCAAAACTCGCCCTTCGGACTCAAACAGTGTGGCATGGCCATTTTTACGCTTCGCTAAGCGTGACGAACAAAAACGTTTGAAGACCCTGCTGTCCCGACGCGTCGGGACAGGAAATCTTCGACCGTGAGGAATAATACTGATTTTATATACGCTCGCTAACCCCGCAGCAATCTGCGGGGAATGCGCTCGCTTAATCGGTTCAATGAACCGCTCAAAGGCATTCCTCTTTCGATAACAGCCCGTTTAGGCCCAACAGGGTGATGAGCAGAGCAGGTCTTTCTTTTCTCCGAAAAAGCGCAAGAGGTTTTTTAAATGGAGGCCTAGAAGGGTTGGTGTGGCTCCTCCCCCTTGAGGACTGAACTAAAAAGAGCGTTTGCGGAGTTCGTAAGATGCCTCTTGCCTTGTAGTTACAATATTGAAAGTCAAAGAGCCCCTTCAGGCCATGTTGTCCCTCCAAAGATGGCCCTTTTGTGTATCAAGCTATAGAAGCACTAGGCCACTATTCTTTTAAATTGTTGAAATAACTATATCTTTATCATCGTTCCTACGCGTCTTTTCCCCTTTCCGCCACCTGGCACGTATGTTGCTGAATATGATTGAAGTTGTTGGGGAACGAAAGACCATGACGTTTGTTGCAGGAGGAAATATGAAAAAGACATTGTTGTGGACCATCTGCCTGGTGGCGACCTTGGGCATGGCCATGCCAAGCCAAGGATTCGAAGCAGGTGTTCGGGGCGATTACTGGTTTCCTGAGCTCAGTGGCGACCTGAGTGTGGATGCAGAGGGGATCACGGGTACCTCCCTGGATCTGGAGACCGACCTGGGTCTGGATGACGAATCTTACCCAGTCGTCGAGGCCTTTGTCGGCCTGGGCAACCACCACCTGCGGGGACGCTATTATAATGCAGACTATTCCGGGACCAAGATCCTGACGGAGGATATCACCTTTAACGGCGAGACTTATGCTGCCGGCGAACGCATCACATCCAGCCTGGAATATGACGTATACGATGTCATGTACCAGTATGATCTGCTGGATCTTGAAAACGTGGCGGCCGGCTTTACCCTGGGCCTCGTCGGTAGGGTCGAGGTCTTTGACGGCGACGTTGAGATTAAATCTGAAACGCTGGACAAGATTGAACGGGAGAGCTTCACTGCGGCTGTTCCCATGTTGGGCTTAAATCTCCATGTGGGCATTCTCGCCGATTGGCTGGAAGGCCGGGTGCTGGCCACCGGCATGAGCTACGGTGACGGGACCCTGTTTGACGGTCAGGCTGAAGTCTCCTTCACCCCTTTTCCTTTTCTGGACATCCACGGGGGATATCGGTTACTAACCATTGATCTGGACGTTGACGACGTAGAGCTCAACTATGATAATGGGGGCCCCTATGTGGCCCTCACCATAGGCTTCTAGGGAGAAGAGATCCCCTGGTCAGTGAACCGATGGACTAAGGGTGATGTTACAGCAGGCCACGTCCCCTTGGCCTCGTTGATGCCCTTGCGAAAAACAAGGTAGCTGTACTTCCCGTAGTGAGGGATCTTGCGGGCAGCCTTTGGAACGGCCTTGGCAGAAAGAGGCAAAAACAGGCCTACCAGCCGGCGATCATCTCCCGGGGAATGAGCCAGGACCGCAAATAGGGCATCTTCCGGGGCGTCATAGGTGACCCCGTTAATGGTAAAGCGGTCCGGTGATATGACCATCCCTTCGGGTAGTCTCCCCAGGGTCGCCCTAACTCCAGGGACTCCCAGATACAGGACATCGTGTCCTTGGAGGCGCAAGGGGGTTGCTTTATCTTCAAGGAGGACGGGGATGTTGTTTTGACCGAGGCCTTCAAGCAGTTTGCTGAAGACATCTGTACTTTTCAGAGCAAGGCTTCGGGCGACCACGGCAACCAGGGATGTTGACCCCTTGATGCCATTGACGGTGGGGGGGACCTCAGATGGATCAAGACGTCGAAAAAGGTCCACATCCGGGTCCACCACAAGTCTCCCCGGACGGGTGTCGGAACGCAGCGCGAAAAAGGCTTTCCGTCCGGTTGAGGAAATCTTGGTCTCTATTTTGTCACCGTTGGTTTCAAGTCTTAAAAAGACCTCTAGATCGTAGTAAGGCCTCTTCTGAGTCAGGGTGCCTGTAACCATCCATCCCTGACGGTCCACCTTGACCTCCACATCTTCCAGGCCCAGTCGAGGGGCGCCGGGCCGAGTCACCCATTGCCGGAAGAAGGGCTTCAGGTCGTCTCCGCTGCTTCGTCCCAAAACCATAGCAAAGTCGTCCCATGAGGCCCTTTGAAAGCATTTTTCTCGAAAAACAGCCTTAAGGCCTTTCCAGAAGGCCTCGTCTCCCACCAAGCGACGGGCCATGTGAAAAACCATGGCGCCCTTTCCATAACCCACAGTCCTCGTGGCGGGACTATATCGATGGGTAAAGGCCTCTAAAGCCAAGTCCTCCCCTGGGGGAACCAAGGTGACATAGTCTTGCAAAACGTTGACACGGTAGACACGGCCTTCCTCAGCTGATGAGTGTTCTTTATAGAGATGGTCGGCCACATAGGTGGTCAAGCCCTCGCACCAATTGCCGTTCTCATAATCAACAAGAACCCCGTTACCCCACCAGCAGTGAGCAATCTCGTGTCCCAGGCTCGTGTCAACGATAAATGGAAGGCGCACCACGGTCCTGCCCAGGAGCGTGTAGGACCGAAAACCGTATCCAGTGGGAAAGAAGTTTTCCACCACAGCAAACTTATCAAAGGGATAAGGGCCGAAAAGGTCTTTGTAGAGCTTTAAATAGTACACGGTCTTTTCAAGGTACCTTTCAGCCAGGTGGTCGTCTTCGGGAAAAAAATAGGTATAGACCGCAAGGCCATCGATATCCCTTTTCCTAACCGTATAGGGGCCTGCCGACAAAGCAAGCCCATGCAAGGCCCGCTTGATCTCCCAAACAGAGGTGGAGACACCCGCCTGGGTGCCGTGTGCCACTCGCCGACCCGAAGTCACGGCCCTGTACCCTGCCGGCCCCTGGACCTGGAGACGAAAGGTGGCCATACTTTCGTTAAGGGCGGGATACCACCCAGCACCTGGCAACAAAAAGGTCCCCTCAGATGAGATAACGCCAGTGACCCCATAGCTTGGATCTTCCGTATGGACGGGATCTTCCGGGACCGCATCTCGGAAGAGGGCCTCGTATGAGACAGCGACCTTGATCTCCCCTTGGCGCCCATCGGAGGGAAGGGGGATATGCAGGCCGCCGCCTTCAAAGGTAAAGGGGATGGCCTTTTCGCCCTTGGAGACCTTGATGATACGGGCGCTTGAGGCCAAGGTAAAGGTCAGATGGGCAGCGCCCATGGGTGTCAACGCGACCGTATCGGTTCCTGTCAGGCGCTGCGCTTCAGGATACAGGGTGACCACCAAGTCATGATGGACGACTGGAGAAGCAGCCAGGGCAGGAGGGGCAACCCCAAAAAGGAAAAAACATGCCAGAGCTGCGATTGTTATGGATGATCGCACGTCAATTCTGCGTATTTCCTAGGCACTTAATCTCTTTTAAGCGAGACCTTTGAAAAACTCATTTGAACGCCCATTATGAGCTTTTCAAAGGTCACTAAGCATTGTATGAAAGCATAGAGTCAGCGCCAGGTATCTCGGATGTAGTCAACCGCATTCTTAAAAAGCTTGACGCCAGGGGTGCACCCGGGCTTGATGGCTTCGCCTTGCCGCTTTAAGCGCGCTTTCGTCAAAGTCCAATCGGGATGGTTGGTCCAGTGGTTGAAGGCCTCGGGATGGGGCATGAGACCGAAGACGCGGCCAGTACCATCACAGATGCCGGCGATGTCATGGACCGAACCGTTGGGGTTATAGGGGAATCGCCCTTGGGCTGGCTCTCCGGTCGGCGTGGCATATCGCAACACCACCTGCTGTTGATCTATGAGTTTTTGGATGACCTCTTGGGATGCGAAGAATTTTCCCTCACCGTGGCGGATGGGAAGTTCCAGATGGGTCATCCCCGCCGTGAAGCAGCAAGGGGACTCCGTGTTGATTGAAAGGCTCACCCAGTCATCTCTGAAGTTTCCACAATCATTGAAGGTAAGAGCGACCTGACGCGTTTCATAGTCCCCGTCAAAACCTGGAAGCAGCCCCAGGTTCACCAGGGCCTGAAACCCGTTACAGATTCCCAGGATCAGCTTGCCGTCCTGGATGAACCGGTGGAGTCCGTCGCCGATGTTGTATTTGAGTCGCACGGCTTCGAGCACCCCTGCACCATGGTCGTCCCCCCAGCTGAAGCCCCCGTCAAAGACAAGGATGTCATAGTCTGTCAGCGAGACTTGGCCGCCAATGAGGCTGTTGATATGAACGCGCTCAGCGACTGCTCCGGCAAGTTCAAAGGCATAGGCGGTTTCAAAGTCACAGTTCAGGCCGTAGCCTGCAAGCACCAGGACACGGACCATTCTTTCGTGGCTATCACCCCCCATCATCTGAGCCCTCCGAACGGGCTTTTCCAGGCCGCCTTGAGCTCAGACACAGACACCCGGACGAGGGGTTCGCCTTGCAGGCCATGGACAACAAGATCGGGGCCCTCAGAAACGGCTCCGATACAGGCGTATGGTCGTTTCTTCATGATGGCTTCAAAGGATGACCGATCTTTGGGGTCGATAGTGACGATGAATCGACCGGGAGACTCCGAATATAGGAGGATGTGGTTTTGCTCTACGTCCTGTCTGGGGACCATTGATAGGTCAATGGCCATGCCCAGGTTTGCGCCCATGGCCACGAAAGCCAGATGAATCCCCAGGCCGCCGCGATAGATCCCGTGGCAGGAGGCGACCAGCTCCTCCTGGATCGCCTGGTTCAAGGCTCGATAGCATTTCATGGACAACTCAGGTCCCACCTTTGGGACGCGAAGCCCTACGTAACCGAAGTGTTCGTAATATTCAGAGGCGCCCAGCTCATTCTTGGTTTGACCCACAACATAGACCAAATCGCCGGGAAATTTGGCGTCCATGGTCACACACTTCGTCAGGTTTCCGACCACACTCGTGCAGGTAAACTGCAGCGTTGGCAGGGCAGAGACTTTGTGTGTCTCGCCATACCGCCCCCTGAGATGTCCGTCCACATACATACTGTCCTTTCCTGAAAGCAGCGGAATCTCGTAGGCCTGGCAAATATCTCGCAAGGCCCAGTTTGCCCGCACCAGTTGGGCCGCCTTGTACTTTCCATCAGGGTTATATAATGGATCATACTGCACCGAGG
>Ga0180433_10004585_pt1 | contig 19294 bp, 3 predicted proteins | sample SS_ome_8_FD_132980 | JGI IMG/M metagenome (GOLD analysis project Ga0180433, IMG submission 132980) | Hypersaline lake sediment archaeal communities from the Salton Sea, California, USA - SS_1_D_1 metaG | ecosystem: Environmental > Aquatic > Non-marine Saline and Alkaline > Hypersaline > Sediment... | reverse complement strand
TTTAAAGCATTGAAAGTCGCATTATTTGGATTTCCAACAATAACCCCTCTAAAATCAATATTTCTATTAGCTGTAATAACGACATCTCCACCTGCTTGATTTAAAGTGCGAGCAGCAGGACCAAATATAATATCATTATTGGCATTAAGAAAAATATTACCGCCACTTTGTGACCATAATTGAACTCCTGAATTAAGTATTATGTCATTATCAGCGATAACCGTTAGATCATTAGTACCCGACCAAGTAGTACCAAGAAGAAACGTAATGTTTCCTACTGCTGGAAAAGGTCCTCCTTGTTCGCTAGATGTATTAAGTGTGACATTATTATCGCTTAAAAATGTTCCAAGTATTGTTGAATTAATGATCACTGGAGTAGCATTAAATATATATGTGTAAGGGCCAAACCCTGGAGGAGGAGGTGGTGGTGGCGGTGGAAAAAATATACCAGTTTCTACAGCAGCTGAGATATTTATATCAACAGGATCAAAAAGTAAAGTTCCATTATTTCCAAAAAAGGCTTTTGTAGACACTTTTCCTTCAGGAAATAAATTTCCTTTAGAAGAAATTTCGACGAATCCACCATCACCTAAAGTTTTACCGCCTTTTGCAAAAATAGATCCATAAAAGCTATTTTCTTTATCAGCCCAAAGAATTACTTTTCCACCATTCCCGTTATCTGTTGCACTAACATCAATAACAGAATCTAAAGACATGTAAACTAAATCAGCATTTAAAATATCAAGATTTTTTCCTCCATAATCCCCTCCTATTAAAACAATGCCTTGACCTTTTTCGGCTGAAGCGTCAACTTTAGCATGATTAAGAATTACCTGTTTTCCAAGTATTCTTACTTCTGCTCCTGTTCCATTTTCATTTTTAGCATATATTTCGCTAGAGACTTCAGCTCTTCCTTCTTCAGCAACAATAAATACTTTTCCTTCATTTTCTTCAAATCCATTTGCTTCTATTATACCTTTTAAGTTAATCGCATAGCTATATGGATTACCGTCAGCTTTAAGTTCGGCTGATATAGCTTTAATTTTACCTGTATTAACAAGTCCTTTTTCTTCTCTCTCTTCTTCATGTTCTTGTAGGCATATATAGATTTTTTCGCTCTCATTTGGTTTTAGAAGTATTTTTCTACCAACACCTAATGCTGTTATTCCTTTAGGGCAATTAATTTCACCATGGTTTTCTACTTTATATCCAAGGAGAGTAACATTACCGCAAGTTGTATTAATCTTTCCAAAGTTAATAATAGCAGCTTTTGAAGATCCTTCAAAAAGTTGTTCAGATTTTTTTAGAAAATCTTCATCTAAAAGATTTAAAGTAGATGCAGTAAAGGCTACTGTATCGATTTGAGCATCTTTTCCAAAAATAATACCATTAGGATTAATCAAGAAAACATGACCATTTGCCTCAAGTTTTCCAAGAATATTCGAAATATCATTTCCAATAACTTTATTAAGAACAGAAGATGTCTCTGTCGGTTGAATAAACTTAGTAAGCTCTCCAATATCTATGGAAAAATCTTTCCAATGTATTATCGACATATCGCTTGCATGTATATGAAGAGTTTTATCTATGTTGTTATCAAAAGTAACATCTCCGGAAATAATTGTAGGTGTGGAAGGATTAGCAAAAAGAAATCCAATAAAAACAAACGAAAATACAAGCATGCATTTTTTCAAAATAAACATTTTCTTCCTCTTATTTATTAATTATTACAATTCTTCTGTAATCCTCTCTTCATTTGGTTCTGTTCGTTTACGTAGATAAAAGTAATTTTTACATGGAAAATCAAAGCTATCAGAAGTATTAGCATTGGTTTTAGATTTTTCAGCATATCTCATAGAAAACTGTGTGTAGGCATCAATATATTCTCCATAGCCATGAAGAAGCCGATAAAGCTCTGCCATGGCAGCACCGCCATGTTCCATTGCTAAATCAAAAAGGCCAAAATCCTTATAAAAAATCGTATAAGGAACCCCTCCTCCTAAAGAATCTGGATAATATCTTCCCCACATTTCTGTAGCTGAATCTATATATTCTTGTCCTGCGGCAAAAGGCATACCTTGAATCAGCCCATTGATAACATTTTGATCTCTTGTAGCCGTAAAAATATAAATAGGATCTCCAAACGCTGACCAGATTTGAGTACCTTGATCCATTATCAATGCTCCAGGTCCAATATCCGGTTCATTTGGAAAATTATTATCAACAACAATATAAATTCCGCCACTACTTCCTGCAATATCAGGATTTCCAGCAGTATGAGATCTTAAAATAATATTATTTCCTGCTAATACATCCATTCTTCCGTTTACTGTGACATAAAGATGAGCATCTCCTAAAAGATCTATATCATTTGCAACTTCTACAAACAAGTTGCCAGGTCCTGCTGAAATTAAGGCTGATGATAGATCGGTAGCTTCAATGTGCATTTGATTCGCTTGAACTGTTAACAAATTATCAAAATTTCCGATCCAAGCTGAATTGTTATTTGCACTTGTACCTCCATAAAGATTGATAGTATCTGCAGTTATATTTCCTCCTCTACAAGTAAGTATTGAACCAGCATTATTGCCAGCGCTATCACCACCTCGCATGGTAATATAATTAGCATTCATAGTTAAATTTCCCAAAGCTTGAATATTGCATGAACTACTAGCTCCCGATCCTGTTGCATCCATATTCAAATAATAAGAATTTGCAGTTATATTCACTCCTGTAATACGAGATCCAGAATTTGAACCTGATCCAGAAAATAAATTTAAATTTACAGGACTTATTGTAGTTCCAATATTTACATTTCCATTTACAGAATAGATATAATTATAATTATTCGTATTTGTACCACCTGTGAGATGTATATCATTATATACATCTAAATTTATATTTCCTGTATTCGTATAGATAAATGAACTCAATAAAGTGTTAGGAGCTCGTAAATTAAAACTATTATTAAGTACTGTAATATTAATGTTTCCAGAACTAGATGCTTGAATAATTCCAGAAAAAGCAGCATTTCCAATATTTATTGTCCCATTCGTAGCAAGTAAGGTAATATCACCGGTTTGTGTTCCCATCCTTGCCCAATTATTAATATCTCTTGTAGACGTAAAAGATAAGTTTCCACTACCTGAACACTCAACAATTGAATTAGATAAAAGAAAAATATCATTTCCAGAGCTACAAATAATATCTCCAGAACCTTGACTTTCCACTCTCACAGCCGAACCAACTGTAAGATCAAAAGCAGCCCGAATATCCAGAGAAAAGGAACTATTCCAAATAAGGTTATTAGAAATAAGAATATTTCCTGTGCCGACACCCCCTCCCAAACTATCAATAATAATATTGTTTACCCCTAAAGCATTCACAAGGGCCGGTATATTAATGTTTGCTGTTGCAGCAGGCCCAAATCCTACGCTAAAAGGATCAGACTGAACAGGCGGAGGAACTGGCAATTCCCCAGGAGCAATATTTGCATTGGCGGCATTAGAAATCGTTAATGTAACGGGATCTAAAAGCCACACACCTGCATTGCCATTTTGAGAAGTTGTATCAACAAGACCAAATACTTCTAAATAGCCTGGTGATGAAGTTTCTACAAATCCACCATTTCCAAATTTTTCACCTCCATGAGCAAATATTTTTCCATGGAATTTATTAGCCTCATCTCCCCAAAGAATAACTTTTCCGCCTTTTCCTTCTTTGGTAGCACTTGCATCAATAATAGAATCTGGTGAAATGTAAATAACTTTTGCATTAATAATGTCAGGACTTTGACCTTTATAATCTCCTCCTACAAGGACAATTCCCTCTCCTTTTTCTGCTGAAACATCAACTCTAGCGGTTTCTAAAAGACCTACTTCTTTTCCAAGTAGTCTTACTTCGCCACCAGTTCCGTTTTCATTTTTAGCATATATTTCACCGAAAACAATAGCTCTTCCTTCTTCTGCTAGGATAAATACTTTTCCTTCTCTTTCCTCGAAGCCATTCGCTTCAACTACACCATCTAAATTAATGGCATAGCTATAAGGATTTCCATCAGCTTTAAGCTCTGCAGATATAGCCTTAATTTTTCCGATATTGACAAGACCCTTCTCTTCTTTTTCTTCTTCTTCTGTATCTTGAAGACAAATATAGATTTTTTCACTCTCACTTGGTTTTAGAAGTATTTTTCTTCCTACTCCTAATCCAGCGATTCCTTTCGGGCAATTTATCTCACCATGATTTTCTACTTTATAACCAAGTAAAGTAACGTCGCCAAAGCTTGTATTAATCTTTCCTAAATTAATAATAGCTGCTTTGGAAAGACCTTCAAAAAGCAGCTCAGATTTTTTTATAAAATCTTCGTCTAAAAGATTCAATGTAGATACAGTAAAAGCTGCCGTATCTATCTCGGCATCTTTTCCAAAAATGATTCCATTGGGATTAATTAAAAATACATGACCATTAGCCTGAAGTTTTCCAAGTATATTAGAAGCATCTTCTCCAAGTACTCTGTTCAATACAGCAGAAGTCTGATCAGGTTGTATGAACTTTGTAATCTCTCCGATATCGATGGAAAAATCTTTCCAATTAATAATCGACTGATCGCTTGCATGAATCTGGAGAATATTGTTCAGGCTGTCGTCAATTTTTACATCTCCTGAAACAACCGTGGGATTTTGTGGGTTAGCAAAAAGATAGCCTACCGATCCCATCAGCATGAATAGAAGAAGTTTTTTATATTTATTTTTCATCAACTTTTCTCCTACTAGAATCCTAATATTACTGAAAAATGGAACCTACTATTTGGCATGGAGAGTCCCACTCTTTCTAAGTATTTTAATCTAAAACCAAAGTCTCCTCTAGCTATTATATAAGGTGATATTCTGTACCTGAAACCAGGACCTACGCTTAAAAGAGAACGATATTTATGTTCCACAGATAATGTCTTATGTTTGCAGCCCCAACCCCAATCAAAAAACCCTAAGAATTCCAATTGATCACCTATCTTTTTACTGATCATATAAGCTAAAGGACCAAAAGGAGGTGTTTTAATTTCAATATTTAATATGAAAGCATTATCAACATTTACGATTCTTTCTTTGTAACCTCGAACAGTATCATAACCACCAAGACCATATTGCTCAGATGGGAGAAGGTTGCATGTAGCAAACTGTCCTCTAAGATACGTATCTATATGAACGTTTTTATAAATGTTCCAAAGAAAACTAAAAGAAGATCTAAAATAAGCGTATTTATTTTTCGCTAGTATTCTGAGTGATCTGAAATCATCCGTGCTTTGACCAGGCAGCCACCTAATAGGTGATACAAAACCTTCTATCTCAAAAGACGTTGTTGTATCTTCTGTTTTATAACCTAGATTATATCCCAGCATAAGCTGCGTTAGATTCACATATCTTCCTTGAACAGGTAAGCTACCATAATCTAGATTGTTATTTGTTCTTTTATAATCAGCTCCAAACATTAGCTCATGAAGTAGCTGACCATCTGCTGTAAAAGGTATGTCATATCTAAACGATGCTTGAGCGCTATAACCATGAACTCTAAACAACCTTGGTGATCCTTCAATTTCAAATCTTGAATCCACAGGTGAATATCCACCATAAAGTGTAAAGATATGTCCCGGAGGCAGTGGAAATGTAAAATAACCTGTATGTGCTGAGAATTTATCGTAATAAGTAGAAGAGATAAACTGATAAGAGATGACCTCATCTATGCAAAGTAAATTGCTTTCATTCATACCCACAAAAAGTCGATATCTATCCGTTACATCGTTTCCAGTATTGTCAGCTCCTGTATAGATTCTAAAAGGTATTCTATCGGATGTTACAAGTTTTACATCTGTTGTCTTTTTCTTTTTTCCGGGAGTATAAACAGCTTCTACATTTCTAAAGGGGTTGCGATTGATCACGTAAAGATTTTCAGAGAGTATATCCGATCTAACAACATCACCTTTTTTCTGCTTTATATGTCTTAAAATGGTTCTGTCTTTAAACCATTTATTCCCTTCAACGGTAATCTCACCAATTTTACTTTCAATGATTACAAGCTGTAAAATACCAGAAGAAACATCTTGAGGTGGCGTATAGACATAAATGACAGGACGTCCATTTTTCTGATAATACTGAATGATTTCTCTTTTTATTGAATTGATTGTTTCTTTATTAATATTTGTAGAAAATAGATAAGGCGTAAGTAGTTTTTTCAGATTTTTTTCACTGCTGGGTAGTTTGAGATTAAAAATTTGAACCTCACCTAATTTTCCATATTTAAAATCTTTTTCTTTTCCATCTAAAACTATCCCTTGTAATAAAGGATACCTATCAAAAGTAGCTAGTGTTTCATTTCTTTTATTAAATGATCCTAAAGCTAATTCTTGATCTGCAAAAAGCATTGAAGAAGAGAAAAAAGCCAGATATAAAGATATCAAAAGAAATTTATGTCTCATTTAAATCACATCCTTTTTCTTAAAACCTAAAAGATGCTAATTGTCATCTTCAGTTATTTTAACCTCATTAGGTTCTGTTCTTTTACGTAAAAAATAATATCTATCTTCTAGAGGAATTTCATAAAGGTCTCTATTTTTCACTTTTAAATAAGGACCCTTACCGTATTGAATTTTAAACTCGGTTGCTGTTCTAATAAATTCACTATATTCATGAAGCATTCTAGAAGCTTCTGTTAAAGCGGTAAATCCTTGCACAATCCCTTCATGTAAGATTATGAACTCCTCTCTAAAATCTTTGTAATAAATTGTGAAAGGAAAACCTCCAGGACTCAGCGGATAGTAATGGAACCATTCTTCTGTCAGCGAGTTAACAAATTCCGGTCCTGGAACATATGCTACACCATTAATCAGTCCACTAATTGAATTAAGAGGCTGTCTTGAAGTGTAAATATATAAAGGACCTCCACCTGTGCTAATAGTAACATTTGGATCTTTGTGAAAATATCCTGTTCCAAGAAATGGAAAAGCTGGATAGTTATTATCCACAACCAAGTAAAGCGGTCCTGCTAGAGATTGATTTTGAAGTATTGGCGAGCCTGCAGCATTATCGATAAGACGCATATTATTGCCCGCAAGGATTCTATAGTCGTTACCACCTATAGGCAATATGATATCACAATACCCTTCCATAATAAATTCATTACCTGCTTCTAAAAAATAATCTCCTCCTGCTGAGAATATTCTAGCTGGCGCTACTGAATTCCCAAGTAAATAGATATCATTTCCCACATTCATAGTTACGTTGGCTGTTGTGCTTAAGTTCGCGCTGTTACTTGCATTATTTGTTCCCGCTATCATATTTACATTAGCAGCGTTAATTGTAATGCTGCCAGCAGCTGCCGCAATAGATGCTGCAGCAAGTCCAGCTGGATCTGTACCGCCCGTTAAATTCACATCACCATTTGCTGTAATATTTATGCTATTACCTGTGATAGCAGCTTGTGCAAGTTGAGAAAGGATAATTACATCTCTAGCAGCATTAAGATTTAATACTCCTGAAGCAATTAGATTTGCTGTGTTCGTATTAAGATTATTACTTCCTCTGATGGTAATATCAGTAGAGTTTGACTGAAGATTAAGATTTTGATGTGAAAGTATATATGAATTTGCTCCTGCAACAGGTGACACACCTGTTCTTACCCAGATATCTGAAGCCTGAATCACACCCGTTACATTTCGGATATCCATGTAAGCATCACCGGAACTTGTATTACTACTTTGAAGAACTATCTGACCAGCAAGGTTCATATTAGTTACTGTGTAATTTTCAATAGCAGCATTAGCTCCACTAGTACCACCAACAAGTCTTAAACCAAGTGAAGAGACCCAAGAAAAGTTGGGATTAGCTGGATTCGATGTGTAAATCCTTGCGTGAGCTGAAGGGCTTGCTCCTCCAGCTATAGTGCAAGATCCTCCATTATAAGAAAAATTATTCCATGTTTCAATATAACCAGGACCAGTATTACCAGCTATACTCATATTACCTATACTGCCAGTTGTGATAAAAGATCCCGCAGGAATAAATATTCTAGCATAATTAGAAGTGCTAGCCGATCCTCCAAAAATTGATAATGCTCCTGAAATATTGCCAACGGTCAGATTGCCAGTTATTGTTTCGATATAGGCAACAGAATTAAGTATAGGATGAGAACCTCCTAAAATTGAGACTCCTGAGATTGGAGCTACTGATCCTATTTGAACGCTATCAGCTCTACAATATGCAGGAGCTCCGGCTTGAGCTTGAATAGTAAGATTGCCTCCTCTAAGAAAATTTAATATTCCAGAAGTAGCTTCAATTACAGCTGTATTGCTTGGGTGAGCACTTGCTGCTTGCACAAGAATAGCTCCACCTGTTGTTTCTATGCTTAAATCACCCGATCCTGCATATATTCCAGCTAAAGCACCACTTCCTGTAGAACCTCCTCCCAATACACTAATACTCGAAGCACTTATACTTCCTGCAGGATCTGTTTTATCGATACTAATAGTTGCACTTGCTCCATTCACAAGAGGAGTTGAATCACCTGTTAGAGTTAGAGCTCCGCCTATATTCATATCAACGTTGTCAAATTGAGTAATAGTTGCATAAGGGAGAACAATTCCGGGAGTGCTCCCTCCAGTAATATTGACATTTCCTGATATATTCATTACAAGAGTAGGATGAGGAGGACCTGCAATACCGCTTATTTGGGCATAACCCCAATCATTATTTCCCCCAAGTATATCTAATGATGTAGAATCAAATGTCATAAAGGTAGTTGCAAGAGTGCCTTCAATTCTAGCATTTCCTGTTCTTCCCTCTACTCTGATATGCCCTGTAGGATTTGCCGTTTGCCCAAATGTCATATCACCATTAGCTGTAATGATAGCATTATTATTATTAGAGACTCCTGCATATACAGTGATGCCACCTGGCGCTAAAAGTCGCAAAGCTCCACTTTGTATTTCGAATTGAGCATAGGCGTTAGTATCAGCAGATGTTCCACCCAGTACACTTAATGAATTGCAACTAATATATGAACCAGCGGCTAAAGTGGTTATTCTAAAGATAGCTTGACCTCTACAATCAGTAGCAGGAAGAACAGTTGTACTCGCCGTTAAAATAATATCATTGCCGACTGTGATATTTGCATCAGTAAAATCTCTTAAATAAGCATTAGGAATATTACCTGGAGCGGCTACATTACCTGCTGTAATTAACAGATCATTGCCAATATTCATTGTCAAAGTACAGGGGCCACCAGCACTAGCAACTTCAGCCGAGGTATTATTTGTTCCTCCTTGAATCTCTAAATTATTTGCAGCTGTAAAAGTAAGCCCACTTGTCCCTGCATATAAAGCAGCATTCGCAACATTTGCTGTTACTTTAACATCATTAGCTACATTTACAATTACAGGATCTCCATAAACTGTAGCTGCATTTGTATTATTAACATTACCGCCTAATATTTGAAAATCGGTAGTTGTGGTGATAAGACTAAGTCGATTCGCTGAATTAATGTATGCACCACTTCCTCCAATTGGTGTAGCGCCTCCTATAACTTCAATAGCTTGACCTCTAATAAATCCAATAACATTATTTGTTTGAATATATGCTTGAGCTCCGACAGCACCGCTTCCTCCTAATAATCTTAATGTATTACCGACGTCTAAAGTACCTATTTCATAATTGTCTATATAAGCATCTTCTTGAGTACCTGCATATATTCTAAAAAAGCCGGATACAACAGCATTAAAAATTGGGAATCCTGCTGTGGCAAAAATTCTAGCAAAAGCATTTGGCACATTACCTCCAGTAATATTCACTACACCTCCGAGATAAGTAAAAGCACCTCCTGTTTGTATTTCTGCAATAGCATCTTGAGCTTGAATACCTAAAGACTGAATATTGCCAGTTGTAATGAATGCATTTTGAGCAAAAATTCTAGCACTATTATTAATATTTACTGTTCCTGAAGTAATCGTCAATGGTCCTGTACTTGTCCCAATAGTCACATCACCGACTGTGGATTGTAAATAAGCTTGAGATAAAGCTCCCGATCCGCCTGTGATCGTTAACCCATTAATACTTGTAGAAGTCCCTAAATTAACATTGTCGGCTTCTACATAAGCACTTGCTCCTGACTGAGCTAAAATTTGCACCAAGCCAGGACCATTTATCCACAAATCTAAATCAGAATGTATAAAAGCATAATTATTAATATGGCCTGTTCCACCTCTTACTATTAAAGAATTGGAAGCATTCATATAAAGATCACCGTTCGATCCTGAATATATTTGAGCAACTGCTCCTGAGTTAAGGGCGTTTCCTCCATATATGTATATATTTGTCGCGCTAATTCCATTCGTAGTAGTATTGTCTAAAACAATATATGCAGGACCACCATTATTAATAAGGTCATTACTGCCTTGCAAAGTGATGTTTCCAGTGACGGTGATTTCAGCATTTTTAAACGTAGAAATCGATGCTTCAGGAACGGTTCCAACAGCTGTGTATCCTCCTTCCAAAGTTAAATTACCACCTGCTACTAATGTTAAATCTGGATAACCAGGACCTGGAGAAAAAATAATTTGGGAATGAGCGCTATCATTGATGCCAGCTCTTAAGACGATACTTGCCGCAGAATTGATATTAACAGCCCCAGTGCTTGATGTGCATTCAATATACGAGCGAGCTTGAGTTTGCAGAGCTGGAAGTGGAGCCGAACCTAAACGAAGTTCATTACCAAGTGTCATAATAATACTTGGTGCCTTTATATAAGCATTATTTAAATTACTAGCTCCTACAGCAGTCGCTGCATTAACAATAGCATCAGCTACTGTATTAAGACGGAAAGGACCATTCGTTATTTCAAAAAATGAATCAGCAAATGAATTGATAGAGTCTCCTCCATAAATCTCTAATTTATTTGCAGAAATATTCGTAACGCCAAGTAATGAATCTAAAACAATATACGCTCTTCCTCCGCTAGGACCTGGACTGCCCGTTAGAATAATATCTCCTCCAACGGAGACAGAAGCATTATTGTAATTGGCAATATAAGCATCGATATTTTGACCAGCGATTCCTGTTCCCGCGTTTATTAGAAGATCACCTGTAAGATTTAAGGTTAAAGGTTGAAATCCAAAAAAAGTAGTAATATAAGCATTTCCATTAGTAGTAGATCCGCCAGTAATATTAATATCACCACCTGTTGTAAAACTAGCAGCACCGTTTCCAGATGAAATAGAAGCAGGTCCCACTTGCCCGGTAACATAAATATCATCAAAACTATTCACAGTCATGACTGCTGCATTGCTAAGACCAGCAGCATTATTAATATGACCAGCCCCTCCAATGATATCTATATCACCACCCGTTGTAATAAGAGTTAAATTTCCATTAGAATAAATATAGGCTTCACAATTAGCGGCTGCTGTATTTCCGGCTAATATTTGCACTCTATTAGCCGTAATATTTGTTAAGACATCATCAACATTAATATAAGCTCTGCCTACTGCGCCACCATTACCTCCCTCTAATTTTAATAGTCCTCCAACAGTCATAGCATTTAAAGTATAACGATCAATAAACGCATCAGCAGTACCACCAAGAGCACCTAAAAGTTCTACGTTATTCGTTGTAGTAATAGAGCAATTAGGAAAGCCTGCACCCGTACAATAAACGCGAGCATGAGCCGTTACATTGTTTCCCGCTTGCATGATCAAAGAATCCGCTGTCATATTTAATGTAGTACCTGTGTCAAGATGAGCATAGCCAGTATTCGATGTGATTAACACATCACCAATACCTGCACCTGTAGTTTGAAAAGAAGTCCCACAAACAATTTCCGCATAATTACTTTGATGATTAGTACCACCAGTAATAACAAAATTATTTGCAGTATTAGCTGCAACAGAAAAACTACCTGTTGTATTAATATAAGCTCTTGTATTTCCTAAAGAATCGGCGCCTGCTGACAGGCTGAAACTATCAATGGGTGTAGTGGTTCCCATAGAGATATTTTGTGCTGTCATATAAGCTTCGGCTCCACCATTAGCAGCATTTCCAGGAGCTGAAATAGTAACTCCTCCTGTAGCCTGATAAATGGTAATATCTCCAAACCCAGATGAAATATATGCTTGATTTATAGAATAAGCATTCGGTTGATTAGATGTTAAAATTTCCAGTCCTGTACCCGCCGCTGTCGTTGCAAGTAAGAGATTATTAGTAGAATAAATAATTGCATAAGCAGCCCCTGGAGCTCCTGTTATAGAATCACCACCTTGAACTTTGATATTTCCAGCTCTTACGGCGCCTCCAACAGGGTTTGTTTGATTAAAGTTTATATAAGCAGATCCTCCATAAAGATCATTTCCTCCTTGCAAAAGTAGTTGTCCTACAACTGTTATGTCAGCATTATCAATATTTGTAATATACGCATCAGGACGAGGATTAGCAGCAGGTAAAGGAAAAGGAGCGTCCCCTCCAAGAATGCTTAAATTCCCCCCCACCGATATAGAGAGATCAGCAACTCCCGAAAAGGCTATAATTTCAGCATGAGCACCATTACCATAACCACCTTGAAGTGTCATATTTCCAGTACAATTTATATTTATACCTCCACCTGCTCCACATTGAACGTAGGCTTTAGCTTCATTTCCATTAATATCCAATTTTCCTATCGGATTTAAATTAATGGCAGCTGGAGATTTTAAATAGGCATAATTGAAAGTGTTTCCATTTCCCGCATCTAAAACAATACCATTTGCTCCTGATGCTTGTATGTTTAGATCACCCGAACCAACTTCAATTTTTGCTTCAGCTCCAAACCCTGTTGAATCTCCACCAATTATATGAACATCATTCGCTCGTATATCAGCTGCAAGATTTGCAAACAGCAAATAAGCAGAACCAATACTTACATCAGCTGCGGGAGAAGCTGTTAAAGTTATTGATCCACCAACATTTATATCTGCATCATTGAAACCATCAATTCTAGCACTTGGCAGTTCACCTATAGCTCCTGTTCCGGCAGTTAATGTAAGATTTCCTAAAGCATTAATTTTAATAGCTTGAGTGGCATTAGTAGGATAAAGACGCGCCACGGCATTACCAACACCCCCTGTTAAAGTTATGTTGTTGTCGGTATCTATATCTAAAGTTCCTGTTATTGCATGGATATAAGCTGAAGAACTACTACCAGCTGTTAATGATAAATTATCACAATGAATCGTAGGAGTTGGTGCAGAAATATAGGCTGTAGCGCTTCCGGGACAGGTAAGGGATATATCACCAGTATTTCCCACTTCATGAAGTTTTATTGTCGTTGTAGCTGTGCCATTTTGTACATTAATACGAGCATTATTGCTTGAATTATTTGTTCCTCCTTGAAGTAAAAGCCTTCCTTTATTAACTCCTTCAACGTCATATGTAAAATTTCCTGTTTGTACTTGAATATAAGCGTAATTGTTTCCTCCAGCAGCATTACCACCTATTATTTGCAAATCACTTGCATTCAAGTTGAAATTTCCATTTGTAACAGCAATATAAGCATGACTACTAGCAGCTCCTGTTGATGCATCTATTGATAAAGTACCAACAGGAAGAACACCTGTGGTAAGATTTAGAGAACAATTATTATTCGCTAAAATATATGCATGAGTACCTATAGTCCCCGCTCCTGCATGCAATTTTATTTCTTGAGGAAGAGTAACTGATCCCATAATAACGTCTGCATTATTAGAAGTAACATATGCACTATTACCTGAGTTACCGGCTCCTCCAAAAATTTCTATGTCATTTCCAGCATCTAAAGTAATGTTTCCACCAACACCTGTTGTTTCAATAGATGCATGAGAATTACTTGTTCCTCCAGCCACCCCTCCTTGAAGAGTTAAGTCATTTCCAGCAGAAATATTGATTGCTCCCCCTCCAGAAGTTTTTATTTCAGCAGGAACAAAGGAAGCTCCTCCACCTGTGATATCAACATCTCCAGCAATATTACAAGTAATCGTTCCGGATACAGTTTGACAATATGCTGTAGCAGCACTCCCTGCTTCTACTTTTAAATGACCTGTGGCTGCATTTAATGTTGTGATATTCAGATTCCCTGCACCGGTGATATTGATACTTCCTCCATTTACTATGCCGTCTCCCACATCTACTTCGCCATTTGTCGCCGTAATCGAAACACTCCCATTAAATGTAGTTATAGACCCAAGCACCGAAATATTACTATTCGTCGCTTGCATGGTTAAATTACCACTACCAGCAACGTTTACTAAATTACCTGTATTGATGGATATGCCGTTGGTAGCTTGCATGCTTATATATCCTGTATTGGAATTCAGAGTGGCAGCTACAGTAATATCATTGACAGCAACGAGCTCAATATTACCTCCGTTTGTTTGAAGGTTTGCATTTACAATGACATCATGTTCTGCGTTGAGTTTTAAAGTATTAGCGCTCCAATTAACAGCTGAACTTACAGTAATATCTCCCGCTTCAGCTCCTCCTGGATTAAACGTGCTGATTTCTATATTACCTCCTGCTAATCCACCGCCACCTATAAGAGTAGTTACATTTATAGTAGAAGGAGAACCTGTTGGAGTCCAAGTAGAAGGAGGTGCTGGTTGGTTTATATTAAGGTTGGCACCAGTAATCGTAATATTATATGGATCTAACAAAAGCTTGCCAGTGGTTCCATTTGTTGCAGTAAGATCTATCTTTCCTACGTAATCTAATTCTTTGGCAGAAATTTCAACAAAACCTCCATCTCCTGACTTTTCTCCACCTTTTGCTTTTGCTAAACCATAAAATCTATTTACTTCATTGCCCCAAACAATAATTTTTCCACCATTTCCTTCATCTAATGCGCTTGCATCAATAATTGAATCTGGTGAAACAAATACTGCTTTTGCATTGTAAATTTCAGGATTTTTTCCATGATAATCTCCTCCTATTAAAACAATGCCATCTCCTTTCTCGGCAGAAACATCAACTTTAGCATCTTCAAAAAGACCGATTTCTTTAGCTAAAATCCTGACTTCGCCTCCAGCATCTTCTTTTTTTGCTATGATTTCTCCTGTTGTAATTGCTCTTGAATCTTCCGCGACGATGAATACTTTTCCGCCTTTCTTTTCTACTGCGTATGCTTGGATTTTGCCGCTATGATTAATAGCATAAACGTATGGATTCCCATCCGCTTTCAGCTCCGCTTGTATGGCTGATATATTTCCTGTGTTAATAATCCCTGTTTCTTCTTTTTCTTCTATTTCAGACTTTTCGGGTCTAATAAAAATTTTCTCTTCAGCTTCCGGTTTTAAAAGAATGGTTTGTCCAATAGCTAAAGAGGCATTACCTTTAGGAGAAGTAATTTGTCCATGATTTTCAATTTTGTATCCAAGTAGTGTTACATCACCATCCCAGGCATTGATGGTTCCGTAATTTATTACATTTGCTTTGGATAAGCTTTCAAAAAGAAGCTGGGAGTTTTTTAAGAAATCTTCATCAGAAAGATTAAGTGCTGAAGCTGTAAAGGCTGCTGTATCAACTACTGCATCTTTGCCAATAAAGATTCCTGATTGATTGATCAAAAAAACGTGACCATTTGCTTCCAGCCTTCCTAAGATGTTGGACATATTATTTCCAACAACCCTGTTTAAAACAGTAGCCTTTGCAGATGGTTGTATAAATCTTGTAAGCTCCGTTTTTTTAACAGAAAAATCTTGCCAATGAATAATCGCTTTATCACTGGCGCTGATATGAAGATCTTTATTATTAGCAGCAATGCTAACATTACCTTTGATAGTTTCAGCACCTGTTGGATTACATATAAGAGTTTCTATGAAAATAAACGGGAGCAAAAAAAGTAACTTTTTAATGCCTGTTATCATGAACTTTCTCCCAAATCTTAAGATAAATACGCCAAATGGGCATAGATCTATCCCCTCTTACTTATATATATTTATAAGATAAATAAATGTCATGTTTAAAAAAGAAAGAGTCAAATATAGAAACAATTAATTATTAGTTAATTGTGATAAATTGGACCTTAAGTCAATAACTATAAAGCTTGTTCTATTATCTTTACTTCATTAGGCTCTGCTTTTTTTCTTATGAAAAAAGACCTAATTTCTTGGGGAATTTCATAAAGATCTTTAAATATCTTTTTAATAAATGGCCCTTCTTTTGCATGAATTTCAAACTCAGTTGCTAATTTTATATACTCACTATATTCATGCAGCATTCTATTCATTTCTGTTAAAGCCGTAAGTCCTTGCACAATCCCTTCGTGAAGGATCACCATTTCATCTGCAAAATCCTTGTAATAAATCGTAAAGGGAAAACCACCTGGACTATTAGGGTAGTAATGAAACCATTCTTCTGTTAATGAATTTTGAAATTCCGGACCTGGCACATAAGCCACTCCATTTAAAAGACCTGTAATTGTGTTGAGTCCCTGTCTTGCTGTATACACATAAAGAGGACCTCCACCTGTAGTCACAGTTACTCCAACATCTTGATTGTAAGAGCCTGTTCCAATAAAGGGAAAAGCTGGATTGTCATTATCAACCACTAAATATAGTGGCCCTGCACCGGAGTTATTTTGAATAACAGGAGATCCAATAGCATTATCTGTAAGAATCATATCATTTCCAGCCAAAGCTCTTAAATCATTACCTGCAGCAGCTAAAGATAGCTGGGTCAATCCATCCATTATAAAATTATCACCTGCCTGACAAAAAAGACTACTTCCTGCCGTGATGCGTGAAGGTGCGATAACACTGGCTTGAATACGAAGATCTGTAGCTGTATTGATGTTAACAGTTCCCGCTGCAATAATTTCAGCGTAATTACCAATATGAGCGGTTCCACCTACAACATCTACAGATCCTGCTTGAATAGTTAGATTTCCATTAGTGGCTCTCATCCAAGAAGGAGCGGCTCCTGCAGGCTCATTTCCTCCAGCAACATATACTTGTCCATTTGCCGTCGCTGAAATATTCGCGAAAGAGTCAATATAAGCTAAAGATAAATCAGAAAAAAGACGTATATCTGCTGCTGATTGTAGCGTAATAGAGCCTGTAGCAGTATTGATAAAAGCATTGTTAACGCTTTGATTGGCGCTACCAGTTACTTCAATATTGCCTGACGTTGTCGTCAGAGAAAGATTGTTTATTCCTGTTATATAAGCAGAAGCACCTGCTACAGCTGAAGTTCCTGCTCTTACATCTATAGAGTTTGCGGCTATTGTTCCTGTAACATTAATGGGAACTATAAAAGCATCGCCTGTACTACTATTGCTGCTTTCAATTAAAAGATTGCCTGCAATATTTACATTCGTAAATGTATAACCTTGAATATTCGCATCACCTAGAACGCCTGCACGAATTCTAACGTTACCGGAAGACGTAAATGAGAAATTAGGGAAAGCCGGATTCGTAGTAAATATCGATGCTATACTCGTTCCAATTGCACCTCCATTTATTGCACAAGGTCCTCCATTATAGGAAAAATTATTCCATGTTTCGATTTCAGCAGCAGCAAAGTTAGCTATGACATTTAAAGAACCAATGCTTCCCGTCGTTGTAAAATTGCCCTGAGAGTATACTTTCGCTGTATTATTTTGATGAACTGTACCGCCATTTAAAGTAAATGGTCCACTAACAGTTCCAACGGTAAAATTGCCAGAGTTCGCATTCAAATACACATTAGAATTACCACCCGCTTCCGATCCTGCATTTAGAGTAACTCTAGAGACAGGCCCTGCAGTTCCAATAGAAAAACTAGCTCCACTAGCATAAGCTGGAGCACCTGTTGTGGCAGTGACTCTTAACTCTCCTCCTCTTAAGAAATTTACTGACCCTACTAAAGATTGTATAGAAGCTGAATTACCAATATTACCACCTTGAGAAAGAAGAATAAGATCACCGCTAATTGTCTCTAAAGAAACATCACCAACATTTGCCATAATATAAGCTTGTGAAGTTCCTGTACCAGCAAATCCACCTGTTAGATTAATGCTATCTGCTCTTATACTACCGCCAGGAGCTGTTCTTTCCACATTTATAAAAGCGTTAAGACCATTGACATTATTACTACCTCTAATATCTAATGAACCAGCTATATTCGTATTTGCATTATCAAATCCATCAATAGAAGCCCAGCCTCCAGCAACACCTAAGCCTCCTCCATCAATTGTTACATTGCCTTGTACATCCATCGTTGTAAGATTAGGAAAAGGTGCTCCAGAACAAAAAATACGAGCTTCAGAACCTGCAGAAGGTCCTCCTTGTAAAGCCACAGTGCCTGATGACCAAAGAGAAAAACTAGATGCACCTGGACCTATTTCTATATCAGCAGGTCCTCCTCCAGTTCCACCTGTAATATTAACGTTGCCCACACGAGATAATGACGTTCCTATCGACATATCACTTGATGAAAATATTTTAGCGTAGTTACTTGCTTTATTTCCTCCAGTGATTGCAATACCACCTGGAGCTTCTAAAGTTAAAGATCCACTTGAGATAAATATTCTTGCATGAGCATTCACGCCAGCAGAAGTGCCTCCATCTATAATGATGTTACCTGCTCTAAAATTTGATGATAAATTATCTAAATCAATAGAAGCTTCACCTTGACTTGTTGCAGTACTTGCTTCGAGCCATAGAGTACCAGTAATATTGACATTGGCATTATTATGATTGTTTATTGAAGCAATAGGTGCGCCTGCGCCAGTTCCTCCTTTTAAAGTAACATTACCACCAACAGTTAAGTTTAAGGGAGTACTAGGACCTCCCGAAGTTCGTATTTCAGCATGTCCATTATTATTGCCTCCTTGAAGAGTAAGATTACCCGTAACATTTATAGTTGATCCAAGAATGGAACTATAAATAAAAGCTGAACCTTCTTTTAAAACATCACCTACGTTTACATCTCCATTAATATTTAATGAAAGCGGACTGCCTATTACATAGGCAAAATTATTATTGTGCTGCAAACCTCCTTTGATATCTAAATCACCGCCTGTTGTTGCCATAGTCAGCCTATTTCCAGAATTAATATAAACATTCGAACCTCCAGCAGGGTCATCTCCTGCTAAAACTTCAATTTGCGATGCTGTAATAGACCCAGTTACATCATTCATGACAATATAGGCTCTTCCAGAAGAAGCATTATTTCCTTGTAATCTAAAAGTATTAGCAATAGTTGCATTCGTAAATGTATAATTAGTAATATAGGCATCAGAATTATTCGTGCCTCCATTTAAAATCATATTT
>Ga0180433_10004584_pt1 | contig 19296 bp, 19 predicted proteins | sample SS_ome_8_FD_132980 | JGI IMG/M metagenome (GOLD analysis project Ga0180433, IMG submission 132980) | Hypersaline lake sediment archaeal communities from the Salton Sea, California, USA - SS_1_D_1 metaG | ecosystem: Environmental > Aquatic > Non-marine Saline and Alkaline > Hypersaline >... | reverse complement strand
TTTGCAAGATAGTAATGGACAATGGATTTCTCTTGGAAACAATATTGCTTATGCTGCACAAATTTTAAGTGATTTAGGGGGGACAACAAGAGGTGTTGATTTATCTTTTTTGCCAGGAGATTTGGGAGCACAAGTCAGGGGTGTTGAATCATTAAATAGAGTTGTTAGGTCCCTGGCAACAAATTTTCAAGATGTATCGCAAGCAGCAGGAAGATCGGCATTGATTATTGGTAGAATAAGATTTTTTGGTGCAAGATTGGAACGTGACAGAACAAGATTAGAACAATATCAAGCACAATTGGATGCACTCACAAGTCGAAGGGGTACAGGAAGACAACCAGTGGTAGATTTTGGTTCCGAAATAGTAATTTTGCGTGACATGAGTAGACTCATTAGAGAGATGATAGAAGATTCGCAGCGTAGGGGAGCAGCAGCAAGAGCAGTTGTAAACGATAGATCAAGAGAATACGCAGAGATAGAACGAAACAGAAGAGTATTAGTGGAAACTACTAGAGAAGAAGCAAGGTTAAGAAATTTGTTAAGATCCACTAATGCAGATTTACGACAAAGGGAACAGTTATTTAGAACACTCGCCGGGACTGTTCCAAATGTTCAGGTTCCTCAAGGTCCAATTCGTTTTTCAATGGAAATTCGCCGTGATGAGAGGCAAAGATTAGAACGTGAGATAGAACAGATTAGAGATAGGATAGGACAATTACTCACACAAAGAGGTGCCGCAGGATTAGGTGCAGGAATATTAGATTCTTTCGGACCTGTTAGTTCAAGAGATTTTATTGACGCAATTGATAGGCAATTAGAAACGGCAAGAGGACGTATTCGTGGATTGCAGGTTAGAATAGATGCAATTCTTGCAAGTGGAGTTGATGTTGATATACAAACTTTGCTTAATGCAGCAGGGCCATTTAATGTTTTCACAAATGTTCTTGCTAACCTAGAAACATTAGATAATGATATAACACAGGCATTACAGCAAAGTTTTCGATCATTTGATTTCGAACCAATAGCGAGAATGATGGGAAGTCGGTTAAATGCAAATCTCCAATCTGGTATTATTGATGGTATGAGAAGTGCTTTTATCCGAGCATTAGCATTGCCGGGGATAAGGGAACTTGGAAGACAACTAGGCACATTATTCGCACAACCTGCAAGAACTCAAAGAGAAGTAGCAGAAAGAACGAGACGTATCAATTTCCTTTTGGGAGAAGTACGGGACAGAGTGAGACAACAGATCCCTGTTATACAACAAGCACGCCAATTGTGGACACAAGTGGCACAGGCATTAAGACCATTGCAGAATGAAATACAACAAACAACAGATGGAGCAATACAGTTTGGAGAAGCAGGTTCAAGATCGGCAAGAGGGTATGCAAATAGTTTATCCTCATTGCAAACAATGTTGCAAACAGTGGATAGCACACAACAAGGTTTTGTTCGTTCGATAATTAATCTAAGAGAAGCTCGTGGGCAAGTTTTGGGAGTTGATCTTGCTACCGCTTCTCTTGAACAAAGATTAAGTGTGGCAGGAGATCTCTACCGGAGGTTGAGTAACCAGAGAGTCGATCCTCAAATTATATCTGCTTTGCGTAGAGAAATGGACAATCTCAATTCACAGATTAATCAGGCAAACAGAAATCAAAGACAAGTTGGGCAAAACATAAACACAAGCAATGTGGTAACACAAACACAACAAGTTACAAGAGCCTTTGATTTATTGGGAACAACTTTGGGTAATGTCGGGAATCAAATTTCAAATATTATAGGGCAGTCTATTAATGTTAATGTGAATACATCAGGAGTGCAAGATTTCAGTAATGCAGTAAACTCTGCAAGTGATCAAGTGCAAAATTTGACTGGTCGTACAAGATTGTTTCAAAGTTCAATCCCAGAAACGGAAAGTAATTTATTACAACGATTAACCCCTCAACGTGTCCCTCAAGCACCTTTGCCTCCTCCTACACAGCCATTGCCAAATGTACAACAACCTACACCACAACTAGTCCCAGATGTCGCACCAGCGTCAATAAACAATATTACACAACAAATTAAAGACAGTGTATCTAATGTTCCTGCATCAATTACTCCTTATGTAGATACAAATAAAATAAGTACAGATGTCTCTCAATTTTTTGCAACAAATGCATTCCCTATGAATTTGAATATTGATTTTGACACTCTCAAAACGAACGCAACAGATTTAGTTAATACACTAAATTCTGATATTACAATACAAGATACAATGGATCAAACAAATACGAAAATACAGCAAGTTATAGATAAAGCGAGAGAACTGGTGCAAGTTTTGAATAATGTTGCAGTGAGTGTAAGTACAAACGTAGAAGACGAAACCACAAGGGAAACAAGTATGACTTTTGAGTTCGGTTCTACAACAATCAATTTGGAAGGTGTAGCAAACGGCACAATTTCAGATAATGATAGAGATGAAATACTCAGGAGAGTAGGTGAACAGTTTGATGAGAAACTTGAAGAGATTAGAACGAGTTTAGATAGTCTAATCACAACAGCAGTGTAAGGAGAATGATATGTCTATAGATGTTATTTTCGGAGCATATACATTACCGAATGTATTGACTGTTCAACCAGGTTCTGCATTATCAGAAACAATGATATTAGGGTCTACTCAACAATATAGGACAAAAACAATACGTGTTACAGGACATGTACTGGAACGTCCAAGGAGTGCGTTAGCAACAGCACAAAAAGATTTGGAGAACGCTCTTGCCGCAATAGGGGAAGCGACTCTGTCATATCCAGGCACTGATGATTTTACCGCAATAGCAACTGGGTTCGAATGGGAAGAATGGAACGGCAATCCTGTTATCCAATATACTGTAACATTCAAAACAAAAGAAAATAATCCCTTCACAAGAGAAGTAAAAATTGCAGACCAAGCATTAATCCCTATCCCTGAAGTTTCTGACCAATATAAGGCACATTCTGTCGATGATGATATTAGTTTGGTTCATGAGAAAGAGATTACACTCTCTGGACGATTTGAGGGGTCTGCAAGCGAAGTTGATACATTTGAGAGCAATATACGCACATGGAACACTAGCGCATCGAGAATTGCCGTTAAAATACCTTCTGGAACCTATTCCTGCAAAGTTGAATCTTTCGAGTTTGGTACTCCTGATGCTACTTCAGAAGGGATTGCGAAAACATATAGAATATCATTCTCCACTGACCCTGATTACACATTAGAGGATTTCCAATCGGGTGACAATGGGATGACTATCATTGGATTATCCATTGATGTTGTTAGTTCTCTCAAACATGATGTCACTAGAGATGTGAGTGACGCTATTACAGCAGAAAGTCTGAACATTTCTGGGAAAAAATATTTTACCGATTTTACTCAGGCAAATAATTTCAAGTCTACACTAGATTCAAAAGTTACTACAAAGACAACACATACTTCCGTAACCGGCAAGGTGCTTTTGCTAACGAATGTAAGTTACTCTGAACCCCAAAGAGATGGACATTTCACAACCGGAGATCGACGTTATTCTCTTTCTTTCAATTTATCATTCTCCATCGATAGCAATACAACACAATCAAATCCAGGAACAATATTTAATATTATTTTTGACAATATAAATTCTGTTTCATATAGCGTTAATATAGATGATAAGGGCAATGTTAATAGCCGTACTAAATCGGCATCAGGTAAAGTGGCAGAAATCAATCTTCCTGCATATAGACCTCCTGAAATGATTATTGAGGATGGTTACGAATATTATGTTACCTCTTTATCTTTTGGAGCAAAAGATGATGCTGGATTAACGCAAGTAAATGTTTCGGGACAAACCTTGGATTCTGCTGCTGCTGCTCATGACTTTATGGAATACCTGTTTAATGGTTTTCATTTGGATCATGTTACAAGTAGAAGTAAATCAGTTAGTTATTCTTGGAATGATTGTGAAGAAGCGTATATAGCATCGTCTATCAATAGATCAGTATCTGGATTTCGATGGGATAACGATGGGTATATTGAAGATCTTGTTTTGACGATTGACAGACAACCAGGAACATTTTTCTTCACATCTTGTAATGTAGGGGAACGTGAATATGTCATGTATAATGGCAGTGTTCGGACACGTTACACCATCTCAATTTCCGGGATTCAATATCTTGACAGACCCGAAGATTGCACTAAACCAGATGATATTAAGATTGAAGAGTCTAGAACAATCGAGGATGCTACGACAAAATTTGCGCAAATTCCTATCCCTGGAAGTGGTATTGTATACAAGAAAATTGGTATGAATCCTATGACAGAAGCTGCTACAGTGATTAACAAAGCAAGGACAGAAGAAATATTCAGGACAATGGCCATTCCTGCTGATCCTACAACCACAATCAATCCTGGCGCATATTTAATTAAACGTACAACGACAATACAGGGATTACGCAAATCCGTATCGGTGAAATGGCAGAAATTCAATGTATGATGTAGATTATGCAGACGGTGAATATGGATTTATTCAGGGATCTCGTACTGATAAACATGTTTATATGTTATATAAACTATGTCATACATATGCCAGCGATATTGTTAAAGCACTAAAAACATATTTCGATGATAAAGATAGAAAAATTTTCATAGATATTGGCGCACATATTGGACTGGTAACTATCCCCATCAGTAAACTGAATAATATAATCTGTCATTGTTTCGAACCTAACACTAGAAATTATTTCCATCTGGTATCAAATATAAATCACCATAATGCAGACAATATAGAAGTATACAATGTAGCGTTAATGGACGAAGACAAAGATTATCCTTTTCTGGTTCATCATACTAATCATGGAGATTGTAGGATAAAGTTCCCTAGATCAGATATAACAGAAGACCAAACAGAAGACATTGTTATAGGCAGGAAATTGGACAATTATGTATATCTCCTGGAGAAAGATGTTGCCGTAGCAATGAAAATGGATGCGCAAGGAGTAGAAAATTATATTGTGCGAGGGGGGATGGAATTTTTAAAATCAGTAGATTTTTTGGTAATGGAATATTGGCCGTATGGGTTGAAGAATCATTCTTGTGACCCTATAGAATTGTTGGATATCCTTGGGAACATGTTTCCATATTGTGAATTTCTTGTTGATATGTATGATGGAAGTTATAATAAAAGTATTAAAAATTTTATGAATGATTTACCCAAAAAAAACTTTGGTGGAACAGGTTTCTATGACTTGGTTTTTTCAAGGGAACCATTCATGATCCCAGGAGGATATCATGGTTAATATTATTGATACTGATGGTTTTTTCCTTGATTTGACACTGGATACAGAAGGTGCGGGAGCATACGAATTTGAAATCAATTCTGGTGTTACTCCTAATAAAAAAACATTCCGTGTAATAGATGATAAACTCGAAACAGTTAATTTACAAGCACCACAGAATCTAGAGCAAGGAACATCAATAAAACTGACTACACGGGGAACAGAAGTATCCACTGTAGAATATGATAAAAGATATGTAGCATCATTATATAAACTGAGTAGAGAATTTAATACTCCTACCGCAGAAAAAGTAAATGGTCGTTTAGACAATGTTATTTATCCACAGGGAACATTTCAAAAATATACTGTAGAACAAGTTATTCAATGGATATGTTCTCAAACAGGTGGAACGTTAATTTATGGTGGTGGCGCACCAGGAGATTACGCAGGTCCTGTCGTTTTCCGTAATACACCAGTACCTCAAGCAATCCAACAAATACTTGAACAGGAAGGCAATAATATATGGTATGTTAACCCTGCTGATAATCGATCTGTCATGATAGTAAATCGCAGTCCTGCTGCAAATCCTGTAGGACAAGTAGGAGTAAATGTCATGACTCATGCTATTACAGGAGGCAGCGCAGGAACTGGACTTGGTGTTCAAGTATTAGACAAAGATGGTAGGGGGTTGAAAGTTCAATATGGAGGTCCTGCATGGGTTGGTAGAGATACTCCTGATCCAACAATCCCAACTTACGGAGCATTACCCCCCCTTGAGATGGAGATTGATATGTCGCTCTTGAATGCTGGCCAGAATGGCATTCAAGATTATGGTTATACTAAACATAAAGAAGACGGACAAACAGGATGGCATATACCTCTTGATTCTGCTGGATTTCCTATTCGCAAAGAGTGCAGAATGGTACAAAAAGGAACGATGTCTGCCGATGGTTTAACAAGATTGGCCGGTGCATCTTTCCGTGCGTTCCAGGCAGATTTATTGACACACCCCAATTTAAAATTTGCGTTCGAGGCGAAGGTTTCCGGCAATCCCGGAATCTATCTCCTGGATGAAGTGCCTTCAGAAAAAATCGCCAGTACACGAACTATTTATGCCAACAAAATTGCTGCTGCTAATGGAAGGTTGACCTCTGATATATCACGCAATGCTCACTCTAACGCAAAATGTCAACTCTCCTATAAAGAATCAAGTCCATATTCGATAACGGGTCCTGGTGGTTCACAATTGCATTATCGTGTTTGTGTTCTCGCTTTATTTGAACCACGTTGGCAGTTTGTTAATGGTTGGGTCGATCTTGATAAAGGTGAACTTGTCATCGATGGTGGTAGCAGACCAACATATTATTTCCTGTGTGACTGTTACGATAATGCTAGTGGACAAATAAGTTTCGATTGGACAGTAGATCCTGCATATGGTGGTAGTCCACAAAGACCGATTGCGTTCGTAAAGGTAAAATTTCAAGAGGCTGTTTTGGCTGCAAGTTTTCGAGCACATGTGGTAACAACGGAAGCCTTGCCGGCGGTGACTATTGGAGTAGGCCCTCCTTGGGGTGCTACTGAAAGAGGTGATTTTGAGCAACACAACGTCATTTATAATATTGCAAAAGTAACAGGGTTTGAAGAACCAGGATCAGAACCACGGGACGATACTGATACTATGCAAGCGGTAGCGCAAAACCTGGCATTGCAAAATTCCACTTCTGGTGCGGCAAAAGGGTCAATTAGAATTTATCCTGGTGATGAATCCCTCCTTCCCGGACAAGCAGCAAATGGTGGCGTAATTGTCAAAGTCAAACATCGATATGTTCCCTATTTTTCTACTGAATTTTGGTTAGAAGGCACTCCTGATATTGATAACCCGGAACACAAACATTGGCGAAGGAAAATTGGAGAGTATCAGGGGCTAACACAAGTTAACAGCGCACAAATAACACAAAATCAGGTTGCTACTCAGAGAGCGTCTACACCAAGGGGGACAAACACAGTAGAACCACACACTCATTCGGATGACCAACAAGGAGGCGGCACTCTAGGCTCTATAGATGTTGGAAAAATTACAATAGAAGAAACAACTCCTGGTGGTGAACCGGGACTTTCTGCTGTGGCGAATGATATCCAGGCAACGGTAGACCTGAAGTATCATGCTGGTCTCTCTCGGCATGTATCCGGTGATACGCTTGTGAGATTGACACAAATATCTCCATCACTTCGAGGAAAAATTTATAATAACACGGAACTTCCCGAATTCGAAGTTACAGGACTCATCGTAGATGGTCTTATAGTGGGACCCAGCCAATATTCAGAGTTGTTGCAAGTAGATGGCATATACCCATTGTCTTTCGCGGAAAATGAAGATATTACAATTCCTCCTGCCGCATACATAACGCTCAGTAGTTCAACATTTGAATTAGTCACGGACCACGGGCATGACGACGAAGCCGTTGATAATATTTCTACTACTATTAGTGGTATTGTTGCAACTGCCACATATCTTGGTGATTTGGATGATCTTACCATCGTGGATGAATTTGACGCAACACCACGATGGGCATTGTACATGTGTGAAGAAAACAACCAGGCAAGTGATGCACGAGAAGGTTTTATTGAAGGTAAAGGACGAAATACGGCAGATACTTATCATAAAGGATACCTTTCTGATATCTTCATGTATACCAGGGAATCTGAGACAAACAGATTGACCGTAAGACATGATTTTAGAGTCCAAAAATATACAGATGAATCAAATTATTGGGAAGGACCATTACGTTTTGAAGAAATCCCAACGGGTTCTCCTCTATTGTCGCCCCCTAATCAAACACGAGGAGCACCTTTTCTCTATGATGATACCGATTGGAGATTAGTAATAGAATGTGATAATTATTCTGGTTTTGATGCTCCTGATAGGTTGGGAAGTGCCGGTGCTGGAACTGCTGACAAAAGTACTTCAGTGGTCGCGCCATATTGGGTTACATATCCCGCCTTACATCAAATTGAAGCGAGATATAGTGATTTGTTTTCCGTGTACCCAATGTGGTGGCATTCCCCTGATACTGAAAGTCGTTTCGTTGGTATTATGCGTGACAAAAATCTTGGTGAAGATCTTTTTGACGATAGAGGTTTCTTCCTTGTAGATCCTGATCAAGACTTAATGTTTTATTTGACAGATGTAATGTCTCCAATATATAGAGGGACTCCTGATCCAAATGTGGGACAGTTGTGTATTTGGACTGAGGCATATTTCAAGGAGGGAAAACAGGACGCATGGTTTTTGCCAAATGCAGCACCTATTGATTTTAGATCAGTCGATTGGATATCAACTACAATACCTTCTGTCCCAGACGATTTATATGGTTATATGCAATTAAATCAATTTAATAATAAATGGATTGTAAGAGTCCCGTTCCCAATCCAAAATTTTGTAACATCATTAAATTATAACATAAGTGGTTTAGCAAGTTGTTTAACAGCACAAGATAATACTGATACAGGTCATTTTTACAGTTATTTTATGCGTTGGTGTGCAGGTGACACAACCTATGGACCGGGAAACAATGGAGCAGGATTACTGAATAAAAAATTGTTTAATACTGGAACTCCAGATTGGTATTATGGTGCCAGTATGCGTCAAGATTTAAAAACGGTTATGACTGCAATTGGTCAATGGATGCAAGTTGTACATGCAGCTTTGTTAGCATTAGGACATGCAACCGGCGCACCTCCCCCAAGTCCCTCTATTTATGGTGGGACATATTGGAATCAGACTCCATTGAGATATCTTGCACTGGATGAATTTCCAAGTCCAGCAGTCTGGGGATATTATTTCCCTCCAGGATCAGGATGTAAATTTAATCCTGTAAGTTATCCATAATTTTTTCTTGCATCGAAACATGTTTTGATTTACTATTTAGTAAATAAATTTTTACTAAAGGAAATTTTTATGTTAGCATTTCTCAATACAACAAAAAAGGAATGGATTATGCGACTATCTTTTGGGGTATGTTTCTTGCTCCTTGGTGTTATGTTTACTTCGTTCGCCTGTAAATCAAGTCCATGCGTGGACGATAAAGTTAGAACGGCAATCACATTCTTGCATGAAGGAACAAAAGATTATGTGGAGAACGCAGCCCAACCTGCGATAAAAGACAAAATAGTCAATATAAAAACACAGTACGATCAGGAGAAAGACAACGCTAGAAAAGAAGAACTAAACAAACAAATGACAAACTTAATCGAGTATTACAACACAGGGAAAGTTATTCCCGTTACCACGAAGGAACTATATTTGTGGGCAACGAGCGCACCTGTTGAAAAGAAAGTGACGGTGACAAATGAATCTAAGTGAAATGATAAAAACATTTCGAGAATTACAGGAAAAATATCCTGAAGAATACAACATTCTCAAGAATGCAATAAAGAGAATCATAGATGTTGCCACAGATCCTTCACTTGATCCAAATGAATTCGAGAATATTATATTGACAAAACCTGAAAAGATGCAACTTGCAGCAGCATTGCTGCGTAGGGCAAGAGAAGAACGAGACGAATTCAAAAACTATATGGACCAAATTGGTGGGATCATTGGGAATATCCTTAAGGGCATTATAACGAAAATATTACTTTAGGAGATTGATATGGACTGGAAAATAACGTTTTTATCTCTGATCCCCGCAATATTAATAGTGATATTGCCTCACATGATAACGCTTGTCAAAAATTTGAAAATTATAAAACAATACAATCTCCAAGAAGAATCTGAAAGGGTTGTTCGTTGGGGCGCACTACGCCTAAAAGATTGGGTTGAGGAAGAACTCGATAAACTCAGAAAACAGAAAAATGGTGAATTAACAGACGAAGAAAAAAAAGAAGCAAGAAATACTGCCAGGGAAAAAGCAAAGGAGTTTGTGAAGAAAAATTTGCCTTCTGGCGCAAACACTGATGATGATGTGGTTATCGCAAGGATTGAAGAAGAACTGAACAAGAAATCATAATTATTATCCTCCAACAATTCCCAATACCTTTCCCTGTTGTGGTCTTGTGGAAGGGCAGTAAAAACTGCCCTTTTTTATTTTTTACAAACATGATCTATAAATTTACATCCAAATTCATAATCATACCAATGTCTAATACCAAACCTACCAGCAGAAAAAATTAAAACACCACAAGAACATTTTTTGATGTCTCGTGCATAATCCCCCTGTTCATATTTTTTCTTAATCTTTTCTGCATCTTGATCATGTTGTATTTGTGGTAACTCATTTTCTTCCCAAAGATAGGATAAATCTTGTCCTTGATTCATACTCTCTCCAATAGTTCAGACCAAAATCTTTTCGCAATCACATCCCAAGCAAATGTTTCACGTATCATCTTACGTTCTTCCTCTGTAACAAGAATGTTATCATTACTAATATTCTGTTTTAGAATATTGGTAAGGGCATCACGGACTTCACGAAAATTACCTTCCTGGATATAGAATGCGAAGTCTCTAAACCAATTATAGTGAGGTTTGTTGAATACTATTGGACGTGCTCCACACGCAGCACCCTCCAGAACTGGGATTTCGAACCCTTCTTCTCTTCGCAAACCTGAAACAAAAGAGGCAGAACAATACAATGTTTTCATCTGCCAATCTGTTAGTTTTTCCCCTTGTCTATATATGATTTGGTTCCAATTGAAGTTATGTCCAACATGGAAAAGCGTTCCTCCCATTTTCTTGCAGGCATGGTATGCTTCTTCGATACATTCAGTTCCTGAAACATAACCAGTTGACATGATAGAATTGTTCAAACGTTCTACTTCTGGATCGATTTCAAAAACAGTATGATCATATCCCAAAGGGCCTCTAACAACATTTTGTCTTTCCCCAAACCCATACAATTCTAAGGGGAGAGTTGTATAGACCATCAAAGCGTTTTCCATTGCCCAATTGAAAAATTTATTCGTCTTAATTTCATCTGTGGAACACTCGAAACAATACCACATTAGAACAAATTTCTTTTGTTTTATTCTCGCACTAAGTTGTTTGTCATGAACACTATTATTTGACCAATGATCCCCAATAACATGTTCTATAGTAATATCACAATCAGAAAAACTTGTTTCTTCAACTCCATCAGGTTTATATTTCAAAAGGAAATGTGCTATCTTATGCATAGCGATACCAAGTCCCTGGTGCGTTTGGAAATGTACTTTCATATTACATCCTTTTCAACAATTCGTCCCAAAAACGTTTCGCAATCACATCCCAAGCAAATGTTTCACGAATCATCTTACGTTCTTCCTCAGTAACAAGAACATTAGTATTATTTTTGAATATATTATAGATAGAATTTCTGACTTCATCAAAAGAATTTTCTTTGATATAAATGGCAAAATTGCGAAACCAATGATAGTGGGGATTGTCGAAAACTATTGGACGTGCGCCACACGCAGCACCTTCGATCACAGGGATCTCAAATCCTTCTCCACGGCGTAGTCCAGACACATACTTTGCATGTGAATAAAGATCCCTCATCTGTTGATCAGGAATATTGCTATAATGACGGTATGTTTGTTGATCCCAACGGAAGTTGTGACCGGCATGGTACATTGCGAATTGTGATTGTTGACACGCAGCATAGATTTCTTCCAAACACTCTGTTGCAGCAACATGACCAGTTGACATAATGGCGTTTCGCTTCTGAATATTTGGTTGGTATTGATAAATTGTTTGGTCGTATCCTAATGGTCCTTCCACTACGTTTGGTTGACCTCCATAACCATATATATCGAACGGCCAGGAAGTATAAATCATAGTAGCATTCTCTATAGACCAATCAAAAAACGAATTACCTTTTGCCTGGTCCACAGGACAACCAAAACAATACCACAGGAGAGCGAATTTTTTGTGCTTGATACGTTCACTGAGTTGCTTATCCTGTGACCAAGGGGATGCCCAATGATCTCCAATAATATGTTCTATGGTTACATCACAATTCATATAATCTGTTTGCTCCACACAATCAGGACTGTATTGCATCAAGAGTCTTGCAATATTGTGCATTACACGACCCAATCCGTGGAAAGTGTAAAAATGAACTTTCAGCATGTCAGTATCTCCTCTCTCATTCGTATGATAACAAAATCTCTTATCTCTGGATATTCTAAACCAGTATCGCTGAAAACAGCAGGAACATTAGGATATAGTTTCCTGACTATATTTAACAAAACTGTAGAATCAATACCCCCCGAAAAACAAATATAAACTTCCCCATTCCAATACTCATACCATTCTCGTATCCTTCTCTCTGAATATTTTTCCTTAATACTCAAGGGCAAACCTTGTCTCTGTTGTAATTGCCAAAATTGAATTTTCATCTCAGTTCTTCTCTTTTGAGATCTTCTTCGACCATCATTTCAATAAGTTTTTCAAAACATGTTTCGGGGAACCATCCCAATTGTTGCTCTGCTTTAGAGGCATCCCCTTTCAATTCGTGGATTTCCGCAGGACGCATAAACTTTTCATCAACTTCTATATACTTATCGGCAAGTAAACCTACATATTCAAAAGCGATATCGCAAAACTCCTTTACCGAATGAGTCCTGTTTGTAGAGATCACATAATCATCCGGTTTATCTTGTTGCATCATCGCATAGATTGCGTCCATGTAATCTCTGGCATATCCCCAATCTCTTTTGGCGTCGAGGTTCCCAAGTACAAGTTTCTTTTGTTTACCTTGTTTGATACGAGCAACTGCATTGGTGATTTTGCGAGTCACGAAATTCAATCCTCGCCTTGGGGATTCATGATTGAACAGGATGCCATTACAAACAAACATATTGTAGGATTCCCTGAAATTTCGAGCAAGGTGATATCCTGTAAGTTTAGATATCCCATACGGAGATCGAGGTATCATGGGAGTTTGTTCGGTTTGTGGACTTGGGGCATTCCCAAACATTTCACTCGATGCTGCAAAATACACCTTTGCGTCAGAACAGATTCCCTTGACTGCTTCGAAAACGTGATAGGTTCCTGTAATGTTTGTTTGAAAAGTGCTGAACCCGTCATCGAAACTTTTTGCAACGAAGGACTGTGCTGCGAAATGGTAGACTTCATCAGGCAGAACGTTTGCCATGACTTTCAATATTGAAGAGTAACTCTCCAAACTCCCACCGTGGAGAGTAATCTCATTTTTCAGATGATTGATACGAGACATCCGTTCCATCGGTCTTTCCAATGCAACATGACGTACCAATCCATGTACCTCGTATCCCTTTTGGAGAAGGATCTCTGCCATGTATGATCCATCTTGACCTGTTATCCCTGTAATCAACGCTTTTTTCATGGTTTCCTCGCACTAACTAATAAATTTGATCCACCATCGCTGGTGCAACAAATATCAACAAAACTCATTTGAGTAAGAAGTTCAGTAATTGACTCTTCATCCCATCCTGCCATGTGGAAATTTTCTGGGTAATCCTGTCCCCCATACAGAAGATATGCAGTAAAATTAGCATCCAGTTTGCGTTGTTTGTCATTATCACAATTGATGCCAAGATACCTCTCTGCGATTCTCTTGAGATTGGGGAAACAGAGTCGGAGTAGTCCACCTGACTTCAAAACACGTTTCCATTCATTGAGTATCGGTGCTGTTCGTATCCTGGGGAAATGCTCCAATACGTCTTTTGCAAGAATTTCGTCAATCGTATTATCGTCAAAATTCTGTAAATTCGTAACATCTTGTACAAGATTGACACCAGGGACATGCCGAATATCAATATTCGTATAGTCTGCTTTAATATCACTGCCACAACCTAGATTAAGTTTCATTCTTCCTCCTGGATAGATACATTTAGACAAGAAACATTCAATACAATAACCAACACATTTATCACTCATCTTTTATTTAATCCTTAACTGCCACATGAATTTACACTGTTTACATTGTCGCAGATTCCCATCCGAAACAACTTTTGCATGGGAGCATTGAGGACATGTCCCTTCATCATGGAACGGGATTTCTGTCTTGCCCTGCGTACTGGTCACAAATAAAGTCAGAAATGAATTCAATAATTCATTCTGTTTTTCTAAAAGTATAACTATATGATTTATTTGTTCTCGAATACTCATTATGACCACCTGTAAATTGATATTTGATAGCACTCTGGTACTATTGTAGTGTTATTTTCTTTTTGCCAACAGAGGAACTTATTATATGCTTCTCGACTGTTACCATCCAAAAGAGTATCTCTTATTTTTATGAGATCTTTCAATGCGATTTCATTGCCGGTGGGTTTATCTGGATGGTGTATTCTAATCAATTTTAGCAATCGAACCCTAATCATCTCCCTTGGAGACTGATAATCAAGATTCAAAACATCATAAAAGTTCCTGCTTTTCTTCATAATCTTTCACAATCTGGTAACCTTTTCGTTCTCCGATAACTGCAAGCAAATAGGCAATCTCGATCCCCGTTAATCCATCGATTCCCCCTATTTTTACGGTTTGGGTTCTTTTGTTAGTCAGGGGGAATGTGGTTTGAAAACATGTTTCATGGAATTCTGAATCGAAAATAATCATATCTGCCTGGTTCAATATTCTCGTAATTACTTTTCTGTGCCGGTTCCAGTCTTTGCCACCTTGCCAGGAACAGACTATTTTGTTTTTTTTCATTAAAACAAAATAGACTAAAGCACAATTAACATAAACCCCTGCACTTGTCACCAGGATGGGGTTTATTGGAGTTTTGGGATTGTATGTTTTTTTGAATTGTTCACCATTGAACCGTTTATTTTGGATTTTTCCCCCATGTCCTAACATGATCCCTAATTTTTCTTTTTTGAGTGCCTTGCGTACTTGCGATATTACCGCTTTATCTATATATGCCAATTTAGATGTTTTATTTTCAAAACATCCTCTTTCTAACAACTCGAAAAGAAAAATTCTAACAGAGGAAGTAATGTCTTTCCTATCTTCATAGGATAGGAAAGACCGGTACTTTCTTAATTCTCTGTTGATGAATTTTTTCACATCGGTGCTTTGGATTAGTTTCCAATTTTTTTGAGAACACATGTTGTTCTGTAAAGGGTACGGTGATAATTTTTCCCATAAGACTTTTGATTCTGATAGTGTCATCAAAATCCTCAAGCATCTGATAGTGTGGAATCTCGTTGTTGTTTCGCATAGTGGATTAACCTCAAATCGCTATCTTTGAGATTTTTCTGAAGTATTTTCAGAAAAACAGAAGCGTCAATTTCTATTTCCCTTTCTTTAGCACGTTGAAAATCTGCACACATGTTTTCCGCAAATTCGAGCAACATATCTTGCATTATGGTTTCCCTACAATAAAATTTTTCTTCTCAAATATGCGTTTACACTCTTCTCTCTTGGCGCACATCTCTTTGCATTCTATGTCAGCGTAATCGTACCCGATCCCAAAACATGTACGGGTGAACCCTGCGTTCCCCAGTTTTAATGCAATTTTCTGCATACGTCCTTCGATTTCGGCCAGTTCTTTTTGGAGTTTGTGTTGTTCTTTCTCCAGTTTATGAAGTTCATCGGTAAGCAAGACTTCTTCCTCAGTGAATGTTCCCTGAAGTTTTTTGAGTCTTTTCACTGCTGCTTTTCTCTTTTCCCAGTCCACCTTGTTGCGTATTACCTTGTGTCCCTTTTGGTCTTCTTTCACTCGTTCACGGTCAATTTCTTCAACAGCAGTAATCTTTTTCTCTGTTGACCTTAATTCTTTACAGGCATCACAATATTTCCGTGCAAAGTGTCCTTCAAACACCTCATTGCATTCTATACATGTACATTCTCTGGTCGTCATATTTCCTCCTACGTTTACTAAACATTCAACAGTGTATATTTATATCGTAACATTTCTACGATATATTTTACAGTGTTGATTTGTTTTTTCCTAGTAATAATTTTTTCTTGTAGAATTCTGTAGGTTTCCAAAGTCACCATCATGTAGTTCTGGATTGCTGTTTCGGTCAATCCGGTGTTTTTGCCATCACGAAATTTGTCACGAAAGTCCTTGCGACAAGTCTCATAGTTTTCCGCAATCATCATATCAAATTGTGATTGCAAATCCATGAGACTGTTTTTGAGATTTGCGTATATTTGGCTCCAGAAAAAGAACAATCTTGATATTGTTTGACTATCAGAGTTTAATATCATTTCGTAGGGTCTTCCTTCCAGTGAACCCAGAGTTTCTTTGGGGTCTATGTTAAAATCCATACAAATATCTTCAAAAAAAACATTAATAAATTCCATAAAACATCCTTTCTGTAAACAAAAAAAACGGGACACTACTTGTGTCCCGTTATGCGTTATGAAAGAAGTGAAGTTACTATGCATTTCAAATACAAGTCATGCATCCATGAATACGAAATCACCAGGTTTCGAGTTCACTACCTCACTCGTTAGGATAGGACAGTGAAGAGAATATGTGCGTAATTTTTCATCATCTCCCAAAAGATAATCTAGGAGAGTGATTTGTCCCCTCAGAAAAGCAAGTTCTTCTTTAAAAGAAGGGTCAAGATCCTCAAATCTTTCGATAAGATTGTCTCGAAGAATCAAGGCATCCTTACGTTCTATAGAGAATTGGGATTTCTTAAACTTAGTAGTTTCTGGTTCGGGAACAACTTCAATAGGAATAACCTTTTTTTTCTTGGAGTCCACAATCTCTTTCTTTTTAGCAGCAGGGACTCTTTTCTTTCCCTTTTTTTTGACCTCTTTTCGTAGTTCAGAGATTTCCTCTACTGCTTCGTCTTGTCCTTCTTTACCATCGATTTTGGCAATCGATGAGGCTTCAGACACGCTTATATCTCCGTTTTTGTAGGCTTCCACGATAACAGGATTATTTATCATCGCAATACGATTCTTTACATGGGTGACTGATTTCCCCACTTTTTTAGCAATCTCTGCTTCTGTCATTCCATAACGAACCAATCTTTTGTATGCTTCCCCTTCTTCGTCCGGTAAAAGAGGTTTTTGGTTGTTTTCTGTTACCATGAGTAAAATCTTGTCGGTTTCAGAATATTCTTTCCCGACAGGAATACAAGGTATTCTCGTAATTTTGATACCGTCCTGGATCAGTTCACGAACGGCAGTGAGTCTTCTCTCCCCGGCAATCAGGGAAAACACCGATGAAGGATCGTTTTTTTTCCTTATTTTTTTGAAACCATAAGAGGAACTTGTATGCCAATTGACGCAATAGAATCCTTCAGTGCCTGGAAAGAACCATCTTTTCTCCCAAGGTCCTTCCTTGCATTGAATCCCTCCTCTATAACGATTTGATGAGGGGGAACCATGAAAAGGTCTTTCCTTTTCACCTTGACTTCTGTTTGCTTCGTTCTCTTCATAATTATCCTCCTAGAAAATTCCCTCAACAAGAGGGATAAACGAGTGTGAATGAAAAACAAGATATGTCAGTTGTTTTATACTGCATAAGCAGTATACATTCAAAACATGTTTTTGTCAAGGACTTTTCCCTGAAATTTCTAATCTAAATCCTGGAATTTTCCCAAAACTTTCGTAACTATATTGTCTCCTGATATCTGTGCCAATGTAAGTTTGAAAGCAGAAATTTCATCAAACCCTGATTCTTGAAAACTTTTATACAAAACAAATACCATCTCTGTATAAAGTTTGAGGGAATTTTCGCAGAGTTTGTCCAGTTTATTTGCCATTGTTGTAAACCTCCACGACAAATTTTTTGGGATTCACATATTTTGCGTATCCCTGCTCTACCATTAATTTCAAAACCTCTTTTGCTTTTTTGCTGTTACGAATTTTAGCGACCTTGGATTGGTAAAGGTCAGATGGTTTCAAGGTTTTCTTGCCTTTCCTTTTTGCAAAATTCAAAATTTGAGTAGAGATTTGATCTTCTTCCACCATATCGACCATATCACACACTTTTCGTGCGGTATCTTTATAATACTCTGCAACATCTGTTGCCAATTGCATTGTTCTTTTAGTGCATGTCTCTCCAAATCTTTTGGTTTGCAATGTATGATCGTTTACTGTCGTTCTCCAGGAGGCAAAACGAAGTGCATAGTTTTCTATTTTTGAAAACATGCCTTGTAATGTGGGATTTGTCAAATTTTCTATTTGTTTTTCTGTTTCATTGAAATAACAACTATAAAAATCAAGTGCATCCCTATTGATGTCGATAATGTGTGGTTCTCCCGGAGCGCGATAATTAATACGGTAGAGGAACCGCATATCTTCGAGAATACGTTCTTGGAGGCCTTTCGTTATGCTCACCTCACTCCATCGTCTTTCTAAGGCTACAGGGTAGTTGAACAGAATACGTTCAAAAAACCCATCATGTCCTATTGATTTCAAAAGAGCAATTTCTGCGGGGGGGATACCACCGAGAACACACAAAAACGTTCTCGGCAAATAAAACTTATTTAATACCCTGTTTACCGGACGTGTTTGACACGACCAACAGGAAAGGAAGAATTGTTTGTCTGTTCCCTTCCCCCCTCGATACTGGTTGAAAGAAGAAATCCATTCACTCAATTCATCCTTATACAATAATAAGCCCCTAGGATTCTTTTCCAAAAGTCGAGCGATTGCTTCTGTTGTGGTATCCGATACCATTGCCTGGAGATCGATATTCATCTCTGGCATGGGGTCCGGTGGTGGTGGAGGTGAACTGTGTTTCCCTAGATGGTATTGTCTCATGTTATACTTCCTGCAATCCATCTTGATTTTCCAGTCCATCATCTGTTGATCCAGAAGAATTTGATTTTTTTCGTTTTCTTCCTTTAGTTCCTGATCAATACGAACCATAAAATAGATGGCATGATCACATGAGGGACTTTTCCCACTCCCAACTCTACCAACGTTTGCCATATAGAAAGGTCCATACACTTTCCATCCAGGTTTGACTTGCATAGCGATGGAATTACCTATCAGAGCAGAAGAAACCGTAATCATCGAACCCGCAATCCAATCGACGGGAGCAACAATTGAGTCAGCGACTTCGTAACAATATTCTTGCCAGTGGAACGGGA
>Ga0180433_10004583_pt1 | contig 19296 bp, 34 predicted proteins | sample SS_ome_8_FD_132980 | JGI IMG/M metagenome (GOLD analysis project Ga0180433, IMG submission 132980) | Hypersaline lake sediment archaeal communities from the Salton Sea, California, USA - SS_1_D_1 metaG | ecosystem: Environmental > Aquatic > Non-marine Saline and Alkaline > Hypersaline >... | reverse complement strand
AAGGATTATTCAATGAAGACTGGGTTGCCAGTAAGAAATTTCAGATACACAGATGTTTCAGCAGAAATCGCAAAGGTCGCAAAGGATCTCATAAAAGAAAAAAAAGGTAAAAGAAGGGGGTTTATCTTCGATACAAGAATATGAAATTAAGTAAGCCAATGGGAAAGAAGGGGTTCATAGTAGAAGGGGTTTTCGTAATAATTATTCTGTTCATATTCGCCTTTGCGGTCTTTGTCGGTATGAAGATAGTTAATGATTTCAATGCAGATCTTCCCGCTGGCCTTTCAACAGAAGCACAAGAGATTGCACAAGAAGGTGCGGATTCCTATAAAGTGTTTAATTCTATGTTTGCGTTTGTGTTCATAGGGCTTTTAATCCTTGTAGCTGTTTCAGTTTTCTTTATCCCCAGCCACCCCATTTTCTTCATTCTCTCATTCATAGGGCTGGGGGTAGTCTTATTATTTGCAGTGATATTCAGCAACATATTTGAACAAGGGGTCACACAGACCCAATTACACAATGAAACCTTGACCATTCCAACGACTGTATTCCAGAATTTCCCGCTTATAATGCTGGTTTTCTCGGCAATTATCATTATTATATTGTTTGCAAAAGCAAGGTCGGGTGAAGCAGTATGACACCAAAAAAGAAAAAGGTTCGCATAATAATGCCATTCTTTTGGGCTATTTTGCTTCTGGGGGCGGGCTTTTTGATGGAAATAGGGGTGTCAAAAGGTGCTACCACGATAGATGGCGGGACTTACCAAAATGTTGTGGGGGTATCAATTAACAACACAGATGTTCAAGACCATCTGGGTCACAACAGTCTTGGTGGCTGGATAAGGTTCAACATAAGCGGTTTATACTTCCCAACTGGCAATTGTAATGAAACAAGGTTCTTGTCTTCTGTCGGGAATAAATTGCCTTATCAAAGCTTTGGACAAGATCGGTTAAATACCAGCTGTGACTATGGAATGCTTGTCAAGACCACAAAGAATGAAAACGTGACAATCAATCTTTATTATAATGCAAGTGACGCAGATGTTACGCCAGACTATCCGACCTATCATTATTTCAAGGAAGATGTTGATGACGGAAACATTGCTGGCTGGACAAATCCTTATGCTTGTGCAGATACTAATTTCATAACAGCACCAACAAGAATCTTCGGCACTTACAGCTTTGAACTTTATGATACTGATGCTTGCGGGGTGGCTTATCAGAAAGATATAGGTGACAATTTCAGATGGACAGCAAATGTCTGGCCAAATGCTTGCGGTGCAGACACGCCATTAATAGGTATAAGGGATAATCCAACGGGCGGTCAAAATCCAGATCCACACTATGGTCTGTTAAATGCAAGCTGTTCAGTGGAAGGATTTGTTGCTGGAAACAATACTGACATTTCAAGTTCAAATTTCACCTTGATAGAGATAGGTTGTGTTAATAGTGTAACTTGCAGTGGAAGGATAAATTACACCCACGAAAGGAAGGATCTTTCCTTTAATAATCAAGATGGCCTTGTTTTGTTTCAAAATGTAAACCCAAATAATATCACTTATGATGAAATAAACTTATGGAACTATTCAGTTTATCTTTATCCGAAGATGGACACAGCAGAAAAGACACTTGAAATTGACATTACACCGACGCTGTTTGAATGCAACGGGACTGGAACTGTCGTGTTTAATTTCACGTTCTGGAATGAAAGGACAGAAACACAGCTGGGCTTGAACAAGTTTGACGCAACCTTCACGGCTTACACAATAGGAAATACTGGGATAAATTCCACTGGAACTATAAGCGTGAACAACACGGCAGAAGTAAACATTTGCACGAACCTTGCTGGAAACTATGGGGTGATCGCAGACATAGAATATTCAAGGCCAGAATATGATAATAGGTTTTATTATTATTTCAACAAGACAATACCAACAGTTCAAGAAGATGTCAAGCTTTACTTGCTTGAAATAAGTTATGCCACAAGGGCAGATTTTGAAGTCTTTGACGAAAATGACAATCCATTAAGCGGTGCAGTATATGTCAAGATACAAAAATATTATACTGGTTCTGGAACTTACAAGACTGTTGCTATGTTGAAGCCAGACGACAATGGTGAAGATTCAACGTTTTTAAGGTTTTATGATACTTGGTATCGATTCATTGTTGAACAAGATGGTGCTGTCATTTATGTTTCAAGTGCAACCAAGATCATAGAAGAAGACAACACGATAAGAGTGCCAGTCGGTGCAGTGTCTGGTATCTTCGAACAGTTCGAAAACCTTGCAGTGTCCTTGACTTTCAGTAATGTCACAAGGAACTACACGGCAATATTTTCGAAGACAGACGGGACACCAATAAAAGGTTGTCTTTCCGTCGTGAAAAGGAAGTTAAGCGGGGACACTTTTGTCTGTGAAAAGTGTGAAGATTCGACCAGTGCCACCTTGATTTGTGGTGTCGGTGCAGATAATGCAACTTACACTGGAACATTTTCAGCAGAATACAACAGCGTTAAAGAAATAGTGAAAGTACTTGAAATCAATCTTGGTGAACCGCTGGCAAGGACATTTGCAGAAGATGGTCTTTTCTTGGCAATGATGGTATTCTTATTGCTTGTTGCAGTGGGAACATTCAACCCACAGATGTCAATAGGTCTTGGCTTGCTTGGTCTGGTATTAAGTTCACTGGCTGGGTTTATTTATATATCAATAAGCGTGTTGCTTGGATTAATAGTATTGGGGGGTTATCTTATCTTTAAGGTAAGGACAACATAATGGATCTTAAAAGTATGGTCATATTGCCGATAGTGATCGGGGTTGCAGTCTTTGCATTACTTGGGTTAATGTCAGACTTCAATACATTTTATGATGTAATTCCAGACGGGAATTATTCCAATGTTTATAATCAGATAAACACAAGCTTCGAAAGTTCAATCAATCTTTCGGAAAGTCTTCAAAACACCGTTGAAGGTTCAGAAAGGTCTGGTGTCGTCGGTGACATTGTCCTTGTATCTGGTGGAATATGGAAGGCCTTGAAAATGCCATTCCAGACACTTAATGCAATAAAGAATATGTTCGGACAGATCTTCAACGTCTTGCCATTCCCATCTTGGGTGATGGGGGTATTGGTCACGGTGTTTGTCGTGATGATAACGTTTTTAATATTGGGGGCTATAATGCGACATAGATTATAAGATGGCATTCAATTACCCGACAAATGTCAGTTCAATGACCACGTTCTTTGAGTGGTCAAATGAAGTGACGTCAGATGGATTTGGAATTGTTCTGGTCTTATTGACTTTCATAGTCTTTTATATGGCATTCGCAAGATGGGGTGCATTACGTGGTTTCGCAGTAAGTTCATTCATCACTTGTATTGTTGCAATTATGCTTCGGGCAATGAATCTGGTCAGTGACCTTGTCATACTTTTCTGTGTGACAGCACTGATATTTGCATTGATCGGATTAAAGTTTATGGAAGATTAAGCAATAGAAACCTTTATATACTCGTTGTAATACGTTTATATTACAATGAAAATCGACAAAACAATACTTAAAAAGCCAAAGAAGTCAGTGGTTGTTTCAGTCAGAACCAACCAAGAAAACTTCAAGTGGTTAAAGAAAAAGAAAATATCACCGACGCTATTGTTCAACAAGGCGTTGGAAGAGATAAGGGGGTAAAAGAAAATGAAGAAAGCAAAAGGAAAAGGTGTTTACATTCCTTTTAAACTTGGTGGTGGCGGTCGTGTCAAGCAAGTTTATTTGAAGGGGAAAACCAAATATATCAAAGAAGGAAAACATTTTATAAAAATAAGTAGATACAAAAAATGAACGACACACTTTGGGAATGTTTAAAGTGTTCGCATAATAACAACTATGCGAACTGGGGGTAAAACTATGCCGTGCAAGAAAAAGAAGAAAAATTTTGTAATGGTCAGAAGTATTTTGGGAACAGATATTTTTAAAGATACTTCAACTGGAAAAGAATATCTGGCAGACTACACAAAAAAAGGAAAGAATAAACTGGTTTTATTAAAATAGAATGCCAAAGTTTCTTGATAAGATCAACAGCTGGAAATCCAAGCTGGAAGAAATGGAAAAAGAAAAGAAGGTCAAGCAGAACGAAAACCTTGAACTTGACATTGAACTTGCAAAAAAGAAAGCAGAACTTTCACAGCAAAAGGCAAGGATCAGAAAGTTCGAGATGAAGTCAAGGCCACCAAAAACACAAAGTTTTAATAGTAATAATGACTTTATGGATCTTATCATTGGGGGGGATAATGTGAAAAAAAAAGGTTCAAAGAAGAAATCACCGTCGAAAAAGAAGGTGTCAAGTAAAAAAAAAGCAAAGAAGAAAAAAAAGAGATAAGGTTTTTTATTCTGTGTAATTTTGAAACAGACAACCAAAATATGTTGCAGAACGTTGCAATCGTTTATATATGATTTAAACCATAGTTTCACCAACAATAGCGAAAGCTGTTGTGATAGTAAAAAACAAGGGGGTTGAAACAAAATGAATCCATTGAAAAGTAAGAAGGGTTTTGCTGGTGGAATTATGGGTTTGGCTGGTGCTGGATTGGCATTGGTTATTCTGATATTCATAATCACCATTGGGGCAGATCTTACTTCTACTATTGAAGAACAGCAGACTTCTGGTTCGATTGCAGAAAATGTTTCAACAAAAGGCCTTGAAGCTCTTGACTTGTTTGGCGATTGGTTTGACATTATAATACTGATCGTGATTGCAGTCTTGATCATAGGACTATTGTTGGCTTTCAGACTTCGAAGCGGTGGTATGTAAACATAGGTGATACACAATGAAAAGACGCAAAAAAAGAAGGAAGAAAAGATAATATTCTTTTTTTCTTTTAAATTGATAAAATGAACAACAAAGGACAAGCAATGTTGGCAAATGTAGCTCTTGCCGTCGTAGTATTGATATTGGTGATCACAATAGGTGCAAGCTTGACAGATACTTTGCAGACTTCTACTTCATCAACAAAGACAGAAACAGTGACCAATGAAAGTCTGGGAACGCCAGATGTTGGTATAAGACAGAAACTGGCACAAAGCAGTATCATCAACTTCACGTTAGTCACAACAGATTCTGTCACGTTGAATTGGTCAACATATAACACCAGTGAATTTTCAACTGGGTGGTTCAATTTAACTTATGACGGACTTGAACATAACAATACAGCAATGAATATTACTTATACATATACAGCGAACAGTGAAACCGCACAGTTTAACATAAGTCAAGAAGGAATGCAAGCTATTGATCTTTTCGGAAATTGGTTTGACATCATTATTTTGGTAATTTTGGCAGTTTTCATAATAGGATTGATATTGCAATTCAAGACTACTGGTTTACTGGGTGGACGTGGTGACGGCATTTAACCATACTTTTTCTCTTTTTTTTATTAATAGCCTTAATAATTTCCTTATTAAGATTGGTATTTTTATTAATAGCCTTAATAAGTTTCCTTATTAAGATTGGGTATTTTATCACACAAAACCTTATAAGGAAGTTTAATAATCTTAATAAGGGGGTGGAAAATAGTGGTGAAAATAGTAAAAACCTTTTCCATTGATGAAGATACGGCAAAACGTTTAAGTAAAAAATCCAAGCTCGAGAACACGCCTATCAGCAATTTGGTCGAAAAAGCAATCCAAAAAACAATAACCGATCCAGAAGCTGAAGACCAGAAGTATAGCTTAAGCGGTTTATTTAATAACATAATAGAATTAAATAGTAATATATATTTAATAACAAAGCAATATGACCAGAAACTACAAGAAAAATTTCAACAGCAAAGGAAAGAAGTAGAAGAAACAGAAAGAAAATTGAAGGAACAAAGAGAAGAATATAACAACGTAATCTTAAGCGTGGAAAATGGTTGCAAGGAAGTGGGTATGTTGAATGACTTGAAAATGCTTAATCTGGACAATGAAAAGCAAGTTGAAAAGTTTTCTATGGGGATATTAAGCAAAGGAAAAATAATGGGCATACGTAAATTAATGAAATATAAGGAAGCGAGAAGGTTTTTTGAATCTGAAAATGAATAAAAACACCAAAATAGGCGAGTGCTGGAATTGTGATAAAGTTGTATATGTCAGAACAAAATATAAGTTTTGCAAGGAATTTCAACATTTATTGTGTGAAGAATGTGTTTTATATGAATACGAGATTATAAAACAGATCAAGAAACTTGGTGAAATATGGAAAAGAGATGGATTGTCGGAACTTGCACAGAATGTGGACAAGACATAATTGCTGGGAAAACGAACTATTATCATTACCCAGTATTAAAGAAACTTCTGTGTGAAGATTGCAACCACGAGAAATGGGGCGAGATCAAGGAACAGATAAAGGAAATGAAGAATGGGTATAATAAAAATAAATAAAGATATAGATGAATTTGAAACATTAAGACGATTTGGGTATTTACAGTTATCAAAAAATTTACAGTCAGAACCTGTCTTCAGAAACGACAAAAACGGTCAAAACGACAAAACAAATGTCGTTTCTGCCGTTTCAACCGTTTCTGAAGACCGGTCTGTATCTTACATTTCCAAAGATCAATATTCCAACTTGGTTGGAAGTAAATGAAACAAATGAAGTAAATGAAACAAATGAAGAGGCAAAAATGGAGTAAATGAAACAAATGCGATGTGAAGTGCATTAAAAAATAACACACACAAATTACAACAATTACTTCATTTATTATTTTATTTCATTTATTACATTTATTTCAACTATTAAAATGAAGAAAATTATCAAACAAAATGGATTGTGGCATAACCAAAATTCAACCACAGAATTGACGAAATAAGACCAGTATACATACTGGGAATAACACCACAAGGGGGAATATAAAAATGGGAAACCAACCAATAATGAAATTTAAGGCGGGGGCTATTGAAGCCACGATTTGGGAAAATGAGATGGAAAAAGAAGGAAGAAAGTTTTTGCAGTATTCCATAAGCATATTAAGAAACTTTCAAGACAAGGAACAGAAATGGCGATCAACAAGTTCATACAATGCGAATGACTTGCCGAAAGTGACGCTTGTAAGCCAGAAGGCGTATGAATGGGCTATGCTTAAAAGTGGGGTTGATAAGCCAAAGCCACAAGAAAGCAGTCAGCAATACACTGTTGAAACTATAAGGTAAGCCGACACAAGCCAAAGTGGTTTCGGCTTGAATTGACAAGCCATTAAAAAAACACGCAAAGGCAAATTGCATTTGTCTTGTGGAACTCTTTTCCATTTTGTCTTGCGGAAATGATTGGCTTTAATTCATTACCATTACTCATTCGCACCTTATCTTAAAGGCAGTCACCGTAAAGCTTACCCCAGACGAATAGCTGTGGTTGTATCCTATGGTTAGGGTTTACCGCTTTCGCCATTCATCTATGCCACAGTGAATTCGGGGGATAAAATGGAAAATAAATATAGATTTATCATAACAGAAGAAGGATTAAAACTGGAAAAAATAGAAGATGAAGAAACCAACGAAACTTAAAGATAAAGCACAAAAGGATATTTATTTTGGAGAAGATATAAGAAAATCACTTGATGAGGTGTTTGAGAAGGGAAAGGAACAACTTATGATACAGGATAAACTAACCCATAAGAAAGTTTATGCTATCTTAGATTGGATGAAAGAGTTTTTGGATGTGAAAGAACCCCTTTTAAAAAAAAGCGTTCACGGAAAAAGTAGTAACAAAAACTCTAAGGTCGTTGATAAAATAAATAAGAAAGGAGGCTCAAGTGTATAATGTATTGGACAATGCGTATATATACAATTATGTTCAATTTCGGAGACTAAAAATATGACTCAAAAATGTCTTAGATGTGGATGGGAAGCAAGTCCCGAATGTAAGAACCAACATCCAGAAATGTTGGTGGAGGATAATATGAAAGAAGCTAAAGAGTTTTTGGATGTGAAATAATGGACGCAATGCAGAACATTCCTTGTTGGGTTTATGGTATCATAGGAATAATAAATATTTTTGTCTTTATTTTATTTGTTAAGTTAGTAAAAAGAGAAAGGAATAAAGAAGAATGACTTGCTATGAAATAAATTGGGAAATAGCACTTGGAAGCTGGATTGTTATGATGTTTATGGGCTATGCTTTCAGAAAGTATGTGGTTGAAGATATACTCACCAAAAAGAAAAAGAATAAAAAGAAAAAAAACAATTAGTTAGTCGTATGGTAAGATGATGGTTAAAAAAATAGGTTTATTAATTTTATGTTTTATGGTATTTATTACTTTAAACGTAAAAAGTTCCCCGAATCAGCCAGAAGATGGGCTTGTGGGCATAAGATCGATTACTTATCAAGAGATGTCCATAGTCCATATCTGGAACAACAATTCAAAATTAATAATCGTGAATGATACTTACTCTTACTGGACAGACAAGGGAAAAGATTATTATATAAGTGCAGATGACTTTTTATCAATAAGCAATGTCAAGGCAAGATGGTTGAATGAAGAAATTTGTATCAAGGCAGAAAACAAAGGAATACAGAAATGCACAGACGATTTGAATATGGATTATAGGATCTATTCAGATAATGAAACTTATGCAAGTTTAAATGGATCAAGCTCAAAACTTTTTGGCAACGTGAATGTGACCTTTCGGTTTGATTATTATTTAAGTCAAGCCGATAAGTTCATTCACAAAATATATTTCTTGAATTATTCCAAGCAAAATGCATTAAATATTTCTATGACTTGGAAGTATTATAATATCTCAATAGCTGGAACTCCCGATAATGACGAGATACTTATCAACAAGACAAAGTATGTTGATTTAAGTAGAAACTTAAACAGAAACTTAATTATCTGGAATGAACAAAATTCATTAGCACACGAGATATATTTGATTGATAGAAACGAAAGTAAATATTGGGTCAATTTTTGGAACTTCAAGTATCCTTATGCTATCAAGGTAAAAAAACAACCAGAGTGGGATAATTCTGTTGTGACAAATAAATTTTTGATAGGTTATGATAAACCCATACAATTAACGAGATACTGGATTGACGCTGATTTATGCTCCTGCACTGGAAGATATGTTTGCGTTATAACTTTATATCATCATTCTTATCAGCCTGGAGTAAGGAATTTAGAGGCTTATTCTAATGAAAGCTTTGGTGTGTATGATTTTTCTTCTGATCCAGACCCTTGTGAAATGCCGACAAGGATAGAGTATTTTAGCAAAAGCGCTGGATGGACGCCAATGTATAATGTTTTTCCACAAAGTATGAATGCTCTTGGGTGTTATTTGATGGATGTAAGCAATTGTGAAATAGCAGTAGATAAAAATTCTTTTGAATGGTGGGATGTTATGTTTACAAACGGCACTGGAAACATAACTATAAGGGCAAATTATTATAATCCAGGAGTTAAATCAGCTAATTATACAGTTAATTTAAATGATAGCTTACCGAGAGTTGTTTTAGATTCTCCAATAAATAACTACAATCAAACTAATAACCATAATGTTACTTTTACCTGCAGCGCCTTTGATAGAAACGGCATAAATAATCTTTCTTTTTGGGTAGATGGCGGTTCTTTAAGTTTAAACAAGACTTTTTACAACCAGCCGACATTTTCTGATTTAATCTTTCACGCAAGGTTTGAAAATAACCTTACAAGTGAAGAAGGAATAGACCCTTTAACTTATAATGCAATAGGTTTTAGAGATAGCATAAAAGGAACAACAGGAGAATTTAATGAAAGCTCTCCAAGTAAATTAGTTTATAACATTTCAACATTAGATTTAAACGAAGGCTCTTTTGGCGCATGGGTTAAGATAGACAAACCATTATCTCCTTCTGTAACTGGCTTAAATAGTGGTTTAATCTGTTTGGGCTGTTCTAATATGTCTTTGGTATTTGGTGCGCCAGCTCTTTATGGAAACTATTTTGTTATCTGGTATAGTGCTAATACCTGGACTTTCCAGGCTGGAAAAAAGAATGTATATAGCTCAAAAACCCATACTTATTGGTTAGAGAATGATAAATGGTATAGGGTATTTTTAACTTGGACAGAAGAGGCTGATGAACTTATTGTTGAATTTTATATAAATGGTTTATTAGTAAAAAGAGATATGGATTTAGTTACTGATATTCAGCCAGTAAACATTTCCATAGGAGAATTTACTCTTGCGAACCAATTTGTTTCAACAACTTATAAATGGAACGGTTCTATAGATGAAGTTGTTGTTTATAATAGAAAGTTAGAGCCAATAGAAGTTTATAAAGATTACGTAAATGGAAGCGTGACCCATAGCGTAAAGGTTGATGACTTTGAACTTGGTGAACATAATTGGACTTGTTATGCAAGTGATATGATATTTGGAAGATACAACGAGTGGTCAAATAAATCCGTGAGCACAAGCAATAGGACTTTCAGCATACTTGAATTGATAATTTCAACACCGCCCAGCAACTTATGGAAGATTGCAGTGGCCATTATCTTATTTGGTGGGGCAACAATATGGATATTATTAATACGTGAACATACAAAGGGGGAAACAAAAAATGAAGAAGAATAAAGAAGTGTTACAGAAGCAAATGGAAAAACTTCAAAAGGAACTGGAAGAAGCAGAACAAGATGAAAAAGAAGATCTTGTGTTTCCAGAACCACCACAGCCAGAACTACAACAAGTGCAACCAATACATCAAAAGCAACCAAATGCACAGCAACCAATGACATCAAGCCAGATCTTGCTGGAATATAGGATTTTGATAAGAAGAATACTGGATCTTGAAGAACAAATCGGCAAAAAAGGCAGAATTGTTGAACCTTCAAAAAACAGACCGAACAATCAGCCAAAGACAATAAATGAAGTCCTTACAGAACTGGACATATTACGCACAGAACTGGCCGATTTTGAAGCAAATATGGGTTCAATGGGGTTAAGTAAGACCGAAATAGAAACGGCCAGATTAGACGCATTAAACGGCTTAAAAACATACAAGTTTTATGCATAATGAAGTGTCCCACGTGTGGATCAAAGGAATTGAAGAAGATAAAGTCCAAAAAAGGGCTTATCTTATTCTTTTGCAGAAGGTGTGATTCGTGTGTTACCAAAGAAGAACCCAAATATAAGTGGCAATAAAGGCAATCTGTGGATAATATTATACATTATTTTCCTTATTATAATAATAATCGGGTTGATAATGCTGTATAAGTATGCCCATTTGCTTGCAGTAAGTCCTTGTGAAGTCTGTATGAACCAGACTGGTGCTACTTGCTTTAAGGTTGATATTCCAAGATGAAACAAAAATACTGGGATTGGATCGGTGAAATGTTCCTTTGCTTGATACTCACAATGCCTTATCTGTTCTTTGTTAATATGGGAATTGTATTGGTCAATGCCATATTTCTGGATTCTTACCTTAATACTTGGCTTATCTTTGGGTCTGGAAGTATTGGGATTGGCTTAATGATGGTTATTTATAGGTTAATAACAAAGAAACACTTCATTGAAAAGTTCTATGATGAAGGTATGATTTCCCATAAACGGCAATAATCGAAAGGTTTATATATAAAGGAATGCACCATAATTTCCGATAAGGGCAATAATCGGAAATAAAATGAAATGTAAAAGGTGCGGAAAGAAAGCTGGATTCTGGGAATGGCTTTGTTGCAATAGAATGCATATTGAGTGTTACACAAAAGTTAAGTTTCCCGACGTGGAAGGTGTGAAGAAATGAGAAACAACATTGACATTCTACTTGCGGAACTTGAAAAATATTTTTCTTATAATCTTTATGCTCATATTCAAGGTAAGATCGAAAGAGAATTTCCCGAACCATTACAAGAAGTTTATATTGCACAGCTCAATCAGATAAAATGTGAATACGAAAGTGAAGACCTTTGCCAGAACATTAATGTTGAAACTTTGCACGGAAGGATCTGGAAAGATATCGAAGGACGCTTAAAATGAAACGAAAGGGCAGAAAATTACCGCAAGTAATTTCGGAAGAAGAATTTGGAAAGATTCATTCTTTGGTCAAGAAGGAAAAATTAAAACTTGCATTCGCACTTGGCTTTTATTGTGGCCTTCGTGTGAGTGAAGTTGTTAAGTTAAGACCAGAAAATGTCGATAAAAAACAACGGGTTTTAAGGATTCTTCAAGCCAAAGGATCAAAGGACAGAAACGTAAGTTATCCGAAGCAGTTGAATTCTTTGTTGAAGCATTTGCCCGTCGGTAAAACCGACAGAACATTAAGGCATTCCATTAAGGTTTACGCAAAAAAAGCTGGTATTACAAAGGACGTAAACTTTCATACTTTAAGACATTCACACGCAACAATGATGTTGAAAAACAAGATGGACTTGCGGACACTTCAAGTCAGACTTGGTCACGCAAAGTTCGATACCACAGCAATTTATACTCACGTTTCGATTGATGATCAGACAAAAGAAATTGACAGAATTTTTGGCGGTGATGAATGAAGAAAAAATACCGTGACGCAATAATTCCAATGCTTGCACTTTTGTTCGTGCTTGTGATGTTGTTTTTTGCGACGTGGGCTATGATATATTTATACACGAATGGGGGAAAATAAAAAATGAAAAAGTATTTTGTTAAGGCAAAAATTTCAGCAGTGAATTTTGAAGAAGCTGTTAAGCTTGTTTATAAGTTTGGTGAAATAATTTCAATAGAACAATGGAAAGGAAAAGAAGAATAAACTGGAAGTGGACAGCGATAATGCTTGGTGCATATTGTTTGATAGTGGGTGCACAATACATAATTGGCACTTCAAAATTTGACAAGTATTATATTGACACGGCAGTCATTGAAGCATTTTTTATATGGATTGTCGTCGCTGTTTTACATTATGTATTTGTTGGACGCAAGAAGTTCTTGGTGAACAGACCAAGCGATTATAATAAAATGTTAGATGAATTAAATAAAGCAGAAAAACAATTTAAGGAAGGTGCGAAAGAATGAACTGGAAAATATTGGCGATTGTGTCAGTGATCCTTAATGTAATGGTGATTGGTATATTTATAACATTCTGGTCACTGGGAACAGACATAATTGAAAAGGAAAATGAATGTGTATATAACTTATGCAAGGGCTATGATTCGTATTTCTTCGACGAATATGAATCGACTTGCTATTGTTATGCAGAAGGCAAGCCAGATTTTGTGACATATATTAGGTAAAACAAGGCCATTTTGGCTTTGTTTTCCAAAAATAAGCTCAAAATAAGCTTGTTTTCGAAAAATATGTTCCTAATGAACATATTACAAAATATGGGTGGTCTGAACGTGATTCGGACGGCATTTTCATAGGAAAAAGGTGTATATATACCAAAAATGACAAGAATTTGCGAAAAATTATATCCAAAAGGAACTTATCCGAACCAAAGAGAAGCTGGATATTATATGGACGAGAAATTGAAGCGTCAATTAGATGTATTATGCAAAAATATCGTCCACGACTGGGACTTCACCATCATAATATCTGGTAAAGGGCGGGTGCGGGTTGGAAAGTCTGTATTGGCAATGCAGATCGGCCAATACTTGTCTTATCAGATGAATGAAGTGTATGGAAAAAACACAATATGGACTTTGAAGGACAATTTTGTATGGCACGGCAAGGATTTGATACGTCAAGGCCATTTTTTGGGGAAGAACCACAGATACAGCGCGGTAATATACGACGAAGCTGGGGCAGATCTGGTCGCAAGGAAGGTAATGCACGCCAGCACGCAGAAAGTGATGGATTATTTCCGTGAGTGCGGGCAATATAACTTATTTAATATACTGGTGATCCCAGATTTCTTTGATCTACCGAAGTCAATAGCACTTTCAAGGTCAATATTCCTTATCGACGTGGATTATGTCGTCACTTCCGAACAAATGTTTAAGAAAGGATACTTAAAATTCTATTCAGAACAAAGAAAGAAGCGAATGTATCTTCTTGGTTACAAGGAAAGGAACTATAATGTGGTCAAGCCGAACTTTGACGGGTATTATTATGATGTTTACACCGTCGATAAGAAAAAGTATCAAGACTTGAAGAAGAAGGCAATCCTTTCAAGAGATCTTGACATTATTGCAGACAAGAAAGAACTTCAAAGGAATGCTGGGTGGTATTATAGGAATAAAATACTTGGGGAAACACAAAAAGCTATTGGTGAAAGCTATAAACCTTTGATTGGAAGGGAACTTCCAGACACAACAATAAGTGATGGTATTGGTGCTTACAAAAAATGGGCTGTTCAGAACAATTTCGCAGAAGGAAAGGACTTTGTTTAAGTCTTTTCCATAAATGCGTCTTCACCAGTGTCTATCTTTGCTATCAACAAGCCTTTCTCGTCAAGAACCATCATTATCAGTGCTTGATACTCATAGAGTAAATCCTTTATGTTACTCACCACGAGTAAACCTTCGTCATCTTCACGTTGAAGGTAATGATTCAGTTCTTCACGCACTACTGGTTTCAATTCCTTTATGGATTGAAGGTGTTTTTCTACTTTTTTATCATTACCAGCTCTTGTCGTCGTGATTGAAGCGTCAAGATAGAGAAGATCAAGGAAATCTTTCCAGCTTTCAAAGTCTTTTTCATAGAAAGCACCAGCACAGTCTTCAAGAAGCTTATTAATTCTTATGATGGTTGAAAATGAACCGTGATAAGGTGCAGTATCTTTTCCTATGCCCATTTCATCACGTGATCTTCTGGTTACCATAAGGGTTCAATGTTTTCTTGTTATATAAATATGCTTATTCATTACAACAATTAATAAATAATGCAAAAACGCATCAAAATGCAACAAATTGATACAAAAAAATAGGTGTATGTAAAATTCCAAGAAAAATCCCAAGTGGAACAAGGCCAAGAACCTTTCGTGTAGTTACTGGAAAGAAAAAGACTTCCAAAAAAAGCGGAAGAACTTTGGAAGAAGCCAGAAAAGCTGGAAGGGTTCAAGCCACAACTTATTCTTATAGGGGAAGGACTGTTTCAGAAAAGGAATATCAAAGACTTAAAAGCGAGAACATAAAAAAAGCTGTGATGGAAAGGGTGCGTGCAGAAAAACAAGTAAGAATGGACAAGGAAAGTGGTATGAAAGAACATACTATGGACGTTGGGTATCGTCTTGCTGGAACAACGAGAATTGTAAGACCGCCAGTGGCTGAAACGGTTGTTGAACCAGTAAGAAAAGGTGCTGAAAGGGAAGGTTTCGTTGATAAGCTCAAAGGGATATTCAAAAAAGAACCACCATCAAAAGAACCAGTCATTTCACTTGAACAGCAACAAAGAAACATTGAAGCAAGGGCAAGGTTTGAAGAAGAAAGGAAGAAAGGATACTACACAAGGATCACGCCAGAAGGAAAGGAAGAAAGAGTTTATACTGGCGTCGTTAGAGAGATGAAAGAACCATCTTCATTTCCAGAAAAGTTTCAATATAGGACAGCAATAAAGGTTGGGACTATCTCACAAGAAAGACCGACAACACTTGGGGGAAAAATCCAGCATTGGATTGATGTTCCAGTGGGTGCAGTCGCAAGTTCTGTTGCTGGGACAGTTCATTTTGGATCACAGATGGTCAAAGATCCAGTCGGGACAACAGTCGGTGTCGGTAAGGGTCTTTGGTCTGGCGGTAAGTATATTTGGGAAACAAAAGGACTTCCTTCAAAAGTAATGCAAGAAGCAACCGCAAGACCGATCTATTGGACGGCATTTGTCGGTGCAGAATTACTTACAGCAAAGGGTGCTGGAAAACTTGGCAAGACAACCGTGAAATGGGGGGGTCGTTTTTACAGAAAGGCCTTATTTGAACTTGATCCAAAGAAAGTAAAACCAACTGGAAGGGTTTATGACTTTTTTACCGTCAGCGGTGAGAAAATAAGAAGTGCAATCGCACCGACTTGGAAAGGTATAAGTGAACCATTGACAAAGCAAGTCAAATATGCTGGCAAGCAAGTGGTTGCAACTCACGTGGGAAGGATTCAGTTCTTTGGACGAGTATTCAGAAGGACAAAGCGTGCAGTGTCTGGCGGTGAACAAGGATATGGAATGTTCTTTGATCCAAAAGGACGTTTAAGGTTTGGAAGGTTAAGGGAAACTTCAAGGGAAGCGTCACTTTCAGAATTTTTTCAAGGAAAATTCACTTGGCGTAAGCAAGTGAAGACACCGCAAGTTCTTGTTGATCCTTTTGCACAAGTGGAAAAGTTTCCACGATACTTAAAAGATGTTGAAACTGGAATAAAGACTGGAAAGATAAGAAGTGTTCGAGATCTTACACCAGAACAAAGAATAAAGTTCGAAACTTGGCAGAAAGAATATGCTTCTGGAAAGTATAAGCCAGTGGGTTACCTATCAACAGAACCAGAAATTACTTTGCCAGTCGGAACTGTTCCAGTAAAGGTTGGAACTCTTGGAAAGGTCTGGTCGCAGTGGCAGAAACTTCCAGTGCTTCAGATCACGACAAAGAAACCTTCGGCAGAATTGCAGAAGCTATTGACAGCAAGGATAAAAACACCAGCACATCAAGAAAGACTTGCAAAGTTATACAAGCAAGAAACTGGAATTACTTATGATCCTTATTCTTATAAGCAACCACCACCAACAGCACCTTATTCAAGCTTGATCGGTGGCGGACTTGCATTCGGTAAGACACCACCAACACCATCTTATGAAGGAATGGCCAGACTGGGAATTACAACTTGGTTGCCTCCTTATCCTTCTGGAAGAACAACAGAAACTTATGTTGATGTTCCTTTTAAGTATGATCCAGTCGGCACAAGAACACCACCAATAAAAATTGGTTACGAAATGAAACCCATTTCAGATCCTATCATAGGCAAACCGCCAGATTATGGAAGGGATAATGGTTATGTTCCGCCACCATTACCACCAGATTATCCCGTTCCAACAACACCACCGCCACAGATTCCAATTTATGATGTTCCAAGAGTTCCACCAACAGCTGTGCCTTCACCATTTTATTATTACCAAAGAAAGCAAAAGAAGAAGAAGAAGAAGAAAGTTCCTTTATACTTCGGCAGACAATACAAATACATTGCTGGATTTCCAGAATTAACACTGGGTATTTCTGGAAAACGTGGCAAGAAAAGACAATATTATACTGGCTTTGAAAGAAGACCATTTAAGTTTAAGATCCCAAGAATATTATGATGAACGAACAACAACCATACCAAGAACAAAGGATTCCATTCCAGCAAGATATTTATAGGCCAGCTTATGAAAGGTCACAGCAAGCCAATTTGATACAGTGGCAATTATCACCACAGAAGATCTTGCAGACAGTCAAGAATTCCTTGCTTGGCAGATACTTTGATGAAGAAAGAAGAAAGTATATCATTGATGAAAAAAGGCAGTTGATGAATGAAAATGGTGTTGCTTATATTATGACAGCACTTGAACCAATCATCACACCAAATTCTGTATTGACTTTTCTTGATGAAGAAAAGGTTGCGGAAATAACCATCACAACCACTGGAACTATTGTGAGAAATATCATTATCAATAGAACTTATTATGGTGTCCAGCTTGATGATATTGAAACCGTAAACGATATTGTCGGCAATGCAATCTATCTCACGCTTAAAAGATCACAAGACAAGACAACCTTAAAGTTCTTGAAGGAAACAGAACGTTTCCAAATGCAAGAAATCCAAAGACCAGCTGAAAAGAAATGGAACATATTCGGGAAGCTGGGGGGAAAGATATAGGGGGTGAAAGATATGCCAACACACACAAAACGTGGCTGGAAGCAAGACGCCAAGAGAAGAAGCCAAGAAAACTGGGAACGCGGAAGGGGTGCAAAGAGAAAAGGAAACCCAAGATATAAACCAGTAAGAAGGAACGGCGTCAAAAGATACGTATTAAGGAAGTGATAAAATGAATCTTATGCAGATCCCACTGGCGGATCAAAGCGTAATTCTTTCTAATGTCGGAAAGATAGGTTACGCAGTAGTATGGTTTATAGTATTTGGGGGACTTGCGTTCTTGGCTTGGTGGTTTGTAATAAGGCCAATGACGTATAAAATTGATGTTGATATTATTTCAAGGCGTGGTGACAAGGGAAACTTCATCTATTATGATAAGGGGAAGTTTATCAAGAAAAGAAGCGGTCTTGAAGAATTCAGACTGTTAAAGAAAAGGAAAGCAGAAGTTTCGCCACCCAGTTACGAACAAGTATATAATGCACAAAGGGGACGTGGGAAGTTATATTTACGTGAACTTGAAAAGAATAATTACTTTCCTTTAAGTGCAACAGACAATATAAATGATAATTCATTATTTGATTCTGGAATTGTGGACACATTACAGAAGAACTTGGCAACCGTAATAATGGCAAAGAATGCCATAACTTACAGACCAAAGCAAGGGTTTATGGAAAAGTATGGCCATTATCTTGGCTTTGCATTGTTGATAGTTGCAACATTTGTCATAATATATATTACATTGGGGAAAGTCGGTGAGATCTCACAAGCACTTGCACAGACTGGTGAAAGGGTTGCAGTAGCTCTTGAAAAAGTGAACACCGCAAATATGGGGGCAACTCCATAGGAGGTAAAAGAAAATGAAAAAATATACAGGGTGGGGGAAAAAAGGTAGACCCTTTAGTAGAACTGAATTCAATAACTCCACCATAAAGCAAAGGATGGGGCTATCATACGACGACTACATAAAAACTTATGCAAAGGAACATAAGAAAAAGTCGTTTAGGAGATTAACCTACTAAATAAATGGACAATGAAAAATGGCTTGGACAATAGCAGTCGCATTAATATTAATAGGGGGTGCTGGGATATTTGCATTCCTTGCAAGCACAATGGATAGTAAGGAACACGGCTGGTTGAAGGTATTCTTTATATTCGCAAGCTTATGGGCGATAATGATTGCAACAAATGTAGGAATAAATATCACCGAATCAGTAAACGTGACGCATAATGTTTCAACAATAGATCCAATCGTGAACAGAATAGGGCTGGCTTACAGATTACAGTTCGCTGTTCTTTCAATGACCTTTGTATGGTTCTTTGTTTACTTCATAATAAAAGTCTTTGGAATGATAAAGGCAAGGAAAGAAAGAAAGGAAGATGAAATATAATGCAAGATCAAAAAGGATCTCACCAGAACTGGACGACCTTATTGAATCAATTCGGAAGGATTATTCAATGAAGACTGGGTTGCCAGTAAGAAATTTCAGATACACAGATGTTTCAGCAGAAATCGCAAAGGTCGCAAAGGATCTCATAAAAGAAAAAAAAGGTAAAAGAAGGGGGTTT